>Ga0247734_1000983_pt1 | contig 22947 bp, 20 predicted proteins | sample UWRJL103311B2_FD_180933 | JGI IMG/M metagenome (GOLD analysis project Ga0247734, IMG submission 180933) | Plant litter microbial communities from Arlington Agricultural Research Station in Wisconsin, United States - UWRJ-L103-311B-2 | ecosystem: Environmental > Terrestrial > Plant litter >... | reverse complement strand
TGAATGAACACAACCAGCGGCGGCGTCTCGGTGGCGTTCATGGCCGGGTAGAAATAGCCATGCGCTTCACCGTCGCCGCTTTTATAGCGCAGGGTTTGCGGACGGCTGATCTGCTCGGGCGGCAGGGGCGCCACGCCGCCAGCCAGCACCTTGACGCTGTGGTCTTCGCGACTGATTGCCAGCACCGCCGATGGGCTGACCGCTGAGGCCGCGATGCAATAGACGTGTTGATCGTCCACCGCCAGGCTTCGGAACCGGGTGTACTCGCCGCTGAAATTTTCCAGCGTGCCGTGAGTGTCGCGCATGCCCAGAACGCCGACCCCTTCTTCCGACCAAGTGGCCAGATAGGCGCCGTTCTGCAGCGGCAACCAGCTGCGACCGCCCAGTTGCCAAGGCGCAGGAGCATGGTCGGCGTCGCTGGCCTTCAGGTGCGTGAGCCCGAACGAGCCCTCGACGCACGGTTGCCAGTAACCGCCCTGATCGCTCAGGCAGTACAGGCGACCTTTGGCATCAAACCGGGCTTGCTGGATGGATTCTTCTTCCCGATCGCCCGCCAGGCAGCGTGGCTCGGACCAGCCACCGGCAGCCTGGCGCTTGCTGCTCATCAACAGCGTGCTGGTCCAGGGTTGGTGCGGCTTGTGCCATTCGATCCAGGCCAGGCGCTGACCGTCCGGGCTCAGCGTGGGCGACGCGTAGAAGTCCGCCCCTCGGGCCAGTACCAGGCGCTTGCCGTTGGCGACGTCGATGCTGACCAGTTGATGTGTGTCTTTATCTTCTTCAACGGCCAAAATCTGACCGTTGGCAAACACCAGATCGCCGTAGCGTTTTTTGCCCGTGGTGATGGCTTCAGGCAGGCCTTCTTCCTCGAACTCATCGAAGACCAACGGCTGGCGATAAAGCTGCTGGTCAGTCTCGTTGACGAACACCAGCGCATCGTCGGTCAGGCAGAAAGAACCGCCGCCGTATTCATACACCCGGCTGCGCACGCTGAAGCCTTCGGGTGTCAGGCAGGTCAGCTGGTCTTCAAACCAGCGCCAGATGCGGCTCGCGCCGTCTTCGGGCCGGTATTCACTCCAGAACAGCCCCAGCGGGCTGACCGCCAGCTCGGCGAAATCAACGCCGGCGGCGACCGCCTGGGCAGCGGTGAAGGTGTCAGGATTTGGCGATGAGGCGCGAGTTTCGGTCATTGCGAAAGGCCAGCTGCTCAATAGTTTGAGTAGCATACTCGGCTTCTTCTCGCGCCTGAACAATCATCCCGTGATGAGGCGATTTGCTGCACACCGGGTCAGCATTCGCCGCATCGCCGGTGAGCATGAACGCCTGGCAACGGCAGCCGCCAAAATCCTTTTCCTTCTCATCACACGAGCGGCACGGCTCGGGCATCCAGTCGTAACCCCGGTAGCGGTTGAAACCGAACGAGTCGTACCAGATGTGCTGCATCGTGTGCTCGCGCACGTTGGGAAATTCCACCGGCATTTGCCGCGCGCCGTGACAGGGCAGGGCAGTACCATCCGGCGTGACGGTGAGGAAGATATTGCCCCAGCCGTTCATGCAGGCTTTCGGGCGTTCTTCGTAATAGTCAGGGGTGACGAAGATCAGCTTGCACGGGTGGTTCTCGGCGGCCAGTTTGTCGCGGTATTCATTGGTGACCCGTTCAGCACGCACCAACTGGTCTTTGGTCGGCAACAAACCCTCACGGTTCAAGTGCGCCCAGCCATAGAACTGACAGGTGGCCAGCTCCACGAAGTCCGCTTCGAGGGCGATGCAAAGCTCGATGATTTTGTCGATCTTGTCGATGTTGTGCCGGTGGGTGACGAAGTTCAGCACCATCGGGTAGCCGTGCTTCTTCACGGCACGGGCCATCTCCAGCTTCTGGGCGAAGGCTTTCTTCGAGCCCGCGAGCATGTTGTTCACTTGCTCGTCGCTGGCCTGGAAACTGATCTGGATGTGATCGAGACCGGCTTCCTTGAAGTCGATGATTTTCTGTTCGGTCAGGCCAATGCCCGAGGTGATCAGGTTGGTGTAGTAACCCAGGCGACGGGCCTCGGCGATCAGCTCGGCCAGGTCCTGACGCACCAGCGGTTCGCCACCGGAAAACCCGATCTGCGCCGCACCCATCTGCCGCGCTTCGCGCATCACCTTGAACCACTGCTCGGTGGTCAATTCCTGCCCCTGCTTGGCAAAGTCCAACGGGTTGGAGCAATACGGGCATTGCAGGGGGCAGCGATAGGTCAGCTCGGCCAGCAGCCACAGGGGCAGGCCGACCTCGGGCTTGGGCGGCATCTTGATGGCGGGCGCTGCGAGGCTCGACTCAGGCAAGCTCGATCCAGTGTTCGGCACGGGCTACCTCCATGAATTGCTCGACGTCGGCGCCGAGCTCGGGAAAGCCCGGAAACTGCTCGCTCAGGGCCTCAATGATTGCGGCAACGTTGCGCTGACCATCGATCAAGCCCCCAATGGCGCTGGCGCTCTCGTTGAGTTTGATCATGCCTTCGGGGTAGAGCAGCACGTGGCCGTTCTGCGCCGGTTCGAACTGGAAGCGATAGCCTCGACGCCAGCTCGGCGTTTGTTGACGATCAAAACTCATAGGGCAATCCCCTTATGCCAGACCCGTTGGTCGGTCACGCTGTGATAAGGCGGGCGGTTCAGCTCGTAGGCCATGCTCATGGCGTCCAGCATGCTCCACAAAATGTCGAGTTTGAACTGCAGGATTTCCAGCATGCGCTGCTGGCCTTCGTAGGTGGTGTAGTGCTGCAGGGTGATCGCCAGCCCATGTTCCACATCACGTCGGGCCTGGCCCAGGCGAGTGCGGAAGTATTCGTAGCCGGTGGGGTCGATCCACGGGTAATGCTGCGGCCAGCTGTCCAGACGCGACTGGTGGATTTGCGGCGCGAACAGTTCGGTCAGCGAGCTGCTGGCGGCTTCCTGCCAGTTGGCGCGGCGTGCAAAGTTCACGTAGGCGTCCACGGCAAAGCGCACGCCGGGCAGGACCAGTTCCTGTGAGCGCAGTTGGTCCGGGTCCAGACCGACCGCCTGACCCAGACGCAGCCAGGCTTCGATGCCGCCGTCTTCACCGGGGGCGCCGTCGTGATCCAGCAGGCGCTGAATCCACTCGCGACGGATTTCACGGTCCGGACAGTTGGCGAGGATCGCTGCGTCCTTGAGGGGGATGTTCACCTGATAGTAGAAACGGTTGGCGACCCAGCCCTGAATCTGCTCGCGGGTCGCGCGGCCTTCATACATCGCCACGTGGAACGGGTGATAGATGTGGTAATACGCGCCCTTGGCACGCAAGGCCTGTTCGAATTCAGCGGGGGACAGCGGCGTTGCTTCGCTCATGTCGGCTCCTGTAACAACACATATCTTTCTGAAATTACTTGCCCCTGTAGGAGCCAACTTGTTGGCGAGGCGGTGTGTCAGGTATATCGCCTCGCCAACAAGTTGGCTCCTACAGGTGTGGGGTCCACTTTAATTTTTCAGAGTTCGATACTCATCCCATCAAACGCCACTTCGACGTTGCGCCGCGCCAGTTCTGCGCGCTCGGGGGAGTCTTCGTCGAGGATCGGGTTGGTGTTGTTGATGTGGATAAGCACCTTGCGCTGCTCGGGCAGGCGCTCCAGCACTTCGAGCATGCCGCCGGGGCCGTTCTGCGCCAGGTGGCCCATTTCCGTACCGGTGCGGGTGCCGACGCCACGGCGCTGCATTTCGTCGTCGTCCCACATCGTGCCGTCCACCAGCAGGCAGTCCGCGCCCTGCATTTTTTCCATCAGCGCGTCATCGACCTTGCCCAGCCCTGGCGCATAGAACAGCTTGACGCCGGTCTTGAGGTCTTCAACCATCAGGCCGATGTTGTCGCCTGGATGCGGGTCGAAACGATGAGGCGAGTACGGCGGCGCAGCGCTGCGCAGGGGGAAAGGCGTGAAGCGCAGATTCGAGCAGGCGGGAATCACAAAGCTGCCTTCGAGTTCGATGCGGTTCCAGTTCAGCCCGCCGTTCCAGTGCTTGAGCATGGTGAACAGCGGAAAGCCGGTGCTCAGGTCTTCGTGGACCATGTCGGTACACCAGACCTGATGCGGGCAACCTTCGCGCAGGCTGAGCAGGCCAGTGGTGTGGTCGATCTGGCTGTCCATAAGGATGATCGCGCTGATCCCGGTGTCACGCAGGGCGCGGCCCGGTTGCATGGGCGCGAAGCCTGCGAGTTGCGCGCGGATGTCCGGCGAGGCGTTGCACAACACCCAATTCACGCCATCGTCGGAGATCGCGATAGACGATTGGGTGCGCGCATGAGCGCGCAGGCTGCCGTCCCGGAAACCGGCGCAGTTCGCGCAATTGCAGTTCCATTGCGGGAAACCGCCGCCAGCAGCGGAACCTAGAATCTGGATGTACATGTCAGCTCCAGTGGGGAGGCCTGTTCAAAAATAAAAAGTGCCATAACCATAAAAAAAGCCCCGGCGAACCGAGGCTTTGCACCGCGTTGTCATCAACGGCTTGCGAAGTACATGGTGACTTCAAAACCGATACGCAGATCAGTGTAAGCAGGTTTGGTCCACATAAAAGACTCCTTCTGGGTGATTGCAGCGGTGGGTGGTAAATCGTTAGTACCTCTGTGAGGAGATACGTTCGATGGTCAGGCCGCCATGTTACTTAATTTAACAATTGCTGACTGTCGGATTCAGGAACAAAGCTATTGCAGCTTTGGTAATGATCATTGCTGTGGCCGGGGTTTTTCGGGCGTGTTGGTCAGGTACAACCAGCCGCCAGCGGCTTCGTTGAGACGGGCAAGGGCCTGTGATAAATCGGCTGCGTCCAAGGGGTGGAGGGCTTCACGCAACTTGGGCAGATACTCTGCATCCCGACCAGCCAAGTGTCCTTGCCAGAGCAGTTCGGCGGCGCTGGCGTTGTCCATGGCGCTGACATCCAGCTGGGCGATGAGGGCTGCGGTTTGTGCGTTGATGTCGGCTTCGGTCCCGGGCGCTTTCAGGCCGATCAAGAATGTTTCGATGTGCTGAACCAGATCTTGAACCGTCGCGCCGGGCGACTGGACGCCCAACAGCAAGCCAGGCTTCCCGGCGATCTGCCGCAACCCGCTGAACACCGCGTAGCCCAACTGCAACTCGACCCGCAGGCGCTGATAGAACGGGCCTTGTATCACGTGCGCGAGTAACCGCCAGGCGGCTTCGTCGGCGATGGATGAAGACGGCACGGGACAGAACAGCAGCACGGCGCTTTCCGCCGAGTCCGAGGGTTCGGCGTGCCAGTGTTTGCCTGCCGCCAGGGTTTTAACCTGCGCCGGGTTGGCGTCTTTCAGGCCTGGTACCTTGGTCAGCGCTGCATGACAGTCCAACGCCCCGTGGGTGAAGCTTATCCAGCGGGTGCAGGCCCAAAACTCCGGTATGTCGGTTATTGCTGCGCCGGTTGTGGCATCCAGATAGCGATCCGGCAGCGCTTTAAGCAACTGGCGAATCGGGATCAGCGCCGGGTCGGCAGGGAGTGAATCGAGGGTTTCATCGTCTGGGGCGTTCAACAGGCTGAATGCACATTCCAGAATGGCCGGAATGGGCGCGGTGATGCCGCTCAGCTTCAGTTGCCAGTAATCGCCGTAAGCCGTGAACGCCAGATCCACCCCGGCCTGTTTCGCGTTGGCGGACAGACCGCGCAGGCGATGCTCAAGCCGCTGCCACAGCGCGGGCTGCGGCCATTGAAGCTGCCAGCGCAGGTAAATCGCGCCTTGGTCATCATTGCTCAGGTCACCGAGAAAAGGATTAGGTGTGGGCAGTTGCCAGTCGATGGTTGTGATCCGGGTCTCAGGTTGCAGCTGCTCAAGCAGTGCACTCAATGCCACGCAGCCTTGATCAGACAAACCCAGCGGGCTATGGCGCGCATGATGATGGGCCAGCTCCAGCGGGCCGCAGGTTTGCAGGCGTCGCAGCGAAAGGCGGTTGAAGTCGTCGCGCAGGGTTGGCCATGTGGTCTGAAAGAGTCGGAGCCAGGAATGCAGCTTCTCGGTAACCGTGAGCGTGCTCGGGATGGCGGAAACACTCGCGACGCTGATCAACGCCTGCCCCGCAAACTGATAAACCACCTCGGCCTTCAGCGACCCAACTCCCTTCGCGCGGCTGCCATTGAGGGCATGACACAAAAAAGCCACTGCCTCATCGGCGCCTTCAGGCAAATCCTCGACTGCAAAAAGCTCGCAGGGCAGCAGGGCCCCCTGTTCAACCAGTCTCGGCGGGCGAGCTTGCTCAACTTTCACTCCGCTGGCGAAGTAACCACCATAAGTCGTCGCCAGTTCCCGCAACGCTTGCAGAGGTTGCGGCCCGGCCAGGCACAGCGTCATTTGCCCGGCTTGGTAGAACTCTCGGTAGAAATCCTGCAGCGCGCTTTGAAACGCTTGATCCGGGACGCGCAGCGTGTAGCGGTTGCCCGCATGAAAGCCCCGCAACGGGTGGCGAGCGGACAGGCCTTGAAGCAGTTGTGTCTGTTGACGGGACGCGGCGTCTCGCGACCAGGCGATGAACTCGGCGTGCAGGACTTCACGCTCGCGCAGTTGGTCGGCGAGCGTCATACGCGGGTGGGCGGGCATGTCGCACAGCCGCTCCAGCCCTTGCGCGAAGCTCGCCGGTGGCAGCTCGAAGAAAAAGTCTGTGGTCCGTTCCCGGGTGCTGGCGTTGACCTGCCCGCCGTGACGCTGGACGAAGGTCATCAGCTTTTCGTCGTCGGCGAAGCGCTCGGTGCCAAGAAAAAACAGATGCTCAAGAAAATGCGCCAACCCCGGCCACGCAGCCGCCGCATCATGACTCCCCGCCGCCACCCGCAACGACACCGCACAGCGCTTGAGGCGTGGGGCGTGGCAGAGCACGACGTGCAGGCCGTTGGCGAGGGTCAGGTGTTGGGTGGGCATGGGCGTTCCGGATGGAGGGATCGGGTCATGCTAGCGGAATTCTTGAGACCAATACTATTTCTGTAGGAGCTGCCGAAGGCTGCGAATCGCGGTGGATCAGAGGAATCCATTCGCAGCCTTCGGCAGCTCCTACAGGGTTCAGTCCTCGCTCAATCCGGCATACAACCCCGGCCTGCGGTCATTGAAATAGGTATTGATCGACCGCGATTGCTCCATCAGCTGCTGATCCAGCGTGGCAACGTTCAGGGCCACGAGCTATCTGTAGGAGCGAACTTGTTCGCGAGGCGTTCGATCAGTCAGCTCAACGTCAACAGGGACACCGCCTCGCCAACAAGTTGGCTCCTACAGGTTATTGATCGTCGGTTAGCCCGGCATACAACCCCGGCCTGCGGTCATTGAAATAGGTATTGATCGACCGCGATTGCTCCATCAACTGCCGATCAAGGGTGCCGATGATCAGGGCTTCATCTTGCGCGGCGAGGGCAGGGCGGCTGCCGTCCGGGGCGCAGAGGCTGCTCAGGCCGCAGTAGTGAATATCGCCTTCACTGCCGCAGTAATTGGCGTAGGCCACGTAACACTGGTTTTCGTAGGCTCGGGCGCGGATGGTGACGTCGGCGACGAAATCGTAAGGCGCCATGTTCGCGGTCGGTACCAGAATCACCTCGGCCCCGGCCAACGCCAGGCGTCGGGTGTTCTCCGGGAACTCCACGTCGTAGCAGATCAGAAAACCCAGCCGCCAGCCGTTCAATTCCACGATAGGGAAGCGATCCTCGCCCGGTCGAAACATCGCCTTATCCAGGTCGCCGTACAGATGCGTCTTGCGGTAATTGCACAAGGTTTGGCCGTGGGCGTCGATCAGCTGGATCGAGTTGTACACCTGCTCATCGGCGCTCAGTTCAGGGTAGCCGTACAGGATCGCGATGCCGTTGGCCTTGGCAATGGCCGCGATATCCCCCGCCGCAAAACCATCGTTGGGCTGCGCCAAGGCGCGGGCGGCCTCGGCGCCGATGTTGTAGCCGGTGAGGAACATTTCCGGGCACACCAACAAGTGCGCGCCCTGGGCTGCGGCGTCATGCGCCTGCTGTTCCAGGCGCTGCAGGTTGCCGCCGATATTCAGCGGCAGCGGCGGGCATTGGTACAACGCGATGCGCATGGTTTTACCTCTTGGTCAGTCGGCCAGCGCGATGGGTCCGATCTCGTCGAACACATCGCCGGGGCCAGGGTTGTCGGTGTGAGTCTTGCCGCCAAAGTGGGTCATGATGCCCCAGACCGCGTTCAATGAGGTCTGCACCGCACCTTCGACCCACGCAGGCGTCCAGGAAACATCATCACCGGCGATGAATATGCCGCGCTGTTCCACGGGCATGTCCTGCTGCATGAAGTGCGCGTACATGCGCTGGTTGTAACGGTAATGCCCCGGCAATGCACCTTTGAAGGCGCCGAGGAAATGCGGGTCTGATTCCCACGACACGGTGATCGGGTCGCCAATGATCCGCGCTGCGATGTCGACCTTAGGGTAGATCTTTTTCAGGGCATCGAGCGCCAGCTTCACGCGCTTTTCGATGGGCTGCGGCAGCATCTTCAAGGCGTCGCTCATCCACGAATAGGACAGGCAGATCACGCCGGGCTTGTCGTCCCCGTTATCGAACAGATAGGTGCCACGGGTCAGGCGGTCGGTGAGGGTCATGCTCATCAGGTCGCGGCCGGTTTCCGGGTCTTTGTCTTTCCAGAACGGGCGGTCGACCATCACGAAGGTTTTCGACGATTGCATGTAGCGCGTGCGGTCCAGGGCCATCCACATTTTTTGCGAGAACAGCGACTCTTCGCATTCGATCTGGGTGGTCAGCAGCCAGCTCTGGCAGGTGGTCAGCACGGCGGCGTAATGGCGGGTGTCGCCCCAATTGTCGGTGACGGCCAGGCGACCGTCTTCGGCTCGGGCAATGCGCTTGACCCCGGTGCGCGGCGCGCCATGGTGCAGGGACGCCAGGCTGGTGCCTTCGGGCCAGTGGGCGCAGCGCTCCGGGACATGTCGCCAGATGCCCAGCGGCACTTGCTCCACGCCGCCGACGATCAGGTGCTGATGATCGTCGCAGTTGGTCATCACCACCCGAAAGATCTCCAGCATTGAGTTAGGGAAGTCCGAATCCCAGCCGCCGGTGCCGAAGCCGACCTGGCCGAACACTTCGCGATGGTAGAACGACAACTTGGCGAAGGCCTTGGAAGTGGCGACGAAGTCATAGAACGTGCGGTCGTCCCACAGTGGCACGAGGGTATTCCACAGTTCTTTGAGGCGCGGCACGTCGCGGTCGCGGATGGCTTGCTGAATGTCTTTGAAGCCCGAGCCTGCTTCCAGCGCGTCCGCCCAGGCGTCGGCGACTTCCTGAAACATCGCCGGCAAATCGGCCAGGGTCTGCGCGTAGTAGGTGACGCCTTCCAGGTCAATCACCGTGCTGCCGGAGGCGCCAGTCAGCGGGTTCGGGAAGGGTCTGGATTCCAGGCCCAGCTTGTCGACGTAGTGGTAAAACGCCGTGGACGACACCGGAAAGCGCATCCCGCCCAGTTCCGCGACGATGCCATCGGTGCCTTGAAAGGCTTGGGAGCGCAGACGGCCACCCATCTTCGACGCTTCGTAGATAACGGGCCTGAGACCGAGCTTCATCAGCTCATAGGCTGCGACCAACCCCGCGATACCCGCCCCGACGATAGCCACTTCCTGGCCATGGTTTTCGACCGGAATACTGCCCAGCCCGGCCGGATGCTCGATCCAGTCGTCAAAGGCAAAAGGAAAATCCGGGCCGAAACAGGTGATCGGCTTCTTGCCGTCTGCGGGGTGGCGATTGTTTTTCATGACTGACCTGACTGGCACGCGAAAGGGGACAGTCTAGACAGGAGTGAAGACGTTAATAAGACGCAAAGTGTCGTCGTTATGCAGTGGTTTTGTGCGATGTGACGAATCGGGCGAGCATTATGATGTAGGAGCCAACTTGTTGGCGAGGCGCTTGGTGAGCCGCTGAAAGTTTCAAACCTGTTCAGTGACCGGGAGTACGCCTCGCCAACAAGTTGGCTCCTACAGGGGCGAGTGAGTCAGACAGGCTGCCCCCGATCAATCTTGCTACTGAGAATGATCGAAGTGGTGGTCTTCTCCACACCCTCCACGCTGCCGATCAAGTCCAGCAGCTGGTCGAGTTGCTCGGGCGAATCAGTACGCAGCCAGGCCACGTAGTCGAACTCGCCGCTTACAGCGCACAGCTGCTGAACCTGCGCCAGGCTGCCGAGGCGGCGCAGCACCTCCTTGCCTGAGCGCGGTTGCACGGTGATCCCCACGTAAGCCTGCAAACCACCGTCGACCACCCGCTGACTCAGGCGAACGCCGTAACCGGTGATCACTTTTGTACGTTCCAGCCGCGCCAGCCGGGAAGTGACCGTGGTGCGGGCGATACCCAGCTGGCGGGCGAGCATCGCCACACTTTCCCGGGCATTGAGCTGCAGGGCAGCGATCAGCTGGCGGTCGATTTCATCAAGGACGGGCGGGCGTGGGGCGGACAAGAGCATCTCCTTCAGGGCTGCGGGCATCTTACCTGTGGGCGAAGGAAATGGCTTGGTGAGCGCGGTCGTACATGCGTAGGAGCGGCTTTAGCCGCGAAGCCGATGAACCTGAAATCAAACCTATCGGCCTCATCGCGGCTAAAGCCGCTCCTACGGTTTTGGGTTTCTACACCTCAACCGCCGGCAATTGCTGCTCGATCACACCCAGCCAGCCCATGCCGGGATAAGTCTCGAACCCCGGCGTCATGGAGTAGCCCTGAATCAGGCCATTAGGCAACGTCCGGTAGCCACTGCTCTGTCCCGTTTTGGTCTGCAGGTCAACGCCTTGCCCCAGCTGGCTTCGCGCATCGGAGCTGGCGATGATCTTGTGATTGGAGTCGACCATCATCACCCGTGTGCGCGAGCGCTCTTCGTCGCTCAGGCGCACGCCGTTGATGACCGAGTCGGCCTGGCTTTGCCAGTCAAAGAAAATCCCAATCACCCCAATCACCGCCGATTGTTTGCCTGCGTTGGCGCGCACTGCCGCGCTGAAGGCGCAGGTGGGTGAACCGTTGAGCAGGGGCTCTATGGCGACTTCTCCGGCGAAATACTGATCGCCCGATGAATGACGCAGCGCCTGTTTGAACCAGGGTGCATCCGCCACGTTGGCGCCGATGACCTTGCCAAAGGTGTCTGGCCTGCCTGATGCAATGACGCGGCCGGCGTTATCGGCCACCCAGATGTCCAGATAAACGGTGTAGCTGTCGAGAATGATCCCCAGCCGTTCGCTGGCGTGGGCACCGGTTTGCGGGGTCTGGTCTGTCAGCGCATCCACCAGCGACGCATCGGTTGCCCACCAGCGCACGTCGCAGGTGCGTTCATACAGGTTGCGGTCGATGATTTCGATCAGGTTCAGCGATAGATCGGCCAAGCGCTGGCCGCGCACGTCGAAGCACATGCTTTTGCCCAGTTCGGTCAGTTCGTTGACCGATGCCTGCAAATCCTGAGTCAGGCCGCTGGCAATCTTTGAAATTCGCTCCGAGATGTCTTTGACTTCCTCGGCCACTACTGAAAACCCCAGGCCTGCCTTGCCTGCGTGCGCCGCCTCGATCAGTGCATTGATCGCCAGGAGTCGAGTCTGGCGCGTGATCATTTGAATATCACTGACGCCGCGTGTGGCGAGCGCTTCCACTTCCCGTGAAAGGGTGACGATCCGTTCCGGTTCGATCATGTTGTTCTGCTTCAGAGAGTTATAGTCGCGGCAGCCTTCACATGAATATGTGACAAAAAAAAGATAAAAAAGAGGCTATTAGTTGCCTCTTGAGACGCGCGGAAAGTTGAACGTGGAGTCAGCTCACTATTGCCTGATGGCCCCCGGCTTTGCTGCACGCTAACGCAGATTTAAAAATCTGTCATCTGCCGCCAGCGCCGCATCGGGAAGGTTTTTTGCTCAAAACTTCCAGCGTCGGGAAGTCTTGGCCAGGCGCTGCTGCAAGCCTTCAATGTTGATCGCCAATTGCGACATCAGCAGATGATAAGCCGTCAGTTCAGCAGGCAACTCGGCCGCAGGGGTTGGCAGTGCTGTTTCGGAGGTGCGTTGCAGCCGCTCGGTCGCGCCGGTCTGCAGGGCACGGGCCATGCCGATCAGTTGCCTGCGGGTCTGGCGGTACTCGGCGTCCAGGCGCTCCTTCCATTCAACGCCAGCTACGCCGTCGATGTCGGCGGGGCGAATATTGGCGAGGATTTCCAGCGTGCTCAGGCACATACGGAAATGCCCCTGGATAGCGTCCAGTTCAACCATGGAAATCCGCACTTCCTTGGAGACCGATGGCATCAATGAGCGCAGCTGCAACATGGTGTTGTTGAGGCGCGACATCAACTTGCGATGATCGTCGGCGGAGGTCACCTGGCCGTGGATGATTCGCCCGTAGACCTTGGCGCAGTCACGCAGGCCACTGGCCAGGTTATAGCGCCAGGAAAAGACCGCGTACAACGGCAGGGCAAACGAGAACGCCAGCGCAAGGGCGATACCGATCAGGATATCCACGGTACGCCACAGGCCGTCGCTGATCGGGTTATAGCCATGCCCCGCGACGATGAACAGAGTGATCGCCGACAACAGCGCGGTATACCCGCCTTTCCCGATGGCGTGATACGCGAAGAACCCACACATGACCGACATCATTGCGTAGGTCAGCAACGGCATTTCCAGATAGCCCTGCTGCACCACCACCAACAACCCGAGCCCGGCTCCGATCAACGTGCCATAGGCGCGCTCGACGGATTTCTTGCGGATGTTGCCGTGATGCTGCAAACCGCCAATCACGATCAGCATCGTCACCGACGCCCATTCCCCGTGCGGCAGATTCAGGCCGGTGGTCAGCAGGATGGTCACCAGCAAACCCACGGCAATCCGCGCAGCATGGATCAGCCGCGCATGGCGAAAACGTCGGTAAGGGTCCAGCAACGGCCGCAAAACACGGCGCAACCAGAACGGCAAACGGAGAGAGCGGGAAGTCATCATGCGTAAAAAGACCGCGCGGGTTGGGATTTGATCCCGTAAGAGACGCGGGAAGGGCTCAATAAGCCACAGCCGGTTGGCTATTTGTGGCCGCAATGATCAGGGCATTTCGAATTATTTCATCACATGTGAGGCATTGCGCTCGTCAGGGTTTAGGCGTAGCGTGCGGACTTATCACATGTGATGTCTGGGAGGGCAGTCAGATGGCTCGGAAAACTTCCACCGACTACATGCGTGAAATGCGCGCACGGCTGACCGCCGCCGGGTACGTCAAAAGAGAGCTTTATGTGCTCCCTGAAAATGCCGAAGTACTCAGAAATGTCGAAAAGGTTTTACGCCAGCCCTATTTGGGTAACCGGATCAAACTGGAGGGATTCATGACTGAAAATACCAAGTGGACCATCGATACGCTGCATTCGGCGCTCATCGAACTGGACGTTGTGAAGAACAATGAAATCGAACTGACCCTGGTCCAGGGCGCCGAGCCAAGCTTGAGCCTGGCCATGCACAACTTCGGTGGCCTGCCCATCATCATCGCGATTGCCGGCGACCAGATCCTGGTTGATTCGGTACTGGTTTATGCCTCGCAGGTCAAAGACGCGGCGGCCTTCAACGATACCGTGTTGCGCAGCCGGGATATTTTCCCGCTGTCCTCGATCGGCATCGAAACCATGCCCAACGGCGAGATCGTTTACAACATGTTCGGCGCACTCAGCGCTGCTTCCTCGCTGACCGTTATCGTCCACGAGGTATTCACCCTGGCAGATAACGTGATTCGGGCAGCTGATGCCTACGAAGATTTCCTGACAATCGATCCACAGTAATCGGAGACACAGACATGAGCCTTTGGAAAAAAATGGTTACCGCGCTCCGTGGTGGAGCGTCGGAAGTGGGCGAGGCAATCGTCGACGCACAAGCACTGCGTATCCTCGACCAGGAAATTCGCGATGCCGATGCCTCAATGCTCGCCGCCCGTAATCAACTGATTCAGATCAAAGCCAAACACAAGCTGTCCGTGCAGCGTGTGGACGAACACGACAAGAACATCGCCAACTGGGAACAGAAAGCCCTCGCCGCCATGAACAAAGGCGAAGAAGGCCTGGCTCTGGAGTGCGCCGAGAAGGTCTCTGAGCTGACTGCCCTGCGCGATCAGGAAAAGGCAGCAGCCGATCAGTTCGGGATTCAGGTCACCAAGCTGACTGCTCAAGTCACCAAGGCCGAAAGCCAGATCAAGGGCCTGCGTCAGCAAGCCGACATGGCCAAGGCCCGTGACAGCGTGCAGAAGGCGCAAATCAACGCCGCCGCCGCAACCGGCGGTGCCAATGGCCGTCTGGAAACGGCAGTGGGTTCGCTGGCGCGCATCAAGCAGCGTCAGGACGAGCAGGATGCCAAGCTCGAAGCGGCTGAAGAGCTGGCGGATGCTGCCAACGGCGGTGATCTTGAGCGTCGCCTGCAAGATGCGGGTATCGGCGCCAAGACCGGCGGCGCCGCCGACGTGCTGGCTCGTTTGAAAGCGCAGAACCAGGGTGGTAGCGCAGGTCAGTAAAGGATGTCGACAAAGGGGCAGGCGGATATCCGTTTGCCCCTTTTTTGTCTGGTTTTTTGTTAACTGCGGGGGCCTACATGAAAGTCGGAAACGGACTACGCATTATTCTTGGCCTCGCCGCTTTAATGATCGTGGTTCAGATGGTTAACTCTCTGACCGCCAATAGCCTGTTACATCATGGATTGATCCCACGAACACTGTCCGGCTTGCAGGGCATTTTGTTTTCCCCGTTCCTGCATGGTTCGGTGCGTCATCTATTGAGCAATCTGTTGCCGTTTATTGTGCTGAGCTGGTTGGTGGCAACCGAAGGCCTGCAGCGTTATATGCGGGTGGCGGTATTGGTTGCATTGATCGGTGGCCTGCTGGTCTGGGTCGTCGGGCGGCCGACCATTCATGTAGGCGCCAGCGGCCTGATTTTTGGGTTATGGGCTTATTTGTTGGCACGAGCGTGGTATCAACGCAGTCTGATCAGTTGCGCGGTCGCACTGGTTACGCTGGTGGGCTACAGCGGACTGATTCTGGGCTTCGTTCCCGTGCCGGGAGTTTCCTTCGAGTCGCACCTCGCGGGCGCGCTTGCCGGCATTCTGGTGGCGTGGCTGATGCACTCGAGAAGGCTGATTGAACATCCGTCTGCATGAGGGTTGCCGGGTTGCACATCTGCCTGCTCTCCAATCCTGCGGCACACAATGATAGGGAAGGAAACGCATTATGAGTTGGATCAAACGCGCTTTAGGGCTGGCACCGCCAAAGCCGCCTGCCGGTTCCGAGCCGTTGATGGGCGCGAGCTTGCTCACACCGTTCGGCCTGGCCACCGGGCGTATGCTCGACCTGGATGATTCGCTCAAGCTGTTGCTCGACGGTCACTCGGAGCTGGTCGTGCCCAACGAAGAGGTGGTCTGGTCTGTGGGCCATGTCGATCTTGGGCAGTCGATACGGCTGGTGCGCTTCTATTTCGAAGATGAAGACTACTGGATGCAGGTCATGATGAACGGCCCTGCGGCAGAGGACGTTCAAGACATTATTCTGTTCGGCTACAGCAGCGTCGTGACCATCAATAGCGAGGCTGAACTCAAGCGCCTGGTCGGCCCTGAATCCAGAATCGGATTGCCGGTTTACGAGCATGATGGCTGGGAATACGAACGTCAGTGGGGCACGGAGGCGGGGCAAACTGAGCTGACCCCGATGACCGAAGCCGTTGCCAACCCTGATGGCAGTTATCGTATCGAGCACCTGAGCATGCTGTATGCCCGCGACACCGGTCTGATCGACCGACGGGAGTTTTTGTTGCTGTCTGTCGAAGAGGATGAAGAGGGCGTGGTTTCTCTCACGACTTCGGTCGGCGTCACGCTGCAGTCCACTGACTTCACTGTCATCTAAAAGGAAGTAAAAATGCTTGATGCGCTAAGTATGTCCCTCAGCCTTCAGTCGGTGCTGAGCTTCGTGATTTACATCGTCGTTGCAGGCGCGTTGTTCGGCCTGTTCCAGATGGCCTACACGCGCCTGACACCGCACAAGGAGTTCGTCCAGATTCGTGAAGGCAACGTCGCTGCGGCGGTAGCCCTGGGCGGCGCATTGATCGGCTTCGCGCTGCCTGCCAGCAACGTGATTACTTACAGCGTCAGCGTGCTGGACGTCGTGATCTGGGCGGTGATCGCCGCCGTCGTGCAACTGCTGGCGTTTACGGCCACCAGTCTTGTTCTCAAAGACCTCTCGGCTCGCATCACCCGGGGCGAACTGGCCGCTGCCATCTACGCGGCCAGCGTCTCGATCAGTGTCGGCTTCCTCAATTCGGCCTGCATGACGCCGTCGACCTGATCCCGTGATCGAAAAAGGAGTATTCGATGAGACGTAGTTCCTTGAAGCTGGTCCTGGCCAGCACGCTTCCGCTGGCACTGAGCGCTTGCGGCAAGTCCGACACGGTGGACGTCACCGCGCAACAGACATTCCCGACGGTACAAGCCTGCGTGGACCAGAAGGTTCCCGTGGATGTTTGTTCGGACGCCTACATGACCGCCCTGGCAGATCACCGCCGTATCGCGCCCACCTACGACAATGCGGCCTCTTGCGAGGCAGACTTTGTTCCGGATTACTGCCAGCAGAATTCCGATGGCAAGTTCACGCCCAAGCTCGGCGGTTTCCAGTTGGAGCTTTCTGGTCAGTTGCCAAAGTCCCAGGTTGATTCGGCCAACGCGCAGGCCGGCCAGTCGGGTGGTTCTGGTTTCGCCAGCTCGGGCGTCAACGGCTTCCTGATGGGCATGCTGGTCAGCAACATGGTCAGCAATATTGGCGGGGGCGGTCGCTACAATTCGCAGCCGGTGTATCAGGAGCGTGATTCCCGCGGTGGCTATCAGTCGTCGACCCTGTCGCGTCAGATCGAGCGCGGCAAGACCTTCGGCAACTCGACGCAGGCGCGGACCAGCTCCACCGGTACTTACACCAAGAGCACGCTGGGCCGTAACTCGTCAGTGTCGTCATCGGTTTCCCGTGGAGGCTTTGGCAGCCAGGCCACAGCCCGTAGTGGTTGGGGTGGTAAAAGCAGCGGCTTCGGTGGCTGACAGGAGCGCTGGGCATGAAAAAGATCAGTATCGAAGAACGGCCCGACTGGCGCGAAACTGCAGCCCGCGAAGGCTTCGACTTTCATACCATCGACGGAGAACGGTATTGGGATGAGCGCGCCTATTACCAGTTCACCGAGGCTCAGATCACTCGAGACATCGAGGCTCCGACGCAGGAACTTCATGCCATGTGTCTGGATGCCGTCGAGAGAGTGGTGGACAGCGAGGAGTTGCTGACCGAACTGGCAATCCCGCCAGCGTTCTTCGATCTGGTCCGCACTTCCTGGAAGGAGGGGCATCCGCATTTGTACGGCCGCTTTGACTTCAGCTACGACGGCGTCAACCCGGCGAAACTGTTGGAAGGCAACATGGATACGCCGACCTCCGCCTATGAGGCCGGTGCGTTCCAGCTCATCTGGCTGGAAGAGCAAATCGCGCGCGGTGTACTGCCCGCGCATGCGTCGCAGTTCAACTCGATGGCAGAGGACCTTGTGCGCGCCTTCGCGGCAATCAAAGAAGGCGGGCCGTTTTACTTCTCCGCGATGTCAGGCTCGGCGGAAGATCGGGGCACCACCGAATTCCTGCGCAAGATGGCCGAGCATGTGGGCATCGAAACCCGACACATCGACATCGAAGACATCGGCTTGAACGCCCAAGGCCGGTTCGTCGACCTTGAGGGGCGCTGGATCGAACGTATTTTCAAGCTGCACGCCTGGGAACACGTGTTCCATGAGCCCTACGGTCAGGCAGTCCCGCACTGCGATACGCAATTCATCGAGCCTGCGTGGAAGTCCATCATTTCCAACAAAGGTATCCTGCCGCTGCTGTGGAAATTCAACGAAGGGCATCCCAACCTGCTGCCGTCCTTCGTCGACAAAGACCCGCGAGCACCGGTTCCGAAAGGCTGGGTGCGCAAACCCTACTTCTCCCGGGAAGGCGCCAACATCGAAATCCGTACTCCAGGTGACCAGGTCATCTTTGAAGACGGCCCTTACAACGACGCGCCCTACATCCTCCAACAGTTCGCCCCGCTGCCACGTTTTGGCGACAGCTACACCTTGATCGGTTCATGGGTCGTGGGTGATCTGGCCTCGGGTATCGGTATCCGGGAGGACGACAGCCTGATCACCAAGGACAGCAGCCGGTTCCTGCCGCATGTGGTTGTGGATTGATTGGTGTAGCCATTGTTTTAAGCGAATATCACTTCAATCCGGCCTTCGCGACGTGAGCGGGGAGCGGCTTTCACCACAATCTGCACGTCCCGCCCAAGGCGGGAGAGGCAGTCGATCATCTTTGCTTCACTGATACCCCGGAACTTGCCACGTAACATTGCAGATACCTTGGGCTGGGACATTCCCAGGATTTCTGCTGCCTGAACTTGAGTCAGGTGTCGTGCCTTAATGATGCCGCTGATTTTTCCTGCCAATTGGGCTTTGACCAGCATTTCCTTGGCGTCGGTCCGACCCATGTCGCTATAGACATTGCCGCTGCTTTCTTCGATATCAATCATTTCCTGAGTCCTTCGCATGTGCTTGCGCAGCTTTCAATCTTGACTTGATCAATTCGACATCATGCTGCGCGGTCTCTATGCCTTTAGTCGATTTCTATTGAAAACAATGCAGGGCATAGACTGCATTGGCGAACTTGACGGTATAGATTGCTCGGAAAGTGTCGCCATCGTAATCCTCTACAATCTCCAGAACGCCCGCGCCAGAGAACCCCTTCATCGGCTTGGCTTGGGGATGTTTATCGCCTTCCTGAGCTTGATGCAGCGCAAACCCAAACACGTCCTGCACACCATCCGGCATAGCCAAGAGATCTTTTTTACTGCTGCCTACCCAACGCAATTGCTTCACTACCGACGTGCTTCCCTGAGATCATTTGCACGAGCAAAATATACCCATATGGGAATATTTTCAACGGGCTTATGGGTGCATATCCGAAGAGGGGTATGGCGACACTGATCGGTCCCTTTTTAGGACCGACCCAAATCCAAAACGAAAAAAAACCGCGCAATGCGCGGTTTTTTCAATAGTGGTGGGCCCACACGGACTCGAACCGTGGACCAAGGGATTATGAGTCCCCTGCTCTAACCAACTGAGCTATAGGCCCTCAGTAGGCCGCGGATTATAACGGCGGTTTGGCTGCGGTGCTATCCGAAAAGTCTGAAAGGGTTGTACGAAGAAATTTCGCGCTGAATTCCTCCGGGCATTGGGGAAGGCTGACGATGTAGCCCTGGATTTGTTCGCAGCCTTCGTCGGCCAGGAACCGTTGTTGTTCCGGGGTTTCGACGCCTTCGGCGATGACGGTCAGTTGCATGCTGCGGCCCAGGGCGATGATGGCTCGCACGATCGCGGCGTCGTGTGTGTCGTCAGGCAGGCCGCGCACGAAGGATTGATCAATCTTGAGGATGTCCAGCGGCAGGCGTTTGAGGTAACTCAGTGATGAGTAGCCGGTGCCGAAGTCGTCGATTGCCAGTTGCACGCCGAGGCGCTTGAGCCGGTATAGGACGGCGAGGGCTTCTTCGGCCTGGCTCATGATGAAGTTTTCGGTGATCTCCAGCTGCAGGCAATCGGGCTCCAGGTGGTAATCGGCCAGCAGTTGTTCGATTCGGGCGAGCAGTTTTGGCTGGCGCAGTTGCGCCCCTGCCAGGTTGACCGACAGCGCACCGAATGGCTGGTAAACCTGATTCCACTCGTTCATCTGTCGGCAGGCCTGCTCCAGCACCCAGTCGCCGATTTCCAGGATCATGCCGTTCTCTTCGGCGAGGGCGATGAAGAGCTCGGGCTGCACTTCGCCCAGGGTCGGATGTGTCCAGCGCAGCAAGGCTTCGGCGCCCACCAGTTGCTGGTCAAGCAGGCTGATCTTGGGTTGGTAGCAGAGGCTGAATTCGTTGCGCTCCATGGCGCGGCGCAATTCGTGTTCCAGGGCGATTCGGGCGGTGGCTTGTGAAGTGAGGTCTTCGGTGTAGCTTTCGACACGGTTGCGGCCCTTGGCCTTGGAGCGGTACATCGCCGCGTCAGCGTTTTTGACCACGGTAGCGACGTCGGTGCCATCGGTGGGGAACAGGCAGCTGCCGATACTTGAGCTGATGAAGAACTCATGTTCGCCCGCCTGGAAGGGCGCAGTGAAGGAGGCCAGCAGCTTGTTGGCGATGGCTTCGGCATCTTCTGGATGGAGCAAACCCGGCAGTAGAATGATGAACTCATCGCCACCCAGTCGCGCGACGGTGTCGATGTCGCGCAGGTTCTCCTTCAAGCGTTGGGCAATGCCTTTGAGCAGCAGGTCGCCCACGGGGTGGCCGAGGCTGTCGTTGATGTGCTTGAAGCGATCGAGGTCAAGAAACAGAACGGCGCCGAGGCTGTTGGACTCCTGGCTGTGAATCAGTGCGGCCTGCAGGCGACTTTCAAACAGGGTGCGGTTGGGCAGGCCGGTGAGTGGGTCGTGATGCGCCTGATAGTCGAGCCGCGCCTGTGCATGCTTGAGACTGGAAATATCGGCGAATACGGCCACGAAATGGGTGATGAACTGGTCTCTGTTACGCACGGCGCTGATGGTCAGCCAGCAAGGATAAACCTCACCGTCCTTGCGACGGTTGCTGATCTCGCCCTGCCAATGACCTTCGGCCGTCAGCTGATACCACATGGCAGCGTAGAAGGCGCTGTCGTGCAGGCCGGAAGCGAGCAGTCTGGGCGTTTCGGCCATGGCTTCCTGCTCGCTGTAGCCGGTTATTTCGCTGAACGCTCGGTTCACGGCCGTGATGCGCTGGCGGGTGTCGGTGATCAGTACGCCTTCGGCCGTGCTTTCGAAAACCGTGGCGGCCAGTTGTAGTTTTTCCTGCATCTGATGCCGCTCGGTGATATCCCGGGCGATGGTCAGCATGCAGGGTTCGCCCCCGATCAGCAGCGGGCGTGAGGATATTTCGCACAGTCGGATCTGACCATTCTTGTGACGCAGGTGGCTGCGGAAGTCGCGCACAAAGCCATCCTGCTCCAACTGAGCCAGCAGCTGCATACGCTCTTTGGGGTTCGCCCAGATGCCGAGAGAGAGTGTCGACCGGTCTTCGGCCAGTTCGTTGCCATAGCCGGTCAGTCGGCTGAACCCGTCGTTGACCTCGACCATCAGACCATCGCTTTGCCGGGTGATCAGCATGCCATCGGGGGAGGAGTGGAACGACTTCGCGAACTTCTCTTCGGATAACTGCAATTGTTGCTGAGCTAGCTTGAGCTGACTGATGTCGCGCACCACTACCAGCACTGCCTTGGTTGAATCCAGCTCGAAAGGTTCGGCAGAGAGCAGGCCGGCGAAAGTGCGACCGTCCTTGCGTCGAAAGGGCATTTCCAGGTTGCGGATGCTGCCCGCCTGCATGCGCAGCAGTATGCCGGGGCCGACGCCAGGCACACCCCAGATGTTGAGTTCCGAAGGCGTTCTGCCAATGACTTCGTCCGTAGACAGGCCGATTTGCTCAACGAATGCTTTGTTGGCTTCCAGTAACCTGCCTTCCGCGAAGCTGGCGATGATCAGAATGTCCGGGCATTGGGCGAAGACCGAAGCAAACTTGCCTTCGGACAGGCGCAGCGCTTCCTCGGTTTGTTTGGTTTCGGTGATATCAATCATCAGGCCGCGCATCAGCGGGTGGCGGCCTTGCCGTATCAAGCTGACGATATCGCGTACCCACAGCGTGCGGCCGTCAGCGCTGATCACTCGATAATCGATGCTGTGGTCGTTGCCACTGGCGGTTTCGCGCTCGCAAAACGCCTCGGTGGCGGGCAAGTCTTGTGGGTGGACGATGCTGCGCCAGAAGCCCGGTTCTTTCCATTGGCGTAGGGGGTAGCCCAGCAAATGTTCAGCCTGGGGCGACACGTAGTTGTAGCAGAAGTCCGCTGCGTTGGCTTCCCAGGCAATGGCCGAGAGGCCTTCGATCAAACCACGGTAGTGATATTCGCTGCTGCGAAGTTCCTGTTCCAGTTCGACTCGGCGAGTAATCTCCGAACTCAATTGTCGATTAACGCGTATCAGCACCAGCAGAACGGTGGATAGCAGTAACAGCCCTGGCAGCCCGTACAAAAGAAATTTTTCCCACATCCTTGTTCGTTCTCTCTCGTGATCTTCCAGTTGTACCAGCCCCGATCAACCTTCAGGCCGACTATGTCCGCCAGCGAGCCATTCACTGGGGCAGTTGAGACCACTTACGCTCCTCATAAAACCATCGGCCGTTTTCCTGGGTCATTAAGCGAACCCTTTTGGAACGGGCATCAACGGAGATATCGACTGCGCACGCAGCCACCGGCGAGCCCAGACTACAAGTAAGGGTAATGCCGACAGTGTCATGTCAGCCTCACAACTGCGGGGGCATTGGGACGAGTGTAGCTGTGCTGAGAAAAGCGTGGTCCTCAGGTTGAAAACTTATGGCCCATAACGCAAAACCCCCGGCAGGGCCGGGGGTTTTGGGTGTATCAGGCTTGCTTACTCGTCCAGGAACGAGCGCAGGTGCTCGCTTCGGGTCGGGTGACGCAACTTGCGCAGCGCCTTGGCCTCAATCTGACGAATCCGCTCACGGGTTACGTCAAACTGTTTGCCGACTTCTTCCAGCGTGTGGTCGGTATTCATATCGATACCGAAACGCATACGCAGGACCTTGGCTTCACGGGCGGTAAGGCCCGACAGCACTTCGCGAGTCGCTTCTTTCAAGCTTTCAACGGTGGCGACATCGATTGGCGACTGCATGGTCGAGTCTTCGATGAAGTCACCCAGGTGCGAATCTTCGTCATCGCCGATCGGGGTTTCCATGGAGATCGGCTCTTTGGCGATCTTCAATACCTTGCGGATCTTGTCCTCAGGCATTTCCATGCGTTCGCCCAACTCTTCCGGGGTCGGTTCGCGACCCATTTCCTGCAAC
>Ga0247734_1000980_pt1 | contig 22975 bp, 13 predicted proteins | sample UWRJL103311B2_FD_180933 | JGI IMG/M metagenome (GOLD analysis project Ga0247734, IMG submission 180933) | Plant litter microbial communities from Arlington Agricultural Research Station in Wisconsin, United States - UWRJ-L103-311B-2 | ecosystem: Environmental > Terrestrial > Plant litter >... | reverse complement strand
TAGAAATCTTTTTGTATTTGTCAAGCTTTTTATTTTTTATTTTTCAAGGCTTTAATTCCTCTCCAAATATTTTGAAACCTTGACACGATTCCTTCTTTACACGCCTTTCAAATTACTCACTTCTTTTCTCTTTCACTGTTTCCCTTCCTCCGAAGCGGGATGCAAAAGTAGGAAAAATTCAGCAACCTCCAAACAATACCAGCAACTCATTTGTATGACACCGCTAACTGCATGATTTAGAGGAAGAAAAATATTACTCCTTTTCGCTCCTATATACTAATGGCCTCTGGTTCGCAGTCTTCTCCTGGTTTTCTCCCAGACAAGTCCTATACTTTATCGCTCTTAACACGGTATTGGTACGGCCGTTTATCGGAATCTTATCGGTCGCCGACCGTTCCAACACCGCTCTAATACCGCTTCATCACCGTTCCAACACCGTTCTCGTTATAGACAACACTGCGACATGACTGGGAGAAGACTGGGAGAAAACCGCAAGCACGACAGGAACTTTGTCTTATACAGGCTTCAATTGACACATGGCCTTATCATTCATGGTAATTACTGATTTTGCTTTACATCATTGTTTGAATTCCTAAAATCACTTTACATTTCGATACCTATTCCTGAATTAGCTATACATATCGCGCTGTGCCTTTATCCTATTTAAAAGTGCTTTCGTTCGTACTTTGGTATAGGTAGTGCCGCAGTAGTGCCGCAGTAGTACCGCAGTAGTACCGCATAATTTAACTAGTTAAAACCAGCGGTAATACTGCGGGATATTTGGGGTACTACTGCGGCAGTACCTATACTAAGCTACAGACAAGCTACGAACGAAAGTATATGCTCACCGCAGCAACCCTAATTCTTATCTTATCAGGATTTCAATGACACATTTAGGTTTAATTATTAATGGTATTCCTGGTATTATTTTACCTCATTGTTTGATTTTCCTAAAGTCACTTTACGCTTCAATAAATTTTCCTGAATTGGCTTGACACACCTTTCTGCGTGTTTGTGCTGTGGGGTATTGTGCACATCATTCATACTTTCTAACTGTTCATACCATATTGATTACAGCTCCGATAACTACTTATTAAATGGCAACTACCATCAATGAATGCTTTGCCCATTATCCCGGCGATGACGAAAAAGCAATAGCTGTAGCCCGTAAAATAATGGAACAATGGACAAAATCTGCTATTGCTGAACGCAGCAGGTACCTCACTGATGATCTGTAACAGATAGATTTTGTACAAGACAAGGGCACCTAACAATTTTGGTCAAACTTGATCCACATCCGTATCAAACTCATATGAAACCTGCCCTTGTTAAGTAGTTGATAAGGGGTTGGTAAAGGGTTGCTTTACCCTTGGTAAATCCTGGGACCTACCAACCACTTAGCAACCCCTTATCAACCCTTAAGAAAGGGCAAGTTTCATACAAGTTTGGTTCAGGTTTAGTACGAGTTTGAAGACCGCTGAATCAAGCTAACGGGATATTTATTATCAGGCTGGGAAGGGAATCAATTGATTGTTCTGCTTAAAAAGTAGTATTGCCTGGAATGGCAAAACTGTTAAACTGTCAAAATTGACAGCGATTCAAATAAACATAGCCTTAAATTCTAATTCAAGGCTAATGCTTTATTATTAATACGATAACTTAAATCAATTATTGCACCGCTGCTATTTAAATTTATTTTTCAGCGCGGCCAATTTCATCTGCAGATCGCCTTCCGGCTCGGCTTTCTTCACCGGGCGGTTATTTTGCGAAGAGGACTGTGGACGGTTACCAGTTGGATGTTTTTCCGTTTCAGCTTTTTTAAATGCAGGTTTGTTTGTTCTTCCTTGTTCAGCCTGCTTCGCCCCTGCCTCACTTTTCATAGACAGTGAAATCCTTTTACGTACAACATCCACTTCTTTCACTGTCACCTCTACCTTCTGGCTCACCTTTACCAAATCATTTGGATTGGCAACATAACGGTCTGCCAGCTGACTGGTATGAATTAATCCATCCTGGTGCACCCCGATATCAACAAAAGCACCAAAATTGGTAATATTGGTAACTATACCAGAAAGTTTCATCCCAACTTTCAAATCGGTGATCGCGTTTACGCCATCAGTAAAACTAAATGCCTCAAACTGCTCACGAGGGTCCCTTCCGGGCTTGGCCAGTTCGGCCATAATATCATTTAAAGTAGGTAATCCCACCTCTTCATTTACATATTGCTGTAACTTAATCTGCTTCTGCAACTGCACATCTTTTAACAAATCATTAACAGAATGCCCCAGATCTTTTGCCATCCGGTTTACAAGCGCGTAACGCTCCGGGTGAACACCACTTGCATCTAAAATATATTCGGCATCCCTGATCCGGAGAAAGCCTGCAGCCTGCTCATAGGCCTTACCACCAAGTCTGGGCACTTTTTTGAGGCTTTCACGTGACTTAAATGCCCCATGTTCATTTCTATAAGTTACGATGTTTTGAGCCAATTGAGGGCCCAGGCCCGAAACATAGGCCAGCACTTGTTTAGATGCAGTATTCAATTCAACGCCAACAGCATTTACGCAGCTCATTACAGTATCATCCAGCGAAGCCTGTAGTTTGGTTTGGTCAACATCATGCTGGTACTGTCCAACACCAATAGATTTGGGATCAATCTTCACCAGCTCAGCCAGGGGATCCATTAACCGCCGCCCAATGGACACAGCTCCACGAACAGTGATATCTTGTGTAGGAAACTCTTCTCTCGCCACTTCAGAAGCAGAATAGATAGAAGCTCCGTTTTCATTCACCATTACAATCAATACGCTTCCAAGGTCAAGTCCGCGAACAAAAACTTCTGTCTCCCTCCCGGCTGTACCGTTACCTATTGCGATGGCCTCAACTTCATATTTAGCACAGAGTTTTTGTACGGTCTCTGCTGCATTTTTTATATTTCCCTGTCCTGTATGGGGGTAAATTGTTGTATTTTCCAACAGTTTACCCTGGCGGTCAAGACACACCACCTTACATCCTGTGCGGAATCCCGGGTCAATTGCCAGTACATTTTTTTGCCCCATTGGCGCAGCAAGTAACAATTGCCTTGCATTTTCTGCAAAAACACGAATGGCTTCCTCATCTGCTTTTTGTTTAGATAACAAACGCAGTTCAGTTTCCATTGAAGGGCCAAGCAAACGTTTATAGCTATCATGCATGGCCAGTTCCACCTGTTTAGAAGCAGAATTGTTACCCTGGATCACATGTTTCGCCAACAGGGCTATTGCACCTTCTTCTTCAGGCTGTGCCTCCAACCGTAATATTGATTCATTTTCACCACGTCTCATGGCCAAAATACGGTGAGAAGGCGCAGACTTAACTGGCTCTTCCCATTCAAAATAATCCTTATACTTAATGCCTTCTTCTTCCTTCCCTTTGATCACCGTAGATTTGATTACCGCTTTCTGCTGGAAATATTTACGCATATCGGTACGTACTTCTGCATTTTCGCTGATCATCTCTGCAATAATATCCCTTGCCCCTGCCAGTGCATCCTCATTTGTTGCAACGCCAAGCTCAGTGTTAAGATATTTATCTGCTTCCTGGTCAGGATTAACCTTACCCTGCTCAAAGAGCAGCAAGGCCAATGGTTCTAAACCTTTCCTGCGTGCTTCGGAGGCGCGGGTCTTCCTTTTTGGTTTGTAAGGAAGATAAATATCCTCTAATTCGGTAAGCGTCATTATCGCATTGATCTGTTTCTCCAGTTCCGGGCTCAATTTTCCCAGCGAAACCAGGGATTTCAGAATTGCCTCACGGCGCTTATCCAGTTCGCGCAATTGCTGGAAGCGGTCGCGGATGGCAGTTACCTGCACTTCATCCAGGCTTCCGGTTAATTCCTTACGGTAACGGGAGATAAAAGGGACCGTAGCTCCTTCATCCAACAAATCTATGGTGGCAATCACCTGCTTTTCTGCTACTGCTAATTCCGCAGCAATGATTTTAGAGTGCGTAATCATATTGAAAAATATGTTTTAATAAAAAAATCCCGTGGGGTTAGCCAACGGGATCAGTATTTCATCTGTTAAAAATAAAATTTATTTTGTTACGTACATTACTTCTTTTACCGCTTTGATTACGCGTTCTGCGTTAGGTAAGCTGGCAGCTATCAAAGTAGGTGCATAAGGAAGAGGAACATCAGCACATGTGATACGCAATACCGGAGCATCTAAATGATCAAAAGCATTTCTTTGTACATTGAAGGCAATTTCTGAAGAGATAGATGCTAAAGGCCATGCTTCTTCAACAATTACCAAACGGTTAGTTTTCTTTACCGACTCAATAATGGTTGCATAATCGATAGGACGTACAGTACGTAAATCGATTACTTCTGCATTGATACCTTCTTTTGTTAATTCTTCCACTGCAGGATTTACTACACGGGTTAACATTTTACCAAAAGTAACGATGGTGACATCAGTACCTTCTTTGGTAACCTTTGCTTTTCCCAGTGGGATATAATATTCGTCTTCAGGAACTTCACCTTTATCACCGTACATTACTTCAGATTCCATGAAGATAACCGGATCAGGATCAATAATTGATTGTTTCAGTAATCCTTTGGCCTCATATGGCGTTGAAGGAACTACTACTTTCAAACCTGGACAGTTAGCGTACCAGTTTTCAAAGTTCTGAGAGTGTTGTGCTCCTAACTGACCAGCGTTTCCTGTAGGACCGCGGAATACAGCAGGGATTGAAAACTGACCACCGCTCATAGATAAAATCTTGGCAGCACCGTTTATAATCTGATCGATTGCAACAAGGGAGAAGTTAAATGTCATAAATTCTATGATTGGAACTAATCCATTCATTGCTGCACCAATCCCGATTCCGGTAAAACCTAGCTCAGCAATGGGTGTATCTATGATACGTTTGTCGCCAAACTCATCAAGCATACCCTGACTTACCTTATATGCACCATTGTATTGCGCAACTTCTTCGCCCATCATAAAAACGTTTTCGTTCTTACGCATTTCTTCGCTCAAAGCTTCACGCAAAGCTTCTCTAAATTGAATCTCTCTCATTGTATATTCAAATATTAACTGCGGCAAATATAACTATTGTAACTTAATAATAAAGTAGTGTTTTAAATACATTACAAGTTGGCCCAAAATCGTTGAAAAACACTGACAAAAGGCCTTCCTAAAGCGTTTAATTGCCACATAATGATAAATATGGGCAATATTTGCAATTGTCTGCCAGCGTTGTGTGTAAAAATGGCCTCTCCGGATCGAATAATTCTTCGAGTTTCGACTTTAATAAACGCCCGAATTCTTCTTTTAATCCTTCCAGGTGTTCGGCTTGCAGATGAACCCTTTTTCTGCTTTCGGAAGAGTGAAACAAGGTGCCTTCTTTTCTCATTTTCCGGATCAGGTAGAGATTAGGCTCCATATTGCTGATGCTTCTCGACTGTTCATACACATACGTATAAAATAGCGTCTGTATAAGTGCTTTATTACTTTTATCAGTCGATGCGTCAAAAATCTCAGGCAAAGAACTGAACTGCAGTTCGTCCCTGCCTGTTTTATAGTCTACTACACGGGTAACCCCATTTTTTCTGTCTACCCTGTCAATAATACCATATAAACTGAGCGACCGCTCGCGTCCCCCTACCTGGATTTTATACTCTATCTCATCTTTACTTTCCAGATCAAGTATCGTAAATGGGGCCTCCATTTCATCATAGTTGAGGATCACATTTGCATATTCGGCAACAATGGCCAGTACCACCTGCTGCATACCATTGTGGTTCACCACCTGGTGCTCATTGTCGGCCATGATCTTTGCGAAGGCAATTTTTCCCAGCCTGCCCAGCTGTTTGCGGTGCGTAACAATCCTTTCTTTGGTAATATAAGGGCTTTCTTCTTTTAGCTCACCATAAAAACGTTCGAGCACAAAATGAAGCATAGAGCCAATATTGTTGGCCTCAAGGTTCTCAGAAAGCTGCTTAGGTTCCTCTATTTTTGCGATATACTTGTAGAAAAACTGAACCTCGCAGTTCATATAAGTGGTGAGGGCGGTGGCCGATAAGCGTAATGCCGGCTCCTGCTGGTCGAGGTATAAGTTCAATCGCTCCAGTACTTCACCTTCCTTTTTGATATCGCTGCTTTGATGGCGGCTGGTGGAGATGGTTTGCAGCTGGTCAAAATATTTGAAGGTATAACCGCTCTCAAATTCCAGCTGGCGCAGGAACCTGCTGGGTTCGCCGGTATTGTTTTCATCCCCCTGCCCGTTGTATACTAGACTTACTTTGCGCGAGCGCTGCAGCAAACGGTAAAACATATAGGCAGAGATAGCATCCTGGTTTTCAATTACCGGAAGGCCATAGGCCCGGCGGATGCTGTCGGGGATAAAACTTGGCGAAACACTTACTTGTGGCAAAATGCCTTCGTTTACACCCAATACATAAACATGATCAAAATCCAGGCTTCTGCTTTCCAGTAATCCCATTACCTGAACACCTTCCAGCGGCTCTCCGCTAAGTGGAACAGCAATACCCTGAATGGCTTTTTGCATTAGTGATAATACAAAGGGAAGTGGCAGTTCTGCCGTGTAGGCCAGTAACGTATCATGTAAACGGTTCAGCTCTTTGATTGTGGCGATGAACAGATCGGCCTCAGTCTGTTTGAGCGTTTTCTCTTCCAGTTGCTGCTCCAGGATGAGCCTCAATACATCCAGTAATCCCATAATTGCGGTATCACCCTTGTCCCGTTTCTTAAAGAACAGCTCAGACAATTCGTCAGCTTCTTTTAGAACATCCATTTCGATCTCTACAAATATCCCGTCGAGGATGTTTTTCTGCAACTGGTTGCGGGTTTCGGTGGGCATGCCAACCAGGGGGTGCGACAAAAAGGCTTCAACCTCGCGGTAGTACACGGTATTTTTTTTCCCGGCGGCCAGTTGCGACTGTACACTGAGCCAGATATCGGCAAGGCCGAAAATGGACGTAGCCAGTAATGGGTAGCCCATGGTGACATTCAGGTTTACGCTGTTTGTTCCTTCGTCAGATATGTAGTGCGTGGGTATGGTTTGCAGCACCGGCAGCAACAAGCTTTCATCTGCCAGGATCAGCGCGATCTTACCTGCGTTGTCCTGTGCGTCCAACATGGGGTAATCTTCTTCCAGTTCTTTTTGCAGGATCTTGGCCTGCGCGGTTTGGCCCTGGGTTTTATATACACTGATTTCCTTGTGCACGGACCGGATCAGGTCTCTGCTCTCCCCCAGTGCATTTGGCAGACCTATTTTTTGTATGTTTTTCCGGAGGAAAAGACCAGCTTCCTGCGTCTCGTCCTGCATGTAATAATTATCCGTATCAAAATAAAACAGGGCTTTTTCATCCTGGCTCCATCGCTTAAAGATTACCGCCTCAGCATTGCTCAACGCATTAAAGCCTGCAAATACCAGTTTACCCTGCCCGAAAGCATCAATGAAACCTGGCTTATCGGCTTCGCCCGTGGCGAGTTTACGGTAAACATGGGCCATCGAGGTAAGTCCTTTAGCTTTCAGCGCCGCGTGGAAGCCTTCGTATAATTGTGGCATCCTCCGCCACATCCTGATGAACTGTTCCTGATGGTTTTTCTGTTTGCCCGACGAAAAAGAGGTCCAGAATTGCTCCAGAAAGCCCTGTTGTTCGGGGCTCAGGTGCTGGAAATTCTTTTCAATTACCGCAATATCTTCCAGTTCTTCAAACAACTGGCCCGCGTTTACCAGGTCGTTGTCAATTTGTGCAAAGTCGCTCAGGATAATTCTGGCCACCGGATAAAACACATCCGGATTGATGGCTTTTGCATTTTCTTTTTTGAGCAGTTCGTTGTATTGCCGGTAGAGGGTAAAGAACTGGCTGAAGCCATCGGCCACTTGTAAATCAGTAGACAGCGCAAAAAATTCCTGTATGGTAAAAAAAGAGGGGCTCCAGAATGGTTTTCCAATCGTTTGTGCCAGGTGATTCTGCAGGTAGGCCACCGGGCGTTTATTGTTAAATACCACCGCAGCGTGATGAAGATTCTCTCCCATCCTTGCAACAAGATCGTCTGCAACTTCTTTTAAAAATGGTACCATGTTTAAACTAATTTCAGTTCGCCACTATGGGCATAAAATAAATAGGTGTTTACGGTCGGGTAACCCATCTCCTGTAACAATGTCCGGTAGCCATGTACCTGCTTGATATGCGCAGGGCTTTCCTTTTGTGTGAATTTATAATCGATAACGGTTACTTCCCCGTCAGCAATTAACACCTTATCCGGCCGGTAACTTTTACCTGAGCGGTCGATGATACTTTTTTCATTGATAGTTTCTGTACTGCTGTTCAATAACAGCTGCAACTCATGGTGTTCCAGGACAGTGATGGCCTGTTTCCTGAAGGATTCCAGTTCTTCCTCCCTGAAAAATCCCTCTGTCAACATCTGCGATAAGATATGATCTACCGCAACGCTGTCTGATGCCCTTGCAAGTACCTCATGCAGGATACTGCCTTCCCGTCCGGCATTGTTGCCAAGCATATCCAGTTCGCGCCTTTTCAGGTTTCCGCTGAAAACTTCCGTTAAACGGTCTGAAACCGGGTATGTTGCCAGATTGAGTACTTCCGGGCGTACCACATCGCTGATTTCCTGGCTGACCTTTTTACTGACCTCCTCTTCCACCAGGAAGCGCCCGTCCTCAGAAAGCTGATCTTCAAAAATACGGATCAGCAGATCGCCAATGGTGCTGATGCTGTCAGCTTTTTTGCCCAGGCTGCTGATGTATAAATATTCCTTAGTCCTTGTTGTAGCTACATATAACATATTGAGGGCGTCCATTTGATTAAACAGCAGTTCCTCATAATAAGAGATGGCTACTGCGGATTGCCCAAGACTTGAGTTATATTTTAGCGGGATCCGTTGCAGCTGATGGTAAGGTGTATGCTCTGCAGGAACCCAGAATATCGTATTGGTCTTGCCATTGATATCCCAGTTGCAGAAAGGGATCATCACCACTTTAAAGGCAAGGCCTTTAGATTTATGGATGGTAATTACCTGTACTGCATCCGTGCTTTCAGACGATGGCAGGGTTTTTCTGCTACCTTCTTCCTCCCAGTATTTAAGGAAAGAAGTGATTCCCCGTTCTCCCTGGCGGCCTATGTTTCCGGCGAGGTCCCTCAAAGCGAAAAGGTAAGGTAGGTAACTTGCATGCGGTGACGTATTTAGTCCATATGCAGTCATTAGTTTTTCAAGCAGTTCTGGCAGGGGTTGCTGCATCCAGCTTCTCCAGTTGATACAGAGCCCGGGCGGCAGTACGTTATCAAGGTCCCCGAGGGTTTTACTCTTCAGGTTAAATAGGTCTACAGGATTAAGCACCCGGTTTTGAAGCTGTGCGTATAAGCTGATGCAGTTTGCTTTATACAAAGCCGTATTTTCGGCCAGTCCCGCCATCACCTTCAGGGTATCAATTAATATCCTTACGGCGATGTTGTTCTCAATCAGGAGCGCCTCGCCAGAGATTACACTAATATTGTTTTCCATCAGGGCATCTACCACCGCTACGGCTTCAGCATTAGAGCGTACCAGCACACAGGCATCACCTGGTTGGTAGCGTGCTTCGGTAATGAGGAGCCGCTGCAGGGTTTCCACCATTTTACGCAGGGCTTCCGTTTTGAACGTGGTTTTATTCAGAACGGCGCCATCAGCATCTGTTTTGAGTACATTGAAATCTATCGTTCCTCCTTTGGGTGTTCGTTGTGTGGTTTTTTGCTGTACCTCGGCATACACATCAGTCATGATGTGATCAAAGCCTTTCTCTGCCCACCAGGATGTAAGTGCTACGTTCGAGGTCTGGGCATCTATAGTATCATTGATATGGCGCTGCATTAATATGGGCAGCGCTTTAAACAAGAGGTTATTAAAAGTGATAATATTTTCTGTACTGCGGTAATTCTCTTCCAGGTTGGCGTGCGTTACATACGTAGGCCCGATATCCTGTTTTGCCTGCTGGTGCAGGATATTCCAGTCGCCATTACGCCAGCGGTAAATAGATTGTTTCACGTCCCCAACGATCAGGTGGTCTATCAGGTTGCCGTTGGCTTCGGCCATTGCATTTTTAAGCAGGGGCTTAAAATTTCCCCATTGATTGGCGGAGGTATCCTGAAATTCGTCGAACAGGAAATGCCGGTAGCGGCTGCCTGTTTTTTCCCAGATAAAGGCGGGGTTGTCGTCGTCGTCACCGGTAATTCCTTTCAAAAGGTTTTGGGCATCGCTGATCAGCAGGTTTCCGCTTTCCTCGCGGTAAGCCTTTAATAAAACAGCCATTTCCTGCATCAGGCGCAGGTAATAGAGGTTCTTTTGGAAAGCCTGGGCCAGGATATAATCTGGCAGGCGTTCCAGGTAACTGGTATTGAGTTCGCGGATGATGGGGTTTAACGATTCGTATAACGAATTGTCGGACCCAGGTTTCATCCATTCATCAGGCTCGTCAATTAATTTACTGAGGCTATCCACCTTATCCAGTTCGCCAGCGGCAATTTTCTTGAGGTTATTGAGTGGTGAGCGTGATTTTCCTTTCAGGTGATCGGGATTAACGCCCGAGGTATCAAACAACTCATTGGCTTTGGCCGAAAGCTGCGCCACCATATCTTCAAAAGCACTGATATGTTTTTTAGTTTCCCTTCCGTAGTTTTTGAACAGCTCGTTGAGATCTGTTTCCTGTACCAGGTTTTGGATGGCGTTATCAAATGGCTGATAACGTTCCTTGAAAATTTCCCCGGCAAGATCGGTCAACTCGGTACGGTAGTTCCAGCTGATATTGTTATCGATGCGGTCAAGCGCCAGGTCAATGATCCATTGCAGCAGGTTAGGATTGTGATCCAGCTGCTGATCCAACCTGTCGGCCAGGTCGTTTTTTACCTTTTCAAAATTCATTTCCAGGGCGTAACCTGAATCCAGCCCCAGTTCAAAGGCAAAACCACGGATCACCTTTTGCACAAAACCATCAATGGTACTTACCGAAAACCGGCTATAGTCATGCAGTATTTTTTTATAGATCCGTTCAGCTTTTTGTTGTAAAGCTTCAGCATTTAAATCAGGGTGTGCCTTAAGCACGAGTTCACGATAGTCTTTTACACCTTCATCACCCGTTGCAAAACCTTTCAGCACCTCCATAATACGGGATTTCATTTCTTCCGTAGCCTTATTGGTAAAGGTAACGGCAAGGATTTCCCTGTACTTGGTTTCGCCCGATAACAACAGCGTAAGATAATGAGCGGTGAGATTGAAGGTCTTTCCCGATCCTGCAGAAGCCTGTAATATTTTAAGGGGCTGAAGCATATGCTGATTAGAAGCTTGTCACCATTTCCATATTTACGCCATCACCATATTTAAAAAACGGCAATACGCTGACAGGCAGCTTACCATTGGCGTTGATTTGATTTTTAATTACCGCAGCCGCAGCTTTCTGCATAAAATCTTCCTTTTGATACGCGATAACCAGCGAAGGACTTCTTTCAATTCCAGGAAGGCTGGCAAGATTATATGGATTGGCAAACAGTGCTATAATTGCATTTTTAGTAGCCATATTACTGATCAGTGTTTTCAGGTCGGCACTTAAGGGCATTCCATTTCCAGGGCGTGTGCGACTATCATGGATACCTATGATCACCTGATCTGTTGGTGAGAAAGTTCCAAGCACCTTTGCAATGACATTGATATTGGCATCTTTATCCAGGTTAAACAATACAGCGTCTTTATAGTAAGTTGCCAGTTCCTGCTGGAACACGGTAACATTGGGCGAACCTATACTGATAATGTTTGTTCTTCTGTCAGGCGACAATGCTTTAATTGCCCCTGAGCCGTTCAACAAGGTAATGGAAGCATTGGCAAGTTGCTGACGCAATTCAAGGCTTTCCTGTCTGTTCACTTCAGCATACACATTATGCTCATTAACTGTATCTTTTTTGCTTAGCCCTGCCCAGTATTTGGCAGTCAGGATTTTTTTGACGCTGGCATCAATCTGGTCCATGCTGATTTTTTCATCATGAATAGCCTGGCGAACCAGTTTTACTGCCCTTGCGCTATTTTCAGAAAGTTCAAGGATGTCGTTTCCAGCTATTACGCCCATTACATCTGCCTGGCCGTCTTTAAAGTTTTTAACCACACCTTTCATTTCCATGGCGTCCGAAACAATGAGGCCGCGGAAACCGAGTTCTTCTTTCAACAGCCCCGTTACAATCGGTTTAGAGAGTGTAGAAGGCAGTTTTGGTGTGCTGTCAAGTGAAGGGATATTCATGTGTGCAATCATCACCCCCGCAGCACCTTCCATAATCAATTGTTTGAAGGGATAGATTTCAAGGCTATCTAAACGGGCTTTAGTAAAATTCAGTTGCGGAAGGTCGTAGTGCGAATCCACATCTGTATCTCCATGGCCCGGAAAGTGTTTAATGCTTACCAGTAAACCACCATCCTGCATACCTTTCATGTAAGCCGCAGCCTTAGTGGCAACATTATATTTATTTTCGCCGAAGGACCGGTAGTTGATGATTGGATTTTTAGGGTTGTTATTGATGTCCACATCTGGCGCCAGGTTCATCTGCATGCCTATTCTTTTGTAGTCTTTGGCGACCTGGATCCCCATCTGATAGATAAGGTCCTTATTTTGTATTGCTCCCAGGGTCATCTGGTAAGGGTAAGATATGGTACTATCCAGGCGCATGCCCAATCCCCATTCCCCATCAGAAGCAATCAGCAGTGGAATGCGGGCTTTAGCCTGGTACTTGTTGGTTAAGGCGGCCTGGCGGCCGGGCCCACCCTGAAAGAAAACCAGTCCGCCTATTCGTTCCTTCCTGATTACCTTTGCTACAGAATCTTCGTAAGCCTGGCCCCTGTCAGTATGCGCACGCACAAAGAACAACTGCGCAATCTTCTGCCGCTTTCTCATTTTATGGAATACAGAATCGACCCATGCATTGGGTTCACTGAGCATATCAATATACGATTTCTGTTGTGCATGCGCGGAGAATACTGTAGAAACTATCAGAACGACAGCGATGGAAAATTTCCTTTGGATCATAGATTGGGTATTTTGTCCTAACAAAGTTAAACAAAATGAGCGTACTGAAATATGGTAGGCCGTCTAAATCAGGTAAAACAGCATGAAGGGGAGAGCGGATTTACTAAATGTCATCGAAATGTATCAAATTTGATACAGATTTAAGTTTGTCTGTTTGTGTATATCGATTGTAGCAAAAAGCCAGACAACAAACGTAAATCACTGTAAATCAATATATAAAAAAGAAATTGATCACCATTCTTTCTGCACACGCTTCAAACTGGCACATTTCTTTCAATGTCCTGGCTTTTAAACACAAAAAATACGACTATGAAAAAGATGTTTATTTTAGCTATCGGCCTGTTTGTTGCCACTGCAGCGAGCGCCCAGGATAGGATTAAATTTGGGATAAAAGGAGGTTTAAATTATTCAGACATCATTAAAGGTGATGGCAACAATAATTTCGACACAGAGTCAAAAGCTGGCTTTAACGCCGGTATTACATTGGAAATCCCATTAATTGCAGGTTTGCAGTTTACTCCCGAAGTGTTGTATGCACAAAAAGGATACAAAAACACCTATTCTTATGGAACATTTAAACAAACAACTAATTTTATAGATGTACCGATCCTGGCAAGTTTCAGGTTGGGAAGCAGCTTTAATATTGTTGCCGGTCCACAGGTTTCGTTTCTGTTGTCAACCAAAAACAAATTTGAAAACAATTTTGGTACAGTAGAGCAAACAAACGTAGAAGACGATTCGGACAGGTTTAAGAAAAGTCTGGTTGGTGGTGTAATCGGTTTCAGGTATGATGTGAATGATAAATTTGACATCCACGCACGTTACGCGATCGACTTTCAGAAAAACAATGAAAACGGAACGAACTATACACCAGAATACAGAAACCAGGTTTATTCAGTTGGTGTTGGCGTGAAATTCTAAAGAATATTTCCATAACTATGGAATAAAAAAACCTGGCCCTCATGGAGGGCCAGGTTTTTTTATGGGCGATTGCCCAATGTCTGCGGTTTTACAGGCCTGCTGTTAAATAGCCAGATCGTTGTTTGAAGCATAATACTTCAGTTCAATGATATCATTTGGCATTGGTTTCGTATTCCAGCATTTGTGAATAGCCAGCGCCGTTCCGATTGCTGTAGCCTGAGCCATAGAGGCCGCGAATACTTCAAGTTCAGGGAACATCATCGCCAGCAGGTTCATATAGATGGCATTTTTACTGAAACCGCCGTCCACAAAAATACGTTTAACCTGACTATCGCCAATAACTAATTTAGTTGAAGCGAGCTGCAACCTGGCCAGGTCAAGAATGAACTGGTGATAGGCTACTTTATCAGATGAAAAAGTGGAGAGGTCGCGACCAGCAAAGGGTGATTGTTTACCCCAAACCGGTGTTGACGGTTCATTGTTGCTTTCCATTTCCTTCAGCAATGTATAAATAATACCTGCATCGTATTTCATCGTTTTGTATCGGCTTACGCTCTGGTTAAAGTGAGCGGCAATCCGTTTCACCTGCTGCTCATGTTCATAACCGGCAAATATGCGGGAAGCCTTTACAGGTTTACCTTTGTATTGCATAAATGACAGGCAGTCTTGTTCCAGTTCCTGAGGAGTTAAAGGAGCTGCATTAAAAGGATTCAGCGTAATACACCAGGTTCCGGTAGAAATTAGTGCAAAGGGCTCGTGGAAATTAATCAGGTAAGGGATCAATGCTGCCGAACTATCGTGCAGCCCTACGCCTACCTTATACAGATTTCCCGGAAATTCAGAAGGAAAAACCTCGTCGCCATCTACAATGGGTGCAAGTTTTTTATCTATTCCTTCTTTCTTTACCCAGTCGTGGTAATCATTTTTTGTAAAATCCCATAGCTGTGTATGACAGCCAATGCTGGTCAGGTCTGAATATTCAGCACCAGAAACAAGGTAACTCAGGTACTGCGGAAGGTGCAAAGCGTATTTGATCTTCTTGAACAGGGCCGGTTTCTCTTTTTTCATACGGTACAACTGCATTCCCGAATTCAGGCTATCTAACACCGGGGATGCCGTTGCAGCCGAAATTGCTTCTTCACCCCCGTATTTTTGATAAAATTCATTTTTGATATCTTCAGGATATGCTTTCAGGTAATTGTACAGCGGCGCCAGTGGTTTTCCATATTCATCAATATAGACGAAACTGGCCCCATAAGTGGAGAAGTTAATGGCTTTAATTTCGAATTCTTTGCGCTTGAGTACCTCGCGCAAAGAATCGTAAACAGAAAGCCTCAAGCTCTCCAGGTTTTCACAGGGGTCCCCATCCTCATCATAGGTTTCTATAAAGCGGGCAGACCGTTCAAAAACGATCTTGTAATTTTCGTCAAACAGGAAGATCTTTTTATTGGTCTTACCGACATCAAAAATTACTATAACTGGCAGCGCACTCATTACAATCCTGTTGCTACAGTTTTCAAACCTCTGTCAGCGATCAGTTTTTCCCTGACTTTCAGTTCACGGTATAATTGTACCGGTTGTGCCGCACCGCCGCTTCTCAAACGTGCTTCCTGAACGATTGAACGTACATCAGTACGGAAAGCGTCCTGCAGGATTTCCTGACAACGGACCACATCATTTTCCTGTTGTGCAATTGTTAATGCAGCCCTGTCTACCATCAATGCCTGAGTGTAAGAAAGCATAATTGCTTCCACAGACTGCAATAAATCTTCCAGAGGGTCTTTCACGTTGTGCGAAGCATCGATCATCCACCCTAAGCCAGTAGCATGGTCCATTCCTTTTGCGTCCATACCTTCAACAAGTTCGTTAAAGATCAGGAACAACTGGTAAGGTTTGATACTTCCTGTAGTTAAATCATCATCTCCGTATTTCGAGTCGTTGAAGTGGAACCCACCCAATTTACCTTCCATCAGCAATAAAGAAACGATTTGCTCGATATTTGCATTTGGCAAATGGTGACCTAAATCTACTAGTGTATATGCTTTAGGGCCTAATTTATTGGCGAACAATAAAGATTGTCCCCAGTCTCCAGAAGTAGTGGAATAGAAGTTTGGCTCAAAAGCTTTATATTCTACAAACACTTTCCATTTTTCTGGTAATGCCGCATAAATCTCATGTAAACTTTCTAAAGTGTTTTCAAACGCCTTTCTAAAGTTAAGCTGACCAGGGAAACAAGATCCATCCGCCAACCAGATACTTAGGATATCAGAACCCAATTCAACACCCTGACGGATCACTTCAATATTATGGTCGATTGCCTGTTTACGAACGGCTTTATCAACATGTTGCAATGAACCGAATTTGTAGCTCAATGCCTGATCTGCCTGATCCTGGAACGTGTTAGAGTTCACGGCATCGAAAAGCAGGCCGTGGTGGCTGGCCAAAGATTTAATAGCTGCATAGTCCTGTGGGATATCCCAGGGAATATGCAGTGAAATAGCTCCACTTGACTGGTTCAGTTTGTGTAACAGACCTACATCTTCAATTTTTTCTTCCAGGCTACGTGGTTCGCCACCGCCAGAAAAACGTCCGAAACGGGTACCGCCATTACCCAAAGCCCAGCTTGGAATAGCGATTTGAAACTTGATCAGCTTACTGATTACTTCCTCTACACGATCATTTTCAGAGACAGCAAAGCTAAGCTTACGCTGGTGAGCATCATTTAATTTTTCATTATGTGCGTCTATCTGATATTTCTCTATTTCCATTGTATTAAATTTTATTGAATAATCATTTACTATCTTACAAATGCCATGGCAACACCGCCATCCACATTCAATACATTACCTGTAGATTTGCTTAACAAACCACCTACAAATACAAAACATGCATTGGCAATATCTTCCGGAAGGATAATTTTGTCAAGCAAAGTACGCTTTGCGTAAAATGCAGGCAATTCCTCAACTTTAACACCGTATGCTTTAGCACGTCCCGCTGCCCAGTCGCCTTCCCAGATCTTACTGTCTGATATAACTGCATCAGGGTTTACTACATTTACACGAATTTTATCACCGCCAAGTTCTGCTGCATTTAATCTGCTCAGGTGTAACTGTGCCGCTTTTGCCGATCCGTAACCTGCATTGTTAGGTCCCGATACCAGTGCATTTTTACTTACAATGTTCAGGATATCCCCTCCAACTGCCTGTTTGCGCATTACGCCAACAGCCGCCTGGGTTACTTTGAACTGGCCTTTAACCAAAACATCATATAACAGGTCCCAATCTTTATCTGTATGTTCTTCAATTGGTTTAGAAATTGATAAGCCTGCGCAATTTACCACGATATCAACACCGCCAAAAGCAAGTGCAGCAACGTGGAATGCATTGGTAATGTCATCACCACTGGTTACATCCAATAAAGCAGTTGTATAGGCATCTTTACCGTATAAACCTTTGAATTCTTCAGCCGCTTTTTCAAGTCTGCCGGAGTCATTATCGTTAATTACTACTACTGCACCTTCTTCTACAAATTTCTTTGCGATTGCTTTACCAATTCCGCCTGCACTGCCTGTTACCAGGGCAATTTTACCGGAAAGGGCTTTAGGTTTAGGCATACGCTGAAGTTTTGCTTCTTCCAGTAACCAGTATTCGATGTTGAAAGCTTCCTGACGCGGCAATGAAGTATATTCAGAGATTGCCTCAGCACCTTTCATTACGTTGATGGCGTTGGTGTAAAATTCTGCAGCTACACGTGTAGTTTGTTTATCTTTTGAGAAAGAGAACATCCCAATACCTGGATATAAAATGATAACCGGGTTGGCATCACGCATCGCCGGACTGTTTTCATGTTTACAAGTCTCATAGTAATCAGCATACATTTTACGGTATGCTACAAATGCAGGAGCCAGTTTTTCTTTGATAACGGCTGGGTCTGACAAATCTTCGTCTGGGCTAAGTTCCAATACCAGCGGACTGATTTTGGTACGCAGGAAGTGGTCAGGGCAGCTGGTACCAAGAGGAGCAAGTCTGTCCAGATCATTAGAGTTGATAAATTCAAGCACACGGGCATCATCAGTGAAGTGACCAACCATATGTCTTTCGCTTGAACAGAACCCACGCAAAACAGGTGCAAGTAATGCCGCCTGAGATTCCCTTACAGATTTTTCAGGGCTGCTGATTTTTTGTCCGCCGAAAACAGGACCTTTCTTTCCGTAGTTTTCTTCAAGATAAGTAGCACATTTTTCAATCACCTCCAAGGTGTTGATATAACTTTCGTAAGCTGTATCTCCCCAGGTAAACAAACCGTGAGAACCCAGCATGATACCAATGATTCCAGGATTTTCATCCAGACATTGTTTCAATTGTAATCCAAGGTCGAAACCTGGTTTTTGCCATCCTACCCAACCGATTTTTCCATCGAACAGGTCGTGTGTAATCTGCTGACCGTCTTTGGCCGCAGCAATAGCGATTGCTGCATCAGGGTGCAGGTGGTCAATATGTTTAAAAGGCAGGAAGCCGTGTAATGGTGTATCGATAGAAGGCGCCTTAGAATTAAGGTCGTAGATACAGTGGTTAAACAGTTCCACCATCTCATCTTCCATTTCAATACCTTTATAGATATTTTTAAGACTTCTCAGGCGGTCTACATATAATGCCGCCAGTCCGCTGCGTTTTAATGTTCCAATATCTCCTCCAGAACCTTTGATCCACATCACTTCGGCAGTATTGCCTGTAAGCGGGTCAATAGCTTCGGCCTTACATGAGGTGTTTCCACCACCGTAGTTTGTTAGGCGCAGGTCAGCGCCAAGTAAGTTCGAGCGGTAAAGTAATAACGCAACTTCGTCACCTGCAAGTTTAGCAGCTTCAGTTTCGTCCCATAAATAACTTACGTGCTTAAAACGGTCTCTTTCGTCAGACATAATGATTTAATGTTTATAAATTTTTACTATTTAATTGAGTTTCCATATCCTACGATCATTATTGACAAAATAATGAACAAAATTCCCGCGAGTATTGTGCGGAAGGTCTTTTTGCTTACTGCCGACCATTCTTTTAAAACAATACCCCATACATTGGCCACAAGGATAATAAAGGCCATGTGCAGGATCCATGAACTGGCCCCGTTACCCAATTTACTTTCTCCCATACCATAGAAGAAGAACTGGAGGAACCATGTAGTACCGGCCAGTGCGGCAAAAATATAATTTGATAACAGGGGTGTTTTTTTATTGGTGTAATCGCTAAACGTTTTGTTGCGTGTATTGAGCACCATACACCAGAAAAGGTTAGTGGTTAAACCTCCCCAGAGTATTATAACATAGGTAACGTTATTTTGATAAAGGAATTCGCCTTGTCCGGGGTGTAACGCTTTCCAGATATTATTGGCTTCATCGGCCATATCCTTACCGGCATCAATGCCAAAAGCAAAACAGGCACTCAGTATACCAGAAACGATGGCCACTGCAAGTCCAAGCCCGATTTTAAATTCGGCACTTTCTTTAGTTTCCTGTTGTTTGGAAAGGTCCTTTTCTTTCATCATTCCGGCCCTGCCGCAAAGGATAATACCAATTACGCAAACTAAAAGACCTGCAATTACCCATTGTCCCCATGGACTGCTAATAATGTGTGTAAAGCTGTCTTTTCCGTCTTTTGGATTAAAATCATAGTATATAGAAGGCAAAAGGGCGCCAAATACAGAACTCAGGCCCAGAATGATAGAGCTTCCGAGCGAAACACCGAGATACCGGACCCCCAAACCATAGGTTAGCCCTCCTATTCCCCAGAGTAAACCGAAGAAATAAGTAAGTCCTAAAATAGAACCGCTGGTATGTCTGATAATATCAGCAAAACCAGGAATAGTCAAATAAGCGGCCAGTGGCGGTACGATCAGCCAGGAAAAAATTCCCCCAACGATCCAATAGCTCTCCCAGGCCCAACCCTTAACTTTCTTGTAAGGAATATAAAAACTACCAGAGGCAAAACCTCCGATGAAATGGAATATGACTCCAAAAATAATCTGCATAATTTTTTCTGATATCTGGTTAGAAAAATAAAACAAGTATAAAGGATGAAATTGGCATAACTGTTCTTAACTGTCCTGCTCTGTAAAAAGATTCAATTCTTTTCATAGCATTGTTACAGTAAAACGAATTTCATTGATCATTGCATGGCATTCTTGCACCTGAGGCCGGCACCGCTGATTATCTAACCCAGTTCCAAACAAAATTTCTATTGTTTTTAGAACTGCATTCTTTGGTATTCTCATGTATATATATAATAAACGGTCAAACTCAAAAGCTGTCATCGAAACAGTATCTGCCATTCATCGGGAACCACCGTCTGCTGGAATATGATACAGTTCACATTTGGTATAGCTAAGCTATCACTATTGAAAACGGCAAACCTGTAGGTTTTGATATTTAAGTTATATATTTTGGCAATACCTTGAGATTCATAAATTCTTAGTAATTTTAGTTCCGAATTCTGCCCGTAACCAATTATAAAACTGATGACCAATTATTATAAGTATTTACCACTAAGTATTGAGGATAAAAACTGGGGACTATATGTGTTAAACGCCGGATGTATCAGTACAGAACCCGCTGCAAATTATCCGATTATAGCCCATCCGTCCGACTACTATTTTAACTATAATACAGGCCGTATACTTGATGAGTACCAGATCTTATATATCACCAAAGGTACAGGTATATTTGAGTCTGACAGTTGTAAGTACCAGCATGTGAAAGCAGGAACAGTGATCTTGTTGTTCCCCGGTGAGCGTCACCGTTACAAACCCAATCAGAACACGGGATGGGACGAGTATTGGATAGGCCTCAAGGGCGATATTATAGACAATCTGGTGAAAAACAGCTTCTTCAGACCTGAGAACCCTTGCCTGTATATTGGATTTAACGAGCTGATATTTAACCTGTTTGATACGATTATAGAAAAAACAAAAACTGAAAGCACCGGATACCAGCCCCTGATTTCCGGAGCGGCGCTACACCTTTTAGGCAGCTTACATGCTGCATTAAAACAAAATTCCGTAGAGCACGAAGACCGCGAAATCCTGGTAAATAAAGCAAGATTGTTATTCCGTTCGAATATTGACAAATCATTTTCTCCTGAGCAGGCGGCGGAAGAACTGCAGGTGGGTTATTCATGGTTCAGGAAAATATTTAAAAGTTATACCGGCCTGTCGCCCGGGCAATACAGTATACAGCTGAAGATTGAAAAAGCCAGGATCATGTTATCAGACCCGAACCTTTCCGTGAAAGAAATCGCGTATACGCTTAAGTTTGAATCGAGCTTCTATTTTTCGAAATTATTTAAAGAAAAGACCGGACTTACGCCTACAGCCTATCGTCAGCGGGCAATGGGGATGCAACCTGTGGTAGCCTAGCTTAAAAATTTTTGATTATATTTCAGGAACTAAACCAGATAACTGAAAATGATCAAACCAGCAGGCGAAACGTTAAAAAGAACATTAATGCCCATTCATTTATGGGCGATAGCGGTAGGGCTGGTTATCTCCGGGGAATATTTCGGATGGAACTACGGATGGGGCGTGGCAGGGACCATCGGCTTTCTGATTGCCACCCTCGTTGTAACGGTCATGTATGTGACGTTTATTTTCAGTTATACAGAACTGACTACCGCAATTCCGCATGCAGGAGGTGCTTTTGCTTATAGTTACCGGGCCATGGGGCCATTTGGCGGGTTGATTGCAGGATATGCCACCCTGGTAGATTTCCTGCTGGCCACTCCGGCAATTGCTTTTGCGCTGGGCAGCTACCTGCACTTTCTTTACCCATCGATCCCCGCCTTACAATCAGCTTTGTTTTTTAATGTAGTATTCATCCTGATCAATATCTCCGGGATCAAAGAATCTGCCTCCTTTTCAATTTTTATCACGATTCTTGCCGTGGGAGAACTGCTGCTATTTATGGGGGTTGTTGCACCGCATTTTAAAGCAGACAATTATCTGAGCAACCCTATGCCATTTGGATGGACGGGTATATTTGCCGCACTGCCCTACGCCATCTGGTTCTACCTCGCCATTGAAGGTGTGGCAATGGTAGCAGAAGAAGTAAAAAATCCTGAAAAGAACATTCCAAAGGGATACCTGTCAGGATTGGCCACACTAATGTTTCTGGCACTGGGCGTAATGATCCTTACCGGAGGTATAACCGACTGGCGAAACCTGAGTACGATTGATTATCCCCTGCCAGAGGCGATAGGCATCGTATTGGGAAAATCAAACAGCCTGACCAAAATATTTGCGAGTATTGGGTTGTTTGGATTGATTGCCTCATTCAATGGTACCATACTTGCATCGTCGAGACAGATTTTTGCAATGGCCAGAAGCGGGTACCTGCCTCAGGCACTCGCCAGAATAAACCCCCGGTTTAAAACCCCACACTGGTCGGTTATTGCTGGTGGCGGTGTAAGTTTTATAGCCCTGTTTACCGGCACTACCAGTCAGGTAATCATCTTGTCAGTACTGGGCGCGGTAGTGATGTATATCATGAGCATGGTGAGCCTTTTCATCCTTCGTAAAAAAGAACCTGAACTGGACCGCCCGTTTCGTTCGCCCTTTTATCCTGTTTATCCTGCCGTGGCATTAACTTTATGTGTGGTTTGCCTGCTCGCTATTATATATTATAATGTATTGCTTACGGCGGTATTTTTTGCAGGCCTTATTATTGCAGTGCTGATTTTTATGGCCACGGGAAAACACAAAGAGCGAATTAAAGATGATATATTAATGGAAAAGCCGGTTGTACTTATATTAGAAGAATAAAATGGCGTATCAGCATACCATACATCACCGGGTTTACCGGTTTAACAGCCTCAAGGAGCTGTTGGCAAAGGCATCTCCCTTGCGCAGCGGTGATGTACTTGCAGGAATTTGTGCTGAAAGTTATGAAGAACGTGTGGCCGCACAGATTACCCTGGCAGATATCCCTTTAAAAAATTTCCTGAAT
>Ga0247734_1000979_pt1 | contig 22987 bp, 37 predicted proteins | sample UWRJL103311B2_FD_180933 | JGI IMG/M metagenome (GOLD analysis project Ga0247734, IMG submission 180933) | Plant litter microbial communities from Arlington Agricultural Research Station in Wisconsin, United States - UWRJ-L103-311B-2 | ecosystem: Environmental > Terrestrial > Plant litter >... | reverse complement strand
AGTTGGCCCCGTCGCCGAGGTACTTCTCTGCGAGACCCCAGAGGGTGTCGCCATGCTGGACAGTAATCGTGTCCCCGACTTCCGGCGCCTGCTCAACTACGGGCGACGCGACCGGATCTGCCGGTGCTGTCGCCACGGGTGCTGCAGCTGCGGCCGGCACGGGTGCCGTCGCCGCCGTTGCGGCACCTGCGCTGAAAGTGCTGATCGTTCCCGACCCGATCGCGAGCATCACGGCGGTAACCAGCACGCGCGCGAGGGTCTGCTGGAATCCGAACGCCCCGGGTACCCGCACGTCGATGCCGCGCTGGCCGACCGCTGCGGCCACCTCCACCACGATGCACACCATCAGCTGAGCCCACAGGAACCACGCGACGGTGGCCAGGACACCGATGATCGCTTCGTCAGTCAGCGGTTGGTCCACTGAGACGCCCTCGGCTGGCCACGGGTTGCCCACGGTTAGGGCGAGCATGACCGGAGGCCCGCCGACGAGCATGGCTAGTACTGCCAGCGCACCGAGTGCTTTGATCCAGCGCATCGTGTTCTCCTAGAGTTGTGCAGTCTGCCCCTCCGCACGGCCACACCTGCACGTCAAGGGGTTAGATCGGTCAAGGAACGTTGTGGACCGGCGGGCTCCCGCGAATCGCGCGCGCGACTGTGAACGTGGGCCGCGACCGGCCAAAAACGTTCGCGAGTAGCGACCCGATCCCGCCAACCGTGCGGGCCGGCGTCCCCTCGGCCTCCAGCTCGACGTTCGCCGCCGACAGATCATCGAGGTCGCTGCGGTGCTCAGCCACCGCCGCCGCGGGCTGCGGTGTTGAGTTGTCGGCTCGTCTCTGGAACGAGCGCACGGGTCTCAGGCTCCCGCCGCGCCGACGGATTCGGCCGACGCGGACCCGCTCGTCGGCAGTTGAGTCACGCCGACGGCCGACAGGATCGCAGTTTTGGAGTGGGACTTGATGGTGACGGTGACCGTCCCGCCGTCGATGTCGACTTGGGCTCGGGGAGCCCCGACCTGCGAGAGGTAGCCCTGGGCCGCGGCGACAGCCTTGGACGGGTCGACGGTCGGGTCTCCTCCGTCGCGGAGGCTGTCCTGGTTCAGTGCATCGGCGCCGATCCGGGCGGCCTGCTCAGCCTGACCGGTGAGCCGACGGTTGGATGCCATGGCGTAGCCGCCGTCGATGACCAGGCCGGCCATCGCGAGCAGCGCCGTGGTGATGAGCACGACGAACAGGGCCGTCACGCCGTCTTCGTTGCGTTGGGTCGGTGTCATGCCGTCGTCCTTTCAGCTGGCCCGGTAGGTCTCAATCGGCACGGTCGACTGGGCTGAGAACACGCGCCTGCCGGGCAGACCCGACATGGCGACGTCGCCCAAGCTCGCGGTGCACCACAGCTGGACCTTGACCGTCCCGCCCGGCTTGTAGTCCGAGACATCCACGCTCAGATCGAAGCTCTGGCATTCCAGACCCCGATCACCGAGCGCCGCGGCAGCGGTCGTGCGAGCAGCGTCGGCGGACTGGCCGGTGTTGCGCTCGAGCGAGGCAGCCCGGGCGGCGTCGGCAGCTGCTCCCTCGACCTGCTGGCGGGCATGAGCCATCCGGCCCAGACCCACGACCAGTAGGAACGCCACGATCAGCACCGGCACGATCAACACGAGCTCGACCGCCGCGCTCCCCCGCTCGTCACGCGCCTTCACGGTGCCTGCTCTACGGGAGGGACATACCGTTCGACCGGGCCCGACGAGGTCTCCTTGACCTGCGGGTGCACGCCCGGGACCAGGGAGATGACGGTGCCAGAGACGGTCACTGTCGCGGTCGCGGGGGTGCGGCTGGCCGACACCGACCGAGTCGTCAGCATCGTGGGACCGAGCCGGTCGAGGTACTTGACCGCCTCGGCCTGCGCCCCGCCCTGGGTGCCGTCGGCTCGACGAGCGACCGCGGTGCCCTGCTCGGCTGCGGCTTCGACGACGGACCGAGCATGAGCGACCAAGGCGAACTGCACGATGAACATCAGCACGAGCAGCAGCACGGGTGCGACGAGGACAAGCTGGATGAGCGAGGCTGCTCCCCGCTCGTCCGTGCCCTCCTGAATACTCACGAGTCGTCAGCCCGTTGAGATCGACTCGGCCTTGCCGGTGAACTTGGTGATGATGATCGCGCAGATCGCGATCGCCGCGGCGGCGAATAGCGCGGTGATGATGACGGTCTGCGTGATGTCGCCGCGCTCGCTGCAACGCTGGTTGTGGTGGTTGACCTGGGTGATGAGCCAGGCCTTCCACATCTGGATTTCGAACACGACTCTCTCGCTTTCTGCGGTGTCAGAGGACTAGGACGTTGATGACGGCCGGGTACGACAGGAACAACAGGAACCCGACTGCCAAGATCACCTGGGCTATGCCGATCGACTGGTCGGACTTTTTGGCGTCGCCTTCGGCCTCGGCCAGCTGACGTCGTCGTTGGGTCGCCGCACGCGCTGTCAACGACTGGCGCACCTTCGCGCCGTCGTCAGCGACCAACGTCAGGGCACCGCCGAGATCTCGAAGCTCGGGCAGGTCGACGCGTTCACCCAGGTCAGCGAACGCCTCCCACGGGGTGACGCCGGCGTACCTGGCGCGGGAGATGGTCTCGGCGAGCAGCTCGAACGCCCATCCCTGGCCGATCTGCGCCGCCGTCGGGAGCGCCTCGGGGACGCCTCGGCCTCCGGCTAGGCTCATCGAGACTAGGTCGAGGTAGCACGACAGCGCCCGGCGCAGGTCGTCGCGACGCTTGGCGGCTTCCTGGTCGACCGAGAGGTCTGGCACGACGAAGAACACGGCGGCGAGCACCAGGCCCACCAGGACCGGCACCGACCACGGGATAGCCACGCCGGCGAGCGCCAGGACGGTGATCGTCAGCGACGGCAGCACAAGGCCGAAACCGGCCAGAAGCACTTTGCGTGTCAGGTGCTCCTCAAGCGTCTTGTCGACCAGCTCGAGGTCGGTGCGGATCTTGGTCATCGAGATGCCGCGCTGGCGCAGCTCGCGCACCAGGTATGTCCCCAACCGGGCATGCAGGTCAGCTGCAGTGGCGGCCGCGCCGGGCGCGGGCTTGTGCTGGCGCTGGGACTCCCAGCGCCCCACGGCTGCAACCAGGTCGGTGCGGGGCGGCACGAGCGCTAGGCCGAAGAGCAGCAGAGCGATGCCGATGCCCGCGCCGCACAGGATTGCGAGTGTCATCGTCGGTCTCCTGTCGAGGCAGCGACTGTTACGAGCTGTTCAGGCGAGGCCAGGAACCGTTCGGGCGTGTCGCCGATCGATGCCTTCTTGATCCAGATGAAGCCCGTAGCGAAGACGCCCAGGACGACCGCGAGCATGACCTGCCCGCCGGGAGTGCCGTAGGGCTCGACGTAGGTGCGTGAGAAAAGGATCAGGCCCGCTGCGAAGGCGACAGTGACGCCGACGATGATGCCCGCGGCCCGCCGAAGCACCTTCCGACCCTCCTCGATCTTGCGCCGCATCTCGAGCTCTTCGCGAGCCGAGGCAGCCAGAGCGGTCAGGGTGCCGACCAGGCCGGGACCGCGCAGGCGGGAGTTCAGGATCAGTGCCGCGGCGACCAGGTCGACCGAGGCGTCGTCGAACTCTTCGGCGAAACCACTCAGAGCCACCGGCAGCGGCACGTGCGCACGTAGGCGGCCGACAAGTCTCTGCAGGGGTGCCTGGACGGTCTCAGGCGCGGCGTCGAGCGAGTGAGTGATGGCCTGCTCGAGGCCGATGCTGCCGGCGATGGTGTCGCGCAGAGACTCGGTCCACGTCGCGATGCCCTCCAGCCGCTCCAGCTGTGCAGCGCTGGCCTTGGCTCCACCGAACATCGTGGGCCACAACCACGTCAGGGCCCCTGCTGCGATGACAGCGATGGGCCACCTGGTCGCGAGTCCGACCACGACTGCGACGACGGCGGCCACCGCAGCGCGCCGGCGCACCTCCTGGCTCCAGCGGGTCAAGGCCTTGCTGCGCCGCCCGGACGACGAGCTGCCCTTCTCGGGGAGCCATCCGTTCCAGGCGGCGACACCCAGGACTATGCCGCCGGCCACGCCAGCGCCGAGCAGCAGTCCCAGCAGCGTGCTGGTGGTCATGCGGTCCACCCCGCTCCGCCAGGGCCGCTGTGCGGCTGCCAGCCGGCAGCGACCAGCTCGCGCTGACGGGTGATCGCGATGTCGTCGACGCGGGCAGCGTTGCCCTGCGGGTCGGCGGCGAAGATCTCGGACGCGGCAACACCGGACTGGGAGTCGAAGCCGTTGACCTCCAAGATCGTGCGCACCGTGCGTCGGCCCGTGACGCGGTCTTGGGATACGTAGACGACGAAGTCGACCGCACCTGCGGTCATCTCGTGGACGACGTCACGTGACATCTGGTGCGCCTGCTGGGCGTACGTCGAGATCCGCCCGAACACGTCGCGCGCCGAGCGGGCGTGGATCGTGGACAGCGAGCCGTCGTGGCCCTGCGTCATGGCGTTCAGCATGACGACGATCTCCGGGCCGAGAACCTCACCGACGATGACGCGTGTGGCATTCATGCGCAGTGTCCTGCGCAGCAGCTCGGGCAGGGTGATCTCGCCGTTGCCCTCGGAGTTCGCCGGCCGCGTCTCGAGCTCGACGCAGTTGGGGTGACGGTCGACGTCGGCCCTCAGTCCTAGCTCCAGCGCGTTCTCCACGGTGATAATGCGCTCTTCAGGGCCAATCTCGGCGGCGAGCGCGCGCAGCAGCGTCGTCTTGCCGGAATTGGTCGCGCCCGCGATGACGATGTTGAAACGCGCCTTGACCGCGGCGGTGAGGAAGTCAGCAACCTCCTGGCTCATCGTGTCGTTGCCTACGAGATCGCTGAACTCAACTTTCTTGAACCGGTGCCGACGGATCGAGACCAGCGGTCGGGCTGAGACCGACATCGTCGCTGCCAGACGTGACCCGTCTGGCAGCTTGAGATCCAGCGTCGGGTTGGCCGCATCGAACGGCCGCGACGACAGGCCAGCGTACGAGCCGAGTGTCTGGACGAGCTCGATCAGCTCGTCGTCGGTTTCGGCGATCGGGTCAGCCATGAAGCTCTTGCCATCGGTGCGGGTGACCCAGACCTCGTCGTACCCGTTGATGTCGATGTTCTCGATCTCGTCGTCGTCCAGCAGCTTCTGCAGGCGGCCGGCACCGAAGATGCGAGCGAAGATCGCCTCACTGATCTCGGCGTCGACGTCGGAACCCAGGACCGGCTCGCCGCGGCCGAGGCGGGCCTCGTTGTGCTCGCGGATGACGCCCGCAATCGCTGCTCGAGCGAACTGCAGCTCGGCCTCCCCGACCAGGGGGGACATACCGGTTGTACGGCGGTGGCTCTGCTCGACCTGCAGCCGATCGCCCACGGCCTGGTGAAGGCTTCGGACCAAGGTGACGTCGATCATGCGTGGGCCCCCTGAACTGTGTTCTGCGAGATCTGGTCGACGACACCGCGAGCTGCCCGCAATAGCAGGGTCCGCGAGAGCCGGCCGGCGGCAGACTCGCCACCTTCCAGGCGCGCGAGGGTTGGCGCGTCGAGAGGCAGGTGGGCCGCAGGACTGGCCAGGACGCCGGCGGCCGCCATGACCTGATCAACGTCGTCGCGATCCCCCCGGGCGTGACGGGCAGCGCCGATGACAAGCGGCACGAGTCGTGAACCGGACACGTCGGGGCCGACCGCGCCCACCAGCTCGATGAGCGTCTCGCGTGTATGGACGGTGGATTCCAGCACCGGTGTGCAGGCGACCAGTAGCCGATCGGAAGATGCGGCCAACGGCATCGTCGCGCTGGACCGGTCGATCCGACCCAAGTCAGCGATCACGTCCACGTCGGCCGACACACACGCCTGAGCGATCGAGCCCCACAGGCTGGTGAGCCCTCGGCCCTGCGCAGCTGACGAGACACCCTGCACGAGGTGGACTCCCCCAGCGAGCTGCTGGGCGAACGTGGTGATGTCGCCGATCGAGGCACCGCTGACAGCCGATGCCAGGCCGAGGACGCTGGGAGTCGCAGCGGGCGGTCCCCCGCCCGCCGACCGGCAACGGAAGGCGAGGTCGCCGCCGCTGGGATCAGCCTCGATCAGAACGACAGGCCGCGGCCAGCCCGCCGCCAGGACCAGAGCCGTCGAGGTGACGCCCGGTGCGCCCTTGCTCGAGCAGACGCTGACCAACATCAGCGGACCTCGTCCGCAGGTGAGGTCTCCACGATCGCCACGCGGTTGCTCGTGGAGTAGGCCGCCAGTCGGGCTGCGTCGGCCGAGTCGACGATCAGCGTCACCAGGAGGCCACCGCCTCGGTCGACGCGCCGTCAGCGGCGTAGACCTCAGCGCCTTCGGCCAGCAGTTGCGGTGCGTTGAGCTCCTCGGCAGCTCCACCGTTGTCTCCACCGGGCACGGCGATCACGTTGACGACGCTCCCGGACTTGAGCCCGGACGACGGCACCCGTGTGGGATCGAGCGAGAGGCCGACGGTCGCCTTCCCCATGCCCGGGACCGGGTCCGAGGTGACCATGTCGCGATTCAGGATCTGACCCGCCACGAGATCCACCGCGGCGACCTTCCCCACAACCGTGCCGGAGTCGGCCGTCTCGATGGCACCCGTCGCGCCAGAGACCTCAGTCGAGACGAGGTCCTTCTGCTCGACGACCTGCCCCTTGGCGACCGGCTCGCGGACGGTCAATACGGCGGTCTTGTCGCCGGCCTGAGACAGCAGCAGCGCGAACCCGAGCCCGCAGACGACCACCAGGAGAGCGGCGACCGTGACCAGGCCCGTGCGTCTGGACTTCGTGCGCAGCGACCGATCGTCAACGCGCCGTTCAGCGAGGATCGACGATGGGGCTTTGCCAGGCTTCCTGCTGGGCTTCTCTACCGTGGTCGTCACTATTTCTTGCCTCCCGAGATCACTATTGATTGGTGTTCTCCCACGCTGATAGCCGCTCCTCCTGGCGCGCTCGGCACATCTCCGAGGTCGCCCTCGTCGGCCACGCACTCCCCGTTGCAGGTCCAGTTGGCCTGGTAGGTGATCGTCGCCGAGACCTGGAACTTCTGACCCGGCTCGAAGTCAGAGACCTTCGTGTACTTGTACGAGCAGTCCGTCTTCGATCCAGGCGGCATCTGCTTCGGCTTCCACTCGCGACCAGCTGAGTAGCACGTCGTCGAGCTCGGCCCCATGTCCCACAGCACCGACTTGGGGGCGGCCGCCACGGTGACGCTTGTGTCGCCTGCCGTGACCGACTTCTTGAGAGTCGCCCACTGACCCGGCGGCATCCACAGCCACGTGTCCAGACCGACGTACGTCTGGTCAGGCGGAGCCGGCGCGAGATGCACGTCCGGCGTGGCGAGCTTCAACTCGTCAAGAGCCTTCCTGGCGAGGTCAGCCGGATCAGGCGGGAGTTCGTCGCCATTCGGCATGAACACGTAGGTGGGGTTACCCGCACCCGGCGGGACGCACAGGACAAGGCGGCCTTCGTCGGGCGTGTGATCGCCCCATTCGGGAGCCCCCGCTTGAGGAGCTGGCGAGACGGGCTCATAGCGTGAGCACGCGCTGGGCCCGGTGTCGCCTCCGCCCGTGCCACTACCTGGCGTCACTGTGCCACTACCTCCTCCTCCCTCTCCTGACGATCCGAGATCGGCGGCCGGGATGCAGATCTGTCCGGGTCCCGCCACCGGCACTTGGCCGTCAGGGCAAGAGCCAGCGGCAGCCGCGGGGCCCGCGTAGAAGATGCTGCTGAGGATGCCGAAACCGACCGCATGGACTGCTAGGCGCCGCACGGGGTGTCCTTGTTCTCGTACTCAGAAATTAGGTACTTGCCACCGCCCGCGGGAGTGCTCAGGACAACCTCACGAAGGTGTTGAGCGGCATAGGCGGGTGCGACGACCTCTCCGTTGTGAGTGGTCTCGGTGTCAGATGCGTCGACGCACTGGCGGATGGTCACCGACCCGCCGTCCTTGGAAACCTCTGCTCGGGTGGCTTCCGAAGACAGCACCTTGACGGCTCCAGTCGTCTTGTAATTGTTGTCCTCGAGGTACCGAAGCGAGCCCCAAAGGTACCGGTAGGTAAAGAAGTACTCCTGCAGGATCTTCTTGGCCTGACGTGACGCCTTACCGTCGGCGAAGATCGGCTGCGAATCTCGCTCGTACGCGTCGAGCCGGGCGAGTGCTTCGCGATAGACCGCAAGCTGCTCGGGGCTGTATGCCGCTTCCCAGTCGGGTGCGTCGGTGGTACCGGGCGCCGTCGGAGCAGCCTTGGTCGAAGTGTGCGTCGTTGTCGGCTTGTCATCGCTACTGCATGCGCTCAGGCCCATAATGAGCCCAGTCATTGCCAGGGCTGCCGCGGCGGTACGGAGTCGGTTCATCGGCTGTCTCCTAGGACGGGGCGCGACCGCGCAGCGGGGTGGGTGCACGCGCGGCCGCCAATAGTGAGGGGAACACCAGGGCGGCGAGGAACAGGTGTCATCCACCCACGCGTCGTAGCCACGCGAACGGAACTACTGCCGCGTCGCGGCAGAAACTCCGTGTTTGACGTAGGGCTATCCATGTCCACCCCCCGGTGTAACCCCTTATTCTTGTCGGTCGTTGCGCGAAAGGGAACAGGGTCTCTCAAAATTGAGGGCATGAAGCACACGGCCGGTGGCACGCTGCAGGCGGCCAAATTCATGATTCTTCTTTCATAACCTTCACGATCAGCGAGGTTCCAGCGTCCAAATCTGCGCGGCTACCTCTGCGGAGTACAGAGTGCGACGTCAAGCACCATGGGGCCGCAGGGACACTCAAGGCCGACTCTGGGCCTTGGTATCAGCGAGGCGACCGTCAAGAGTCGCCACCAAGGAGGATCCCAACCATGGTCGCCAACCTTTCTCAACGACTCGTCACCCTGAGGGACGCTGCCGATGCACTTGCCATCTCAACACGCACCGTTCGACGCTACGTCTCCGACGGGCAGCTCGACGCGGTACGGCTGGGCCGTAAGACGCTCCGCATCAAGGTTGACTCGATCGAGCGACTGATTAGCGCCCGACCGGTCGGCAGTTGATGATGCGCAGCCCAGCACCCCAGCTGCGCATCACAGTGAGTAGCTTGCTGCTTTTTCGTAGCCTCTCTTCGGCCCGAACGCGGGGGAGCGAACGTAAGTTCGTGGGATTCTGGCTCATATGGATAACTTGATTCGACGGCACACCGACCACGACGGGTCATCGTTGACCTTCGACTGTGACACACCCGTCGACGAGACGATCACCGCTACCGGCGGAAAAGCGAACGGCTACTTCTGGGAGGGGGTCCTCTCATTCGTTGAACCCGAACTGGCTCAAGCCCTCGAGCTGGACTCCGAGGAGAGTGTGTTCTGCGCCTATGGTGCCGTCGATGATCTCGACAAGGCGCAACGGGTGTTGGAGCCGTACATGACCGACGCCGCCAGGGTGGGTGTCCTGATTGAGCGGGCAAAATCGGCCGGCGTGACCCTTGACGAACCGTTTGCCGACAAGGACGACGACAATGGCCCGGGCTTGTTCGCACGCCTACTCAAGCGCTGGTAGAGGCGACCGCCTCAGTCTTCCGACGCCCGTGTCAGATGCGGCGTGGAGCTCGACCGAATGATGTGACGACGGGTACTGGGATAGAAGCCTGATTGAGACCGCGCCCTGCGCGCCCGACCGCGCATGCATCCACGTTCCCGGCCCGCCGCGGGCAGTCGTGGCGATTGCATGCAGTTGCCCTCGCGCACGCGGCAGTGCGGACGTTGACGGGTCAGCAGGACCCTGTCAGGTAGAGAAGTTGGCCGCCGTCCGAGTCAACCCAGACCCCGGCGTTCCACATCTGGTGCTTGTGCAGTTGTTTGCTGGTCGGCTCAGTCGAAATGACGTACGGCCGGACCTCTGCCCACTTCGCCGTGGCAGCAGAACCGTCGAACCACTCGAACTGACCGCTGCTGAACATATCCAGCACGAGGGGGACGCCTGAAGCCACAAGGCCGTCGGCGGCACTGCGCTTAGTCTTCGACCCTCGCCGGGTATAGCCGCGCCCATCAGCCCCGGTGATCTTGCCCTGGTCGCGATGGTCGGCACGTTGGCGATCGCTGAGGTCGATACCCATGAGACAAGGGTAAACAGTTCACTCGTCCGTATCCGGACATCGGCGGGCCGGACACTAGGGCTTGTGGTTACTGACTCGCGCGAAACGGACAGCCCCTCGTCTCTCCTCGAGAAGTTGCTAAATCTTGTGCCTGCTGAGCTGCTTGCGGAATCCGGTGAGGTGTTCTACTCCGGGGTTACATCCTTTGAACGACCGTCACCGATGTACCTACTCGGCTTTAATCCAGGTGGTGATCCTGCAAAAGTCGAGCTGAATCGCTACACAGTCGCAGCCGACCTGGATGCGTCCCGATCTCCGCTGAGGCACGACTGGTCGGCATTCGAAGACGACTGGCACGATTTCGGACCCGGAGCCGTCGCGTTCCAACGACGAGTTCGGCACCTGATCGAAGTTTGCGGCATTGACAGTCCTCGGAGAGTGCCGACAAGCAACGCGATATTCGTTCGTAGTAGCCGTGTCGAAACACTTGACGCCCGACGCACAAAGAAGCTCCTCCAAGACTGCTGGGCGATCCACGCGAAGGTGATCTCGGCCCTGGACGTTCAAGTCGTCGTCTGCCTCGGGCAGGCGACCGGCCAATGGGTCAGGGCGCAGCTCGGCGTGAAAGACGAGCCGGCACTGGACACGTTCACCGAGGTCAATGCACGTAGGTGGCGAAGCCTGACCCATCGCGACAGTGACGGCATTCAGGTGGTGACACTTGCGCACCCCAGCGTCGCGGATTGGACTAACCCGCGAACAGACCCAACCGGCCTTGTCGTTAGGGCTCTGCAGCGGGCCACATGCTAGGTGTGTCCGGATTCAGGGAATGCGGTAGAGCGGCAGGTGGGCTGTCCGAGACGCGGTGGAATTACCCAAGGATCCCGCAGCGACCGACGGCGGACGCGAGTCCCTGTTGCTGGGTAGCCTGCTGGTACAGGCGGAGACATACATGCTCCGAACCGGGCTGAGTCCTATGAGGGGCTCACTCACCGTGCCGGGTTGGATTTGGGCCAGCTGAGCACGCGACATTCAGGAAGTGTCGCTGTGCCGCATTGCTTAAAGCATCGATACCAGAACCGATGGGCTGCCGAGAAGGCTCTTGAAGCGCTCCAGAAGACCCGCGATCCGCTGAGCCAGCGGGCCGAGAGGGGTTCCTACTGGTGTTCGCAGTGTGGGTCCTGGCACCTCACCTCGAAGGCCAAGAGCCGGACGCCGAGTTGGTACCAACGCAAGAACCGTCCCACAGCCTAGGGGCGGCTGGCGGCAGAACGCGGCGGGATAACTCACCTGAATATCGTCCACTACTTAAGTGGCGGGATACCTTCGTGAGGTGATTAGCTTTCGTAGGTCGGCTCCAGACGAGCATGCGTCGGTGTCGGCGGTCGAGTTCATTCTCGAAGCTGCAACCACCAATCCGGCGGGGCAGGTACCGTCGCGTGGCGGTCGAGCAGCCGCCGATCGTGCTGTGTGGTTCTGCGCTTGCGTGACGTTCGAAAATGCCCCGACTTGGCTGATCTACGACACTCATGCCGGGAATGTCGGCTGGTGCCGGGTGCCGGACGGCGATGACATCGCCAACTTGGTGGATAGTCCGGTCGTAACGGGTAGTCATGTCGATCCCGACGAGGTGCTGGCTTGGTTGAAGAATCCGGATGTCGCTCCAATACCTGGAGACGGTTCTGCCGACGGAGCAGTCGTCCGAAGTTTGGGTCGCAAGCTTCGCGATCTGCAGCCGCACTGACCTGACTCCCATCGGCAGAGACCCGTACCTCAAGTTCGGCAGTTGCCGGATCCTGGTGAAATGTCGCAGGCGCGGTCTGCTGAGTCGACTCAGGGTTTTTGCTCGCGCTGGCTGGACGAGACACCGTGCACCGGTCACCATCGAAGCATGGCGAGTGACAATCGAGCCCCATTCGAACTGAGTTCGCGATTGAGAAACCCTCGGCGTTGGACGAGTCTCGCTTTGCTGGCAACCGTAATCACCCAGGCTCTCGGTTCTTCGTACTTCGACAGGGGCGTTGGCTTAGGGATCGCAATCGCACTGGCCGGGGTCATCGTTGCAATCACCGCCTACGACTTCGTGAAACTGGGTCGCCGCCGAACACCTTCACGCTGGTGACGTAGGTAGCGCGCTTGATTTGCTGGTTCTATTGAGAGTTTGCGGGCGTGGTCAGAATCGACGCGCGGGACTCAGTCTCGGTTATACGCGAGGCTAAGCGCGTGGGGGCGTTAGACCCTTTCTGCGGTCATCCCATCCAGCGATCAGCTGTATGACAAGCCCCCAGATGAGACCTATAACAACTGCCGCCGCGATCGCGTGGAGGAACGACCAGTCGTCGGGCAGGAAGGAGCCGTACAGGACCCAGGGCAGGAGGAAGAGAGTCCACAGGACCGGCCGCGTCTTCCTGGTGATCGGTCTGATCCGAGGTGGCCTCATGCGGTGGACAGTAACGACGGCGAGAATCGCTTAATCATCTCGAGTGAAGTCATCGTGCGTTCTCGCGCGACGCTATGACTTAAGGCGCGCAGGGCGAGAGCGGATGCGTGAGACAGCCTCGAGCAGATCAACGACTGCCGCAAAGTCGCGAGGACAGCACCGCAGAGCACGAGCTGCTCTGCGCCGCTGGGAGACAACGGAGAGAGTTCGTCCTCACCGATGGTGACCTCCTCGTGGGCGGGGAACAACGAGAACCATGCCATCACCGTACGGCCGCTACGGCGCAGAGGTGGCTGATCGCACGAGTCGGGACGATGGTCCTGAGGGTTCTCGAAGGCTGCATGCTTCGCTGGAGCGCAGGGATGGTGGATCAGTCATCGCTACCCGAGGAGGATCTGCGTGAGTCAGTCACAGCGAGGAAGCGACAGCGGCCGTCTGCCGCGTTGGGCGGGCGTCGCTCGCACGTCCTTCAGGCTTCTGGTGGCCGCTTGGGCGGTCCTCTACGTCGCGGCACTTGTGGTGTGGGTGGGCTCCAAGGTCTTCGACTATCAACTTGCGTCGGGACCTTGGTCTGGCGGTGTCATCTTCGGAGTGACCGCTGCCCTTGCCGCTCTGGTGGGCGTGCTGTGGCTCATCGGTGAAGGTGTCGCTGGATTCAAGGACGAATAAATTTGTCGACTGTCAGTCGTCTGTGAGATGTCCCGCGTCAGGGCCGATCTCGTCCATGAACTCGCGGATGGCTTCGTCCATCTCCGCCCGACTCAACGCACTGCCGGGCCAGACACCCATACGAAGTAATAGGTTCCCGCCTTGGCTCTGCCTCGAACCACCCACGACTCGCCTTCAACGGTCGTCTCGTAGTAGTGCGGCAGATCGCCGTAGCTGCGGCCCATGACGAGAGCATGCCACGGCAACCGATCAGCGAGCCCCCCGATCACATGTAGGCCAGACAGGCTTCACCTGCCATGTAGACGATTCTCTCTGTCAGAGATGGCGTACCGGTGGAGATGCCAAAGAGTCCGGACAGACGACAGCACAAGGAAGGGCACAGATCCAATGAACAGAGTCAGCCACATGGTGTCGGCGTCACCGCCACGCAACTCAGACACGATCCCTCGCACGGCGATAATGATCAAGACCGCATTTGACCACAACGACTGCCTGATTTGTTGCCGCTCGATCGGCGGGAAGAAGTCACTCCGGCTCAGCGGCCTTCGTCGTTCGTACTCTGCAACGGCCCACGTCAACCCTGCGAAAGCACACACGGCAGCTGCGCCGACGCGGATGCTGACCCAAAGGCTCGACCCGGCCTCCGCGGCATCGTAAAAGTCGAGCACAGGGGGAAGCAGAAGGGGCACCAAGCTGGACCAGAACACAAGACGCGCTGCGGTCGCCCAAACGGGAAGCCGCCTCATCCGCGTCGTGCTCATGGATGACACGCTGTCAGACCCCCTCGCTCGACGCACGCCAGAGGCGGTCCTCAGAAGGTCCTCCCCGGGCTATGTGCTCCACAACCGCCGTAATTTGAGACCTAATGGCGCTTTCGCAGGGGATCGACGTAGTTCGAAATCTGGCGAGAGCAGGCGTTGCTACCTTTCTAGTTCGTAATCGGGGTTGGGCGCTGAGTCGACGATGCTAAGGACGAGCGCGGCGGTGAACTGGTTGTCGAGTGGGGGGGCATCGGGGTTATCGATGCCTCCGGACATCCCGAGGTACGTGCCGGTTTCCGGATCGAGCACGAATGCGAGGGAGTTGTCTTTGAAAATGAGTGCCGTTCCCCGCAGGTCGCCGACGACGTTTTTGGTAGCGATGGCCTTCACGCCGGTGAGGGTTGTGAGAGCGCGCAACACCGCGGCTTTGAATCGGACGGGCACGGCAGCGTCTTGTAGTTCGCGGAATGCCTGCCCCCAAATATTTTCGTCGCGGTTTCCTTCGTCGGAGTCCTGGCGGATAGCTGCGTCGTTGAGGGCGTCGAGCAGCGCGGCATCGTCGGAGTAATCCCCGTAGTAGCCGCGTTCATAGTCGTCGAGCGGTTGCGGGGTGGTGTCGGTGATCTTGCCGTCCTCGGTGGTCTGCTCGATCATCGGCAGTGATCGGTCGCCTGGGACCCAGTCCTCGAATCCGCCTCTAGTGGGTTGCTCGACGCCGTTCTGCCAATAGCGGTCGATGCGCTTGACGTTGAGGTACTGACCCGTGCGGGGAGTTTGGGCGTCAAGGGCTGCGGCCGCCTTGGTGAGTATTTCGGCGGCCGCCGCGCTGGCGCCAGGGCCTCGGCCGCCGTGACTCAGTAGGGACGGAACGACGACAGCCGCTACTGCGATGGCTGCAGCGAGGGGCAATGTTATGAGCACCAGTCGACGGCGTCCACGATGGCGGCGGGGATGAGCGCCAGGCTGGGCGAAGATCGTCTCCAGGGTCTCGGCCGACCAAGTCGGGTCGAACGCCTCGGGGCTTGGGCGAAGCTCGTCGATGAAACGGGTGTCAATCGTCATGGAGTCTCCTTGGTAGCGGCGGACTGGGGCGTTCGGTAGGAGTCGGCAGGTGGCGAGCCCTCGGCGATGGCCACTCGGGCACGGCTCAGCCGTCGCCGGAACGTGGCTGCCCTGATACCGAGTGCCTCGGCGGCCTCCTCGGACGTCAGGCCATCCCAGCTGGTGAGGAGAATCGCCTCACGGTGTTCTTCAGTGAGTGCGGCCAACCGTGTAAGGGCCTCGTGGCGTCCGATGGCCGCATCGGAGATGTCGGGGGCAGCGACCTGGCCGAGCAGCGTGATGCGGTCCGCGAGTGCTGACTGTCGCCTGTTGGTGCGGAGTCGGTTACGGATGACACCTTTGGCCGTCAGAATCAGCCAGCCGATCGGTGGTTCCGACACCTTGTCCCACCGGCGCCACGCGATCATGAAAGTCTCGGAGACTACGTCGTGCGCGTGATCATCACCGACGTGCCGGCGTGCGAACGCCAGGACGCGTGGGCCGTCAGTGTGCCAGCACTCGGTGAAGAGCTCCGTCGATGACTTCATGCCTTGTAATGTCCAGCCGCTACAGGAGTGTGACCGAGCGTAGGCGAACATCTACGCGTCGCGGCCTAACGATGTGTGGTGCTGCGGCAGTCCGCTGTCGAGCAGGCTCCATGCACTCAGATGTGTCTGACGCGCGCCCGGCCCACTAGGCGATAAAGCGGCGCTGCTGTCATCACCCTTTTTCGGTATGACGAACGATATGGCGCTAGCCCGCTATGCGGACGCAGGCCAGTTCTGGCTGAACTCGATCGGGCTTGCCGGTCCGGTCTGAAGCTCATGCGTTGGTCAGACCTCGTCTAGGAAGTTGAGCAGTTCCTGCACCGCAGCAAGTGCGTCGAGCTGCCATCGCAACTCAATCCTGCCGAGGTAATCAGTGGTAGCGCTGAGGGACTCAAATCTTCCCTCCAGGTAGCCGTCCCGCAGTCCGTTCTCGTCTGGCGCATGCGGAATCGCATCATTTCGGTTCTCAGTAAGAGCGAAGATCTCGTCCTCCAGTTCGAGCATTCGTAGCGATAACGCATCGCGGTCGTCCTCGGACAGAGACGTAATCGACGCCGTGAAATTGTCTAGCATCGCACTGGTCGGATCCGGCAGCACGACCGTGTGCGCTACGCCGTCAGGTGTGACCCACATGGTCTCAACCTAGACGCCGAGATCTCATATGGATGCTCGATCTCTCAAACCTCAGAATTCTGAGGTTCGATGGTGCGTGGGGGGAAACTCACCGATCGCTCTAAGGGCCGATAGCAGTGAGCCGACGAGCCCAACACTAAGACGTGTGAATACAGACGCGCGTGAAACTGTCAGCCACCCGTCTCTCCTCGACCAATTGCTGGACCTGGTGCCCGCTGGGCTCCTTACAGAGCCCGGTGAGGTGTTCTGCTCCGGGGCTACATCGTTGGAACGACCGTCATCGATGTACTTGCTCGGTTTCAATCCGGGTGGTGATCCTTCAAAAGTCGAGCTGAATCGCTACACGGTCGCAGCTGAACCTGGCGGCGTCCCGATCTCCGCTGAGGCACGACTGGTCACCTCTCGAAGACGACTCGCGCGATTTCGGACCGGGGCCGTGGCGCTCCAACGACGAGTTCGGCACCTGATCCAAGCTTGCGGCATTGAAAGTCCTCGAAGCGTCACGGCAAGCAGCGCGATATTCGTTCGCAGTAGTCGCATCGAGACACACGACGCACGACGCACAAAGGGCTCCTCCAAGACTGCTGGCTCGTCCACGCGAAGGTCATTTCAACTCTGAACGTCCAAGTCATCGTCTGCCTCGGGCAGGCGACAGACCACTGGGTCAGGGCGCAGCTTGGCGTAGACGACGAGCCGGCAATGGACACGTTCACCGAGGTCATGCACGTAGGTGGCGAAGCCTGACCCATCGCGGCGGGGACAGCATTCAGGTGGTGACACTCGCCCACCCCAGCGTCGCGGACTGGACTAACCCGCAGACAGACCCGACCAACCTTGTCGTCAGGGCTTTGCAGCGGGCCGCAAGCTGGGTGTGAAGCGGCAGGTGGGCTGTCCGAGACGCGGGGGTTAGACGCAACTGACTGAGTGCGAGCGCCGTTGAGCCAGACAGCGGCGGGCCGGGCGGTCGCTTCCGCGCATACTATTCAGGTGGAGTCGCTCATCCGTTATGCATTCGAGCTCGTCCCTGGTGATCGACAGGCACAGATCGATGCCCACCAGATTGGTCTCGCCTTCGTTAGATCAGAGGCCCGTGCATTCGAGTGCGACATCCCGTGGTCTGTTTCCGCCGAATGGCCCGACGGCATCGCGAAGGCGGGCCGCCACCTGTCTGAGATCTCAATACGTCGTCGTCATGAAAGTGACGACTACCACCAGACTGGCGTGGTCGGTGAGTTCACAGATGCCGATTGGGAGGCATTCGTTGCCTTTAGCCCATACGCATTCGACGGCACGGTGTGGGGCGAGGGCAGGTCGCGTCTGGCTCACTTCTCTGACTCCGGCACGGCGCTTGACATCTGGCTCACCCAGGAACAGAAGGCGCAGTTCGCGGACCTGATGCCGAGCGCGGACCTTCGGCCGCTGCTGACCCGACGCCAGCGACGACACATGCGCGGCGCGCCGTGACCGCTAAGCAGTGGAATGACGCAGACCCGCTTGTTCCTGTCGTTGTGTGGGCGGTGCCAGGAAAAGCCGACCCGGCCCGCCCTGCAACTTGAGCGCACCACCTGTAGGTCAGCGCCTCTCGCTTGGCCGCAGGCTGAGGCGCTGGGGGACTGGCCGTCGACGCGAGGAGACGGCTTCGACCCTTCCATAATTCCGTGTGACCAATTGGTCAAGACGTCAAACCGAACTGTTCACGAAGCTCATCCAGGTAGGTCTGTAGGGCGTCTTCGCCCCACACACAGATGGGCGGGAACCATAGGGGCGCTGAATCCCATCTGGTCTCGCCTCTCACGGTCACCAGCAATTGCGGCATGCTGGGCAGTCCCCACGGAGCCGTCAACCAGCTAGACCACGAGGGGGTGTTGAGCCCCCAGCCCAGCTCAGCAACTTGCTGCGTGCCCACTTCGCGTACCAGTGTTTGGCCGCGAAACGCTCGTAGAGTCAAGCCATCCCAAACGTATGTGACGCGACACGGAAGTAGCAGGCAGTACCCGTACCAAGCCGCCGCCCACGTCCCAAAGAGTGCCATGGCGATCAACGCGAACCGTGCGTTGAAATCCTCATGTGCGGAGGCCGTCGACACTCCGCCGACAACAGCGGTGGCGGCACCTATCGCTGTCCACGAAAGTGCCACCAAACCCGCGTATCGAAGATCCGGACTCAGCACCACGCGAGCGCCAGCCTCTTCGATCTTCATCACACCTCAACGATCCCACGTCGATTCGGGCTCGGCGAGCGTTCCTGCCTACTTGAACTACATGAGCGCCTCCGATTCAGCGCAGGTCTCGATCTCTGGCATCAGCGCCTGGCGGGGTGTCGCAGATCGCCCTCCTGGTACTCGCGATACTCACTGCGCGTATTGGTCTCCTCGACATGAACGCCGCCGTCATAGGCCTGTACCTGACGCTGCTTTTTGCAGGCATCGCGTGTGTATTTGGAGCCGCTTGGCAATTGAACGCGTCGAAACCAGCGCTGGCCTCACCAGCGGAGCGTCATCCAAGTCCATTCTGAATCCGTCCGAATCGCGGTGAATGACGCGGGTCACTGCGGACCTGTCGGTCAAATTGCGTGGGCCTGCATCTTGCGAGACTGAGCTACTCCTAACGCCATCCGACTACCCGCTCGGCTACGACCTCGTTCAAGGTCGCGCCTTCGATGACGGCGCCTGTCATGATCGTCACGCCGCTGCAGGTGCCGGTATTGACGTGGGTCAGTGTTGAGCCGGTGAGGTCGCAGTTCGTGAGGTTCGCGTCCGTAAAGTCGCAGCCAGCGAATGTGGCCGCGCGTATCGAACAACCGAAGGACCGGTATCGGGTGGTCCCGCATCAACGAGATCTGCCAGGAGGAGGACAACCCCCACGGAACCCTCGTCCACGAGATCGGACACCTCCGCCCAAGCATCGATGGCTTCCCGCGGCTGACCCGTCGCCAACTTCTTTCGCTCATCCCTGTCGCCAGCATTCAGGCCCTGATGCTCCCACCACTGGCTCAACAGCTGCGTGCGGGCATCGGGACTCATGACGATGAGTGTCTCATCGGATGCCTCCGAGACTGTGGCTGGCGCCAACGTCTGCACCTTGGTAGTGAACATCCCTCCACGTTCAGCGCATAGATGCTTTCCGGTCAGACACGCTTGACAGGCGGCTTCCTATCAATGCAAGCCCCCACCGTAGGCGGCGGATAGACGTACCCGCTCCAAGCCAGGGATCCAAGGCTGGTTCAGTGCGAGCGGCAATCATAAATGACCAGATCACGGCGTGGAATGACACGGGAAGATGCGAAAGACCCAGACGCGGCTTTCACCAGTAGATCGCGACGACATCGCATTCAAGAAGTTGGACTCGCTCATCGGGTTGTTTGCTCCCACCCTCAGCCGCCAGAATCGCGGGACTCTCGATACTCATTCCGATTGCCTGAGTCCTGAGGCGTAGAACCATTGCCCGGTCGAGATCCTTAGGTGGCTTGCCCGTCACGACCTCCGCGACCCGGTCGAACGCTGCCCATTGCGCGGACTGTTCCACAGACGTGTCGCAATCAGCGTTCGATGGCACACCGGCAACTCGCAAAAGGTCACGTGGCGAGCTGATCGAATTCTCCGCGGCCAATTCTTCGGCGAACTTGAAGAGGGCTTTCCTGCGTTCATCTTCTGGATGGACCCCAGCGTCTGAGTTCCCGTGGATACCGGAATCGGCAGACACGAGACCCATCACACCTTGCAAGTTCTTGCTGATTCCCGGGGCGATTCCATCCAGGATGTCGAGCATCTTGACAGGGTTCCAGTCACCTTTGAGCTGATCCGCCTTAACTCTGCAAAGGACTGTGTACGGCGAACTCGAGAAGAGCACGTGCCGGAGATCTCTCCAATACAGCGCCCTGTCTGTCACGGCAACAATGTCGACTTCGCTGATGCTTGAGTTGACGAGATCGGTCGAACCAACCAGCGCGCGACGCACTAGGTAGGTCGCTTCGAGGTGCCTGACTGCGACGTATTCAGTCACCCGGGCGCGAACTGGCACCAGACCGATGAGCAACCGCTCAAGTACGTCATTGAAAGCAGCAACCGTGCCGAACAACTCCGCGGAAAGGCCGAACTCCTGTTGGTGGTCCTTAACCAAGTCGGACATGGAGGACACCGCTGCGCTGAAGGCAAAGACTGGATCGGGTTCCAGCCTTACGCTGAGTTCGATCAGATCCCCGCGATTGATGGTCGCCATGTCGATCGCTTCATCTGTGGCGATGAGATCATCCATTGCCGCGACTAACGCTTCAATCGATTCGAAAGGCTCCCGGCCTGATTCAGCCTGGACCACCTTGATCGGCAAGCCGTCTCGTTCTGAGTCGTACAGCAGCTTGAACTGAGACTGAACAACAGATTGCCGGACTATCTGAAGGCTGCGCGACTGGTCCGATTGGAAGTTACTTCCGACTTTCGCACTTGCAAGGGGGTTGCTAATCCCCGCCTCACTCGTGATCTGAACAGATGACGAACTTGTCAAGGCTTCCGTGATGCTCGCCGGGATCGCCCCTTTGCGTGACGCGATGAGACTGATCACGCTGGTCTCGTCCAAGTAGACGAACTCCCTGAGGTCGCCAGTCTCGTCAACAAGATGCTGAGTCACCGAAGGTTTGCGCTTGAATCGCGCGAAGAATGCCTTGACGCGGCTCATGATGCACCCCTAGGACGACGCAGATGTTGTTCTCGTGCGCGCGCCAGACCGGCTTCCAAGTCGACGACATCTAGGCTGCCGCGCCAGTCAGATACGGCAGATAGCCCCGCTTCGGTCCAGATACTTGCGAGCTCCGCCGATGACCATCCGTCGGTAGCTTCCACGAGGGCCTCAATTGGCAGGCTGTCGCTGGCACCTTTGGGGCGTGAAGCTCGAAGAACGGCTTGCCGCTCCGGCTCGGTCGGAAGGCGGAACTCGATGTCAGCATCAAAACGCCCCGGTCTCCGTAGGGCTGGATCAAGTTCGTCGATGCGGTTCGTCGCCGCAATGATCAAAACGTTTGTCGAGGGCTCGAATCCGTCCATGAGAGTGAGAAGTTGCGCAACGACCCGCTTGGAGACTTCATGCGAATCGCTACTTCGGTTGCCGGCCAGGCTGTCGATTTCATCGAAGAAGATGATTGACGGCGCCTCACTTTTCGCATCTTCGAAGATCTTTCGCAGAGTCTGTTCACTCTCGCCATACAAACTCCCGAAGATTTCGGGCCCGCTGATTTCGAAGAATGATGCTCCTGATTCCTTCGCCAGAATCTTCGCCAGCAACGTCTTCCCCGTTCCTGGCGGGCCGGTGAAGAGCACGCCTTTGACGGGCTTAATCCCTACGGATTCAAGCAATTCCCGCCTTTGAAGGGGCATGAGTACGAGCGTGCTCGCTCGACGTTTGATGTCGTCGAAGCCGCCAAAGTCAGCCAAAGAGTCGGTCAGGTCCTCGTGTGCGATTTTGAAATCGGAGTCCGTCTCTTCGGCATCTTTGTCCAGCGGGCTCGTCGAGACGGGTTCCACGGCAAGGATTGCGACTATCCGGTCGTCTTCATCGACCTCAACTGTGTTTCCTTCAGCGATCTCAAGATCGAGCGGCTTACGTAGGGCGAGCGTCTCAAGCCCCAGCCGAACGATCACAGTCGCCTCCAGGACACGCTTACAGACAGCCACTCGCCGTTTGCTGATCCATGCGTCGTCGGGGGCGAGCTGGATGGAGCCGCTCGTCGAGATGATGTACGTGCGGCCGACTGCGAGCTCGTTCACCGAATCCCCAGTTATCGTCCCTTCCCCACCGGCGTTAGTGCGCACGAATGCCACGACTCCTGCGTCGTCGATACTGACTACCTTTACGAGGTGGACTTCTAGATCTAGTCGGTCAGACACGATTCTCCCGGGCTATCGATACCTAATGGTGATTGTCGCAGCGCCGTTGCCCGACGTGTGAAATGGCGTGCGTTCTAGTGCCCGACAGCAAAGTAAACCTCCATCGTTTGCATTGTTAGGGGCGGGATAGCTGGGATGGAGAGATCGCCATAGAGTCGCACTAGTCTTCGCGCCATGAAAAGTTCCGATTTGATCGTCTTAATTGTTGGATTGGTCGCATCCCTGACATCGATCGTCAGCGCACTCCTGGCGACGAGTTCAGCTAGAAGAGCGCGGGCGATGGAGCGAGAAGGCGCGCGCCTCCAGTTCCTTGAACAGCGGCTCTCCGAACGCAAGAACGAGGTATATCAAGAGCAGATCGACCTACTTGGCCGAATGCTAGGACCCGAGGAGCAACGTGTCGGGCTCGACGACACCGACACGTCGCAGAAGTTTCAAGCATTCTCCGCTTGGATCGGCATCGTCGGCTCGGATGAGGCAGTGCGTGCGTGGTCCAACCTCATGCAAAGCACCTTCCACGACGCCCCTCCGGTCGTAATGCTGCGCCTTTACGCGGACTTCCAATTGGCAGCACGTCGAGACCTTGGCGACCCAGATACCACCCTCACGGCCGTCGAGCTGATGGCGGTCAGGATCAAGGACCTATATGACGACGCCACCTTCTTCACGGCTATGTCACTACCGCTACCCGAAGTCTGCGCGCTCAATGACTGGGAGATCCCCTGGATGTCGTCGGACAACTCGTAGCCCATTTGGCCAATCGCGTGGGTTCGCCGAGCTTCCGGACACGCCCAGTCTGGGCGAAATGCCCGCACCCTCCGGGCCAACCGGTGGCTTCCCGGACACATCTCGGCAACTGTCAGGCTGACGACCCATCAGCACCTCCGCCAGCGTTCCTAGCTCACGTGCCGGCCTGAAGGCGGAGGCCGGCAAGCAGCAGGT
>Ga0247734_1000978_pt1 | contig 23021 bp, 23 predicted proteins | sample UWRJL103311B2_FD_180933 | JGI IMG/M metagenome (GOLD analysis project Ga0247734, IMG submission 180933) | Plant litter microbial communities from Arlington Agricultural Research Station in Wisconsin, United States - UWRJ-L103-311B-2 | ecosystem: Environmental > Terrestrial > Plant litter >... | reverse complement strand
AGGGCCTGAAGTTGCTGGTTGTCGGAATGTGCCGAGATGTCACAGGTGTCCTTAAACTTGGATAAACGGCAATCTTGAGAACAACTTTTCCAATTTCCTTTAGTGAAGTTGAGAAAACGGTCAGCTTCTAGTTGTAAAAGCTGAAAAAGACCCTAGTATGAACCGTTGGACTCTGGCTCGGCTGAATGATAGGACCCGTTTGTACCGACGTTACAGTAAAGGTTGTTTCATCTGTGCTTGCGTACCAGGAGGAGATGTGGGGTTGGCTTTCCCATGATATCCATATTGTGAAATACATCGTCCAAAATTAGCTGCATGCTGTTCGACTTACTAATGAACTTTACCCTATCTCATTTACAATCATCCATTGATTGAGAAAGGAGACTCGGAAAGATCAACTCCTGTCACGAGTGACACGAGTGAGGGTAAGAAGGACTCAAAAACGTCATGATACTCGCCGCAACAGCGATCTGAACAACACGTGCATCTTTGCAACTGCTGCCTTGGATCTCCGGCGTGTCCGGGGTTCTGCTTGTTCTGCTTTGAAGCAGTATCTCATGTTCTCAGAGCACACAGTCAGCAGTGGATTTCGCAGCGATCTAGCAAGTAGCCGACCAAGCCATATATTGAGGCGCAGCCATGCGGAGATAAGATTTTAAGGTTAGGCCGTTTCCTAGGGTCGGCGATAAGTAAGATCACGTTTCCCGATAAACGAAAGACTTGGGTGGGATGGTGGTACAAACACACAATCTGTTTGGATGCCTTACGAGTCATCGTAATAAACCCTGAAAAATCAGCCAGATGCCAATGATACAATAGAACGAATGTTCCAAGAAGGTTAGTTGGAGCTGGTGTAACCTATTGTTAGCCACAGTTTGCACTAGCCACTTCGGACGAGGCTACGGCGACGACTACGGCTCGGCAATGGCAATGGCAATGGCAATTGCAATGACAACCGGTGAATTGTTGGAACGATGACCATACAAGGATTCTTGTCAGTATGGGAGAGAGTTGTGTTCGTCAGTGTATGATTGACTGATTGACAGAATGACTGATTGACAGAATGACTGATTGACAGAATGACTGATTGACAGAATGACTGATTGACAGAATGACTGACTGAATGACTGACCGACCACTACCTTGGATTCTAGCATGTGTTAGGTAGGTATCTGCACAGTGCCTCCGCGTAAGAGGACGAAATTCGACTGACCAAGGGAAGAGCAAGAATAGAACATCAACTAGAAAAGGATCACAGTAAAAGCCATATTGATTCTAGCATTAAGCCAATCATCGAAGCATATTACTTGAACCGAGAAGGCATATGTGAAGACATTGACGTAAAATGAGTAAAATATACTTTATCCCCAACTAAGGACGCGCAAATAAGAAATCGAAAGGTTGTACTTCGTCCGAATCGAGTTCGATGGAACCCTCGCGGCCATTCTACAGATAGAATCTATTAGGCACTGTTTGTTACATACAGTATCTAGGTAGATAGTTCGGGTTTTTTTTACCTATATCTACAGGCCGCCTTTTGTCTGAAATGGTTGAACCGCAACTTCACTCCCTCCAGAACCATGAATCAGGACTCGTACCAGAAGCCCGCTAACGTGAGTGTTAACCAACTTGGGTTCACCGAAGCATTTTGGGAACGACTCATGATGATTCTTGCCACCCACCTGGTCAAGCTGAGAAGCATCGGAATGGAGTCACTCATTTGACTTCCTGACGTGCATATCAACATCCCGTGCATGACACAGAAAGGAACATATTTCGTTGACACAACCAGGTGTACTGCCTTAGGCAGAGGTCTGATATCGCATCACCTGGCTGTGGTTGGCTGAGGTACGGAAAAAGAAAGCGATGCAAGAGTGTGTTTGGGGGGATCGCCAAAGCCCCAGCTTGCTCGAAGATTGGTTCCACAATGAAACTAAAATGAACCCTTTGGGCAAATATATAGGAGCCGATTCGTTCGGTACTTGGTTGCACATATAATGCAAAGTATATGTATGTTTCGTGGGAAAGCGAGTGCCCTTTCGTACGTAGGACATACTCAACACTTGCCCGGCACCTAGGCATCCAGGGGAAGAAGAGTTGGATCCGTACGGGAGTAAGAAGTCCGTTAGCCACTTAAGCGAATACACAGCCTTACACTAGTCCGCTACCAAGCGAGCCCCCTGCCAATTCGACTGGCCGGGAGGAACTCAGATTTCCGATTATTATGATTATTATGATTATTATTATTATTATCATCGCTATACTATTACAGTACCGTACGGTACATGTACATACTATCCTCTTATGGTTATGCTCCCTAGCCTTCCTAGCCTTCCTAACCTAGATAGGTAAGGAGGGAAGGGGGGAGTTCAGCCCGTTTCCAGGTGATATACGTTGCAATGCCAAATCAACGTTGAGCAGCCACATCTCATCTCGCTAAGCTTGGCCGCCGACTGTCAGTTAGTTAGTCCCGCACGTCTCCCCAGCAGCACGACCGCACTTCTCCATCTAATTCCAGATCTTCTTGATGTGCATGTACGGTACAGTACGCGGTTTAGACACGATGATGACGATGCGATGTTCCTAACGCCCGTACGATTATCTCCAACCTGAGCATCAGGTACCACCCGATCGCATGGCGCACTTTGCGACGGCACTATCACCGCCCTCCACCAGCCTGCGATGTGATGGGGATGGCATGCGACGTGATAGTTGGGCCCGGCCAACTTCATCCTGCGACTGCGATGTCCTCCTATAGAGGCCAGATGCAATAACGGTGATGGCGGCCCTAGGCTTTCCTGCTTCCTTGCGTCCTTGCGTCCTGCGTCCTGCGTCCTGCTTTTGCTTCATTCCTGAGCTCCCTGGTCTGGTCTGTCGCTCTGCTCTGCTCTGCTCTGCTCTGCTCTGCTCTGCTCTGAATCACGCAGCTCGACCTGCTCTGCTCTCCTTCTCCACCATGACAGCTTCTCCTCCCTCACCCTGCGGTCTGACCATACCATAGCCGTTATCCCGGTCTCCTGTCCTCCTCCTCCACTCACTACACTTACCTCCGCCCGCCAACGCCCCCGCTACGCACTTATTATTACCTACAGTACACTTACTCCGTATCTCTTACCTACAGTACCACCTGCCGCTGGCCGCCGATTTCTCACGTCTCAAGCAGAGATGCCTTGGTTTCCATCATCGTCGCTCTACTTAGCAGGCTCGGATATGCAGGCCTCTTCCCCTCCCCTTGCACCGCCATATTCCCTCTTTAGCTCTTTTTGCACATCCCGGTTGCTCGGTACAGATCTAACCCAAACAATAAATCTGCTAGATCTACGAATTAGACTGTACAGCAGCAGATTTCCGGAGACGCGCTAGTCCTGATCGGCTTGCTCGACGCGAGGCTGAGGTTTACTCAGCGGGATGCTATTTCAGCCCACCGAGGCGTTGGTTGCTTTCACTTTCTGTCTGCCGCAAGCCACTTATGAGATACTTCGAGAACAGACCACCTGTTTGGGTCTTCGGATCTGGGTTGGAGAAGATGCGACGGTAAGTAACTGCTAGAAACTGATGTCCTCCCCTGGTCCTTCTCTCCTGCACGTTGACCTGCAGTATTGCGCACTATTCCCATCTCTCCTGGTCAGACCTACCTACTGTTGCCTTGTTATACTGGGAGCATTTCGGCTGGTTAAGGACCAGACTATAAGGCAGTCACCTTTCCCGATATCCAGATGACTGTTTTACTTGCATCACCACTACTTTCTTCTTCTTTAGATTTCCTTTGCTCAGGCTTTTCTTCAGTCTGCTCGTTAGTATATTTATTTACTTTGCTACCCCCTTCTCCTGCTCTCTTTTATTCTACTTCAGTCCTCAACTATCGTTACATTGGTACCCCGCAACCGCACAATCGCTACTGCCAAATATCAACATCAAAAGCCCACCAAGACTTGCGCCAGAGTCAATCGCAGCTATGTGCTATCTCGTCGTCGAAAGATACTCGGTCTGTCGGTGCGTCTACTACCAACACAGCGTGGATATGTGTGCAGCATACGGAACATCAGGTCATAGAATACAGGAGAAAACCGTCCTGGTAGGGTATGCTTGCGAAACTCATTCATCCCATCGCTCCCAACCTTCTTCTTCTCGCGACGGGTATTCGGACTCGGGCTACGTTAGCTACTCTTCACATCGCCACTCGTCACGCAGAGACCGCAGATGAAATATATTGTCTTCGGTAACTGGATACTCATGGCAATCGTATCGGCTGGTACACTTCGAGTTCAGACACTGGATCCAATTTCTCTTCTCATTCCGGGGGAGGACAACTTCGGTGCCACCATCACAGCTCACTCGATTGCTCGTCGGCCATGACCAGCTGACGGCACGCTCTGCGCCTTAGAGTTACCCTCTCCTTCATCCGGCTACAATCTTCGAGCCGACCTTCCACCTCCACACTATTTCACGAGACACGACCGTTTGAATGATAAGGCGATGCCATGATTATCACGAAGTTATCGAAGGCGCATAGAAGGAATACACGAGGGTCATACCAACAGACACGACTACGCTACACATCACAGCACACACCATTGAACGTTCACACAGCATAGCACAGCGGGTTTCTTCAGCATAGCGTCGGTTTGGGTCATTGGGCTTGTTGTTTCTTTTTTCCGCGCCTTTTTTTTTGTCCTTTTTTTTGTTCTGCTTTTGTCTGTTTTTTTTTTGTTTCTGCGCATTCAATTCCACTTTTTTTGTTTTGTTTACTTGGAGTGTTGGGTAGCATGGAAGAAAAGGATACCTTGGTGTTTGGAAGGATGGTTTACATGGGCTCATGGGTCTTCATTTTCATTTTCATTTTCATTTTCATTTGATTTTTGTCTATTCTCTTGGCTTGACTTGAACTTTTCCTTCTTATATGATCATCTGTGATTTTCCATTGCATTTTTAGATTATAGGAGCCAGACTCCCGCTCACGCACACCTCTTGTTTCAATAGATAGAATCAGGCAGAGCCTGCAAGGTCATTCATTCTCTCCTTCAAAGTTTTCGAGTCAAGCCACTGCACTGTTTCCCCGACGAAATGCCAGTTGTGTCCGGTTACACGTATTGTTGTTCGCAGGCAGGGGTTTTCATGTAGTGTAGGATCATGGGACGCAGGGCTCAGGCAGCCTGATGCACAACCTGTTGGCTGGGCCCAATAATGTAGCTATATCTATACTCAGGTACCTGGCGTACCAAATTAGACCTAAGCTACAAAGAAGAAAAAACACCGTACCAATGAATAACACAAATCTGGTTCAAAACACCGCACTTGCACGTGGCCTGCTTTCATCTTCTTTCCAGCTTGAGCAACAGGCCGCGAGGAGAGTTACAATTTCCTCCATTTCTTCCACCTGTCTCGTAAAATTGCTTACTTCCCCGACCCAAAAAAAGACTGAAAAGCCAGTTTCCGGCATTTAAGGTGTGTGCCTGCGGATGATGCTTAACAGCCGTTGTCAGATCAGACTAACAAGCCACATTTCCCACGTTTTTTTGTCTCTCGCTGGTCGACCACTCATCATCAGGCTCCTCCACCCTGTCCAACGCTTAAGTTGCACAGTCCAGTCGTACGTAGATCGTTCACTAGCGGGGTACGAATGAGTAGAAATCTATTTTTATTCGGGACTAGACTTTCCTAGCGCGATGTGGATTACCCAGGACCTTTAGCGACAGACGACAGCCGCGGTCTCCTATCCACTCGATGCCAGATAATACACATTCACCCCCCTCACCCAAAGCTCCACCACCCACAAGGCAGACTTTTTCTTAGATAGTGCCGGGGAAGGGAAGGGAAGGGTGGGAAGGGGAAGGGAGGGAAGGAAAAGGGGAGCGGGAGCGTCAGAGGAGCCGATGCTGCAGAAAATAAAATTATATGATACCTGTGATGGGATGCATGCATGCAGAGAAGAGATCTACCTCCCATCTCCAGAGGAGGGCAGCTTTGCGACGTACAGTGGTAACACAATGCATTGCTGGGACGAACCTCGACATGAACTGGTTACACGCCGTCTAGGCAGGCAGGCAGGCATACAAACTCACCCATCACACCCCATTACACTCATCCGGCAGTAATAATAATGACAATAATAATAATAATCATAATAATACTACCGTACAAAGCCTGCCGCACCACATCCATCCACATCCATCACAGCATGCCCGTTGGGGGGTCGGTAGGTAAGAAAAGCAAGGCGTAGTGGAGTGCAGAGAGACGAAAAGCTAGACGAGTGCGTGTTTTTTCCTAACCCGGGTGCTCGGCCGAAATAAAGATCTGACCAGACACAACAACTGGCCCTTTGGTGACCTCAATACGGAAAAGATGACTTCGCACCGCGTCAAATGTGGCTCGTGCGGCGGCTCCTTGATCTTCCCTCCGCTGCTGCTTGCTGGAATGGGAGGGAGGAGGTTGCACAAGAAAAAGGCTGCTCAGGGGGGGGAAGAGGGAAGAGGGTGTGGTTCCACTAGCCCGGGGACGTTTTAGATGGGGCGGGTGGTTGTTGGTGGTTGTTGGTGGGCTTGGTGGGAAGTGGGAAGTGGGAAGTGCTAAAAGTAGTTGGGGTCCAAAAATATACTTTTGTACAGATAGATGTGGTATATGGTGTGTGTGTGTGGGTGGGTGTGGTGCGTGTGCGTGTGCGTGTGCGTGTATGTATCTTACCGCGCACATCCTATTCTTAAACGACCTCCTAGAAAGCTTGTGTGGTGGGTTTTATTTTGGTCCCTTCTTTTTTTTTGTTGTTGGAAGAATTGATGGAAGAGCGAGGGGTTATTCTTGGAGTACATTATGGTAAGTATAGTTTCGGATATCTCAATTGAGCCTCTTGGTTCCGGTGCCAACCTCCGAAAATTTCGATGTTGGGGGTTTCGCACGGGATGACCAGGGGTCTTCATTCCCCCTTTTCGATTTTTCCATATTGTATATTTGGTCGCGGAATGCGGAGGAGGAGGAGGAAGCAGAGGAGGTATTGTGACTATTTTCATCTGCTGACTATTTAATAGTGGTCTGTAAGAGAACGCATGAGCCATGAAGGCAGCTACAGCTACAGCTACAGCTACAGCTCCGCCAATTTGCATTTCTACCTAACGAGCTACAGGCGGATAGTTAGTTTGCCGAAAAGTCTAATTGTTTTCACATCTTAAACAAGAGAGAGCGAAAGCCACATTTCTTGAATGCCTCAGGTGACATTTAACCTCGTATACATCGTGGGATTTACCCCAAGGCCAGGCATCAAGCTGATGCACCGCCGACAAGGAGGGATCCGAAGCGCGCAGTGTACAAGGGAGGCTTAAGGCAGAGCCTATGCTATGCTATCCTCAAGTATCTTAACTCTCAACACCGCAACTCTGCCTAGATGCAGGACTCCATGTGCACAAGGGCTCTTGCTCAAAATGCACCTCTAGCACTTTCTCGAAAGGTAGTCACCTTTGTTCGGCTCGGGAAGTTGTAGTCGACTTGGAGGCCTTTCCCACGAGCGTAGTCGATGGCATCGGGGCTGATGTGGGCGCACTCATCAAGGATCAAGTGCCGAACCCCCATCTCCACAAACTGCTTGACGGCAACTCCTGTGACTCTTGTCATACCAACATCTAGCGTCTGGACGTTAGGATATTTATCTACGGCCTCCATGATTGCCCGCTCTGAAACGTTCAGACCCCTTAGGGAAAGACGATATACTGTTTCAGATACTGGGTAATTGTCTTTCACGTCAACAAATCTGAACCCAACTAAGAGTTCTTTGAGGTTCCCAGCTTTTGCAGAAGGTGATATAATTCTCTTCACAAATTCGGTGGATCTACGTACGGGCTGTCAGCTATGTCTCACTATGATTCCGGTCCTTGAATAGCCCATATTGCTCAGAGAATACATACATAGCTGTCCCTTCGCAATCAAAAACTTCAAGTGACGGGAAGAAAAATTGTACTGCATCATCAGCCAAACGAGCTTGTTCCTAGAATCGCTGTATTAGTACAACATCTCAATCCAAGCAAACTCAAACGTGAATTAGCGAGTGGTAAAATGAAACATACCTCTGGTGCAAGAGATGGGTTACCCAAGCAAAGATGTGCATTCCTGCTGACCCGTAATGTCTTGATACTCGAGTGAAACGCTGGCATTATCAGCAGTCCAAGATCAGTGAGGCTAACATGTTCTAAATTTTTCAACACAGAAAAGTCAATTTCTCGTGGTTGAAGATTCGCAGGATTCAATTGACGGACGCGCCAGCCGATCAAGTCTAGAGAATTGAGGTTTGGAAAAGCTGCAAAAAGGCCATCCTAAATGGTAATCAGCATGAATTCGAGGGATGTACTTTGAGCTTGAACACCAACATACTGTGTTCAAAGATCCCTCGCTGTGAGTCCTCATGTACAATTTCTTCAACGATTCAGCTTTCAACTGACCGAAATCCATCATATTGCCTTTCACCCGAAGGAATTTAGCAAATATCAGCGTATTTTTGCAAATATTCAACGCTTTTATAACCACGGAGACACTGATCTCATAATTCGCTGAAACGGTTAAGCTCGTCAGACTTTGAGCGAACGGAAGGGCAGCTGTCAATGAATCACCAATAATTCCGCTACCGGTCAGTTCTAAATTCTTAAGATGTTTGCAAGTTTTGGTGAGGTATGACATTCGTATAGCGTCAAAGTTAGCCTTGGAATTTATGATCGCATTCTCTAGAGTATAATTTGACCTTCGAAGGTGAACTTTTAGGGAGTTCTGGCCTAGATGGTTGTGTTAGTTGGAACAGACTTCTGTACAATTGGGTGAATGTGGAGAAATGGGCATATCCTGAGGAGACTTACTGATGGACCTCCGTGCATTGCTGGTATCTAATGTGATCCATAATTTGTGTGAAGAATCCAGTAATCGCTTCCAAGGCTTCGAAACTGCCAAACAAATCCTAGTCCTATCAGCACATGTAGTGTGTATAGGGATTTCCCAATTTCCATCCGCAAAACTTACACTCGATCTCGTACTCCTAAGTTCCTAACTACCATTTCCGCCAATTCCAGAGGAAGAAACAGCAGTGGATCTCGGCTCTGGCCTGGATTTTGAGCATGGCGTAACTTGTTATACATAGCCTGAAGAGTCTGTCGCCTTTGTTAGTAGCCAATTTTCATAATAATGCGAAGCACTTACAGTGCGATCTTTGTCTACACCGATTTTGACTTTATTCAAACCTCTCTCATAAATTTTCAGAGCAAGGTCTTTTTCACCCTTGAGTTGAAGCACTTTTGCGCATCGAAGGTATCCCTGCCTTTTTATTAGACATATCAATCACCCGAATTACGTTAGGACCACCCTACCTTCGACGCATTCGGCTTCTCTTCAATCATTTTCTTCGAGTCCCGCAGCGCGCTTTTGAAATCTCCCAGCTTTTCATGTGTTGCGGCGCGGTGATCTAATGCCACGAGGAGAAGGCTACCCGTGCTTTGGGTAACTGCTTCTGTGAAAGCTTCCAAAGCTCCAGCATAATTCTTTTGTTGATATCGCAAGCGACCACGCTCTACACAACCGGTCCCTTCCTCAGCAAGTGTCGACATTCTGAGAGCCGATAAGTTTGTCAAGAATTACATGGGTTGTATCCCCGCCATGAAGCGCGTATGTTTCGCGGCACGAGTATGCATCACGTGATACATAAGAGATTGAGTAAGCTAATGCTAGCTTACTCATTGGTGCGCTAAAATCACTTGAGCTTTTTATTGAACTAATCTTATTGGATATGCTATAAGGGTTAACTATGCCGCTTTATGGGCTTTATGAGTTGGGATCCAATCCAAAAACTGGCTATTCTCAAACGCACGTCCTTATGTCAAGCAGCCACCAATGATACTGTTACAATCAGACAGTATATGTCTTCTCTTGATGCGAATGATGATAAGACACAGGCATGTCGCTAACACACAGTTAAAACCGTATCGTGAAGTGAATTTCAGGACATTTGAATATGATCCAAGAGAACCTAACAACGTCTCGGGAGACAGAGTATGATACCCAAGAACCACGTTACTAAAGCACGTATTATTAATAGATCAAACGTATATTAATAATGGCACAACCCGCCCGCGTTCTCATCAACAGCCCAGGTTCCGGCCATCCCGCAAACATCGAGGCTATCAACCGGCAGCTGCTCCACTGCCTTACCCAGGAAAAAGTCGTTCTCACCCTTTTCCTCAGAATCTTTGGTAAGCACACGTCTAGCCCAGGTATCAATAGACGGCTCGCTAGTCTCATCACGGGCCTGCTTTAAAAATGGAATCAAAGCAGTGCCACCAGTTCCTTTCAATTTCTTCTTCATCGAAGAATCATTTGTTTTCTGGCGAGAAGACGTAGCAATGTCAACCTTTAGTCTAGTCTGCACTGGACTATGGGATCGAGATCGAGATCTAGATTCACGTGACTTGATAATTATGTATCGAGAAACAATATTGATATGTACGTCCCGGAAAGCTCGTAGCATGGCGAGACAAGCATCGTAAGCGACAGTAAGTTCTTTGTTGTTTCGATTACACTCAACAAATTCACGAATATTTGCAACCATCGTGACATCTTCGAGAAATCGACGATGAGGTCCTGGCATATACTTTCTCATTTCCAGTAAAAAGTTGTGCTTGGGAGGTGGCGCTCTACCCTCGAGTTCGCTTTCAGACGACAAGTCCTTCTTTTCACCAGTCGGACGGTGTTCAATGCCAAGAACAATATCGAAGAATTGAATAATAGAGCTTTGCGCATTGCTTCCGCCGCTGTAATGTCGGTATGTCTCCCTACCAGTACCGTCCTCGTAAAGAAGGCCATTGGGGAGCCCCGCTTCTTCCATGTTCTTACTGCCTGCTAGAAAAGGTCGAATACGATGGTAGAAGACTTGCGGGTCACAGCTCTCGTGCATACGCTTCAGAAGAGTTCCGAGATCGTCCAACCTTTCGGCGAACAGTCGTAAACACTCTGCCACCGTCTGGCTATCATTTCTGCGTGCAGAATTGATAGCCTGGAGCATGAGAGGAAGAATTGGAGCACCACGCGCTTCGATTGCAACTGACACTAGATAAAACCACGACTCATCAATGGAGCCAGTAAATGTAGTGAGAGTCGCAAGGTTTTCCAAGTTGTCAACATGCTCATCTGCAAACAGTGGCTTAAAATTCCATAAGCAAACAGCAGCATATGTGGCAACAGGAGGCACCTCAAGATAGCTTGATATGTCGAGTAGTGGAATCGAAATGGAGGCTGGCAGACGCTGTTCGACCATTGTTAACAAAGTGGCTACTAATTTCATTGGAGTTGGGGCCAGCTTACTTCTGAAGGGCTATCACCGCCCCAAACGTAGCCATGAGCCATAAAACACAAGAGCGAGTATGCTCTGCGCCATTCCGAGTCGTGTTCTAAACCAGCAGTGGTGAGAACAGGAAGTCGGTCGACGACTCCGCGCAAGCGCTTGCTCAAAATCAGGCCCTGGAGGTTTGCGACAATCGCTTCCCATTTGTTGTAGTAAGGGTCCGGGAGCCTTTCAAGAGGCAACTGGGCTGGAAGAAAACCATAGTCTTGGGAGAGTCCATAGTCTTCAAGCACTGGAACAGGGGGAATCATTTCTTTCGGTAAACGAGTGGGGTTCGTTCTGACGCAAGGAGTATACAGAATCTTGTCTGATACTCCTCAGCCTTTGAGATAAATTGTTGATGTAGCGATCATTCAACGAGAAACTGGGATGGATGACGAAGTAGAGTGGGTGCTCTTTGAGATATTTGATGGAAAGAGCAGGAGGTCGCCCCCCGCGAAAGGGGATTTATGTTGCCATTTTCATGGACGGGCGGGTGGGTTAGCCTTGTTAAAATCGTCCGTTAATTCCCTTATAAATCCGACGTCGGAAGGCTGAGCTAAACTTGTCCCGAACTCCCGACACAGCCGGGATTGACTTTTCACCAGTACCGATTGGACATCTATCACGTGCTTAACGTAAGGCCAAGGCCAAGGCTTCAGCCAAGGGTTATTGACTACTGTCAGTGAGTTGAATTGGAACAACACTATAGTGGAGGTTGGCATTCTACTCTGATCTGATTTACATAGAATGGCCGCAGTAAAACAACCAGTGCTCAACTGGCTATACAGTGTTCTCACAAGCGTATTTACAGTGCCTAAAGCCTAAATAATTTCCTGAGCTAACTCGCAGTAGGAGTATCAAGATATAAATCGTACCTACAACGATGTTGCGCAAACGCTGTCGCACTATTCCTCCTTATCTCCTCGAACCGCCGTCTACAGTATGTGTAGTGTGGGATCTGTTCATACCAAGGCACGGCTGATAGAATGATTCCAGCTTATGAGCATGGCGCATCGGCTCTCCTCGTCAACCTTTCCGGAACACTTCCTGTTACATTTCGGGGAACTGTGTATCGATTTCCAATAGCACTTTGGATACCACATGCATACCCTCGAGAGGCACCGTTGGTATATGTTACACCGGCTGAAGGAATCATGGTACGGCCTGGCCAGCATGTTGATCCACAAGGCAAGGTATATCATCCATATTTGGTTGGGTGGGCAGAATATTGGGATGTGAGTGTCCCACGAACATCATTGGAATGCTTAGGAATAACTGACGCTGCCTGTAAAAAGAAATCCAATGTTCTCGACTTCTTAGCTATTCTAAGGGAAGTATTTGCCAAAGAGCCTCCGGTCATAGCTCGGCAGCAACAGAGTGCTCCGCCGCGTCCCCAGCCAGCGGCAATCCCTCCCCCCATACCACCTCTTCCTCCTGGCATTGGACGACATTCTTCCATGTCTTTGGGCTCAAGCCAGCAGGCTCAAGCACAAGCTCCACCACCCCCTCCTAAGCCTGCAAATAATGCTCCTGGTTATTCTTCTCCAGGACCTGTGCGGCGCGACAGTGGTCCTCCTTTACCACCTCTTCCCGCGCAGCAAGATTTTCGGCATAGCCAATATGGACCATCTGTACAATCTCAGCATTTACAACAATCACAATCACACGCTCCACAAGGAAGTAGTAGTCTTCGGTATGAAACAGCACCGCCACTACCACTTCAATCGCAACGACAGCAGTCTTTGCGAGATGCTGCATATACCCCAAGTCCTGTTAGCCCAATGACTCCAGAAGACGACCCCTACCGGCGGCCGCCACTACCACAGCCATATCAACAATCCCCATTCAATCCCTCACATCCAAGTCAGCTACAGAATTCCCAACAACAACTACCCCCATCATACATCCAACAACAGCCCCAAAACTTCATCCAGCCACCACAGTGGCACCAACAGCCCCTGCCCATCCAAAACCAACCGCTACAAAAACGTCCTCCACCACCTGATCTCCTGGACACCCCTCTTACCCTCCCCATTCCCACCGACGCCGCGGCCAACCTTCCCGCCCCACCTGTGCCCCCTAACCCCGAAAAGGACATGCTTCTTCACAAGATCGGCCAAGCACTGCAAGCACAACGCCAACACACCAGCACTCAAACCGGTTCTAGTCTCCCCGGTCTCCAAGCACAGCACAACGCCATGCTAAACTCTCTCACGAACATGCAAACGGAGATCCAAGCATTGGAGTCCCTCACTAGCCTCCTTAGCTCGAATACAGACATTCTGCATGGTGCGCTGCGGGATGCCGATGGGGTGATAAATTCAAGCCAGCATCGCTCGACCCCAAATATCGATGAGATATTAGTTGCACCAACGGTAGTAGGTAATCAATTGTATGAGCTAATAAGTGAGGAAAGAAGTTTGGGTGATGCTCTATTCGTTCTTAGCAGAGCTGTAGAGCGAGGAAGAGTAAGCCCAGCTGTATTTGCCAAAATGACTCGCAGCCTGGCTCGGGAATGGTATCTTAAAAAAGCCTTAGCCAAAAAGATCGCCAAGGGAATGGGTCTGGCTATTTACTAGGGGAGTGAAGGTTTTGCAAGAGAGCAGCCTAATCATTCGAAGCTATACAATTAAAGTATTCTAACCAATTATAGACCATGGAATGAAGTCTAATAACCTCATTGATGCTTTTGATAACGCGAATTCTTATCGGCTTTTCCACCACACAACACCATGATCCTGTTCATTTCCGTTAAGCGCACTGGTTTTGGTGACACCATCTCACAATCTACCTCCTTTATAACCATATCTAGTCGTGATTTACTTCCACTTGCGCCAGCCAATTCTGGCTCTCTCCACTGCACTGGCTCTATCTTCTCGATTGCATCTTTGGGAGGCTCCAATTTTGCCTTCGTTGTTTCAGTACCCCTCTCTACCGAGATTGTTGCTGCCTCCATAGCCCGAAAACTGACAATAATAGCATTGATGGTATCCACACTCAATACTCTTCTTATCGAGATATCTGGATTCGGTTTCTCGACGCCTTTGGATTTTCTCTTCAATCTCAGATTCTGGCCCGGGCTGGTGCTGTTTTTGAGATCACCCTTTCGCAAACTTGGGTCAGATTTCACTAGTGTTTCGGGGACTCTGCGCTCGAAAATCTTGAGTCGTTCTTGTATCGCTTTGCTCTTGATCTGTCGCCTTTGAGGTGACGATGATCTTGACAGATCATGAGCCGCTAGTTTCGTTGCCTGTGGGATGAGCGACTGTCTTTCTCTTAAAATCCGCAGTGGCTTTATTTCAGTCAATGGCGACAAAATAGTTGGCACGTAAGGAGGGGCTGACACTTGTTTTCCGGAATTTGATGCTTTCGTTTTCCGTTTCTTGGGAACCCAGAGCCTCGCACCTTCCGGTAGCAGTGGAGTTAGGGTGCGATCAGGATCTATTGCCTTTTCTATTGGAATAACAGGTAGATCTGGGGTGACAGACTTATTTGGGAAGATCTCTCGGGCTGGGTTATGAATCTCAATACTTGGGAGTAATAACTTTTGCGCAGACAAGGATGGTGTGAGTAAAGATATAGGTCGGTTCTCCTCACGAGGTGACTTGCGATCATCGATTCGAGAAAACGGTAAGTTGTGTAAGTTCTGCTGAAGATATTCTTGTACTGGAAGACTGAGAGTTCCAGTTTCATATTTAGTAGCCTCCTGGACATCATTTTCTTGCTGCAGAGCCTGGGTATCCTTTATCATTGACATAGAAGAACTTTGTTCTCTTCTCTCTAGAATCACCGAGAGTTCTGTCTCTATAGGGCCAAGAGGATGTCTCAAAGGCAAACAGTGGGAGAGGTCTTCTTCGACGTATTTTCTGATTCCCAGCAGAGTCGCATCAACTAATTCAAAAGGCTCTGAAGGCTGATCCAGGACTGCCATTTCCTTGGGGGTCTTAGCATCAAATAATGCTCTTAGGCTAGCAATTTTCGACAGCTTCCTTGATATTCCTGGACCATCTACCTGCATATTGCGGACAGCAGAATCAATCGAGTTCTTCATGGGACTAACTTTTCTAAGTCTCTGTATCTGTTGATTAGGGTATAGAGAAGTTATCTCATGACTCTTTGCGCGATATAGCTCACTAACCTTTTCACCTACCTGCTTCCATTCTAGTGGCGGCTGTTTTCTTTCTATACTGGGCTGTGGCAGATGACTTCGGCTTCTCCCTCCGCCTTCAGTTGATCGAAGAAGTAAACTTGAACCGATCTGTGCTGATTGAGGAAGCGAGCCAGGACTTTTTCTCGGGATGCTTGAACGAGTCAACCGACGCTCACGAAGTGGCGAGAAATCTGATTTCTGAGCCGATCCTTGTCCAGTTGTTTGGGATTTCTCTGTGGAACCTGGAGTCTTGAAGACTAGGGAGGTGGAAGCTGTGAATGGAGCGCGAGACGGAGTCTGCAATGGTCTATATGATACTGCGTTCTGCTTATTAAATCGTGGTTGAGCATCAGGTCTTGTAGACGGGGGCTGGTTGTCTATCTTCCAGCTCGATCCAGAATTCCCTTTTCTGGCGGCTAAAGCTTTCGAGGAAGATCTTGGATTATCCACCTTTACAGAACTAGGGGCAATTGGGATGTCTAATGCATGATATGAAGAGATTGACCTCATGTTGGCTAATTTTGGTCCTGGCTTCAAAGAACTGGGGTTTGGGAGATCCGAGCCACCATCATAAAACCTTATTCTTTCTTTTATTGAATCCCTTCTAAAATATTCTACATTTTCATTTCTTCTGGATGGGAGGTTTGTAGTTCCTTTCGTCGTTGAAAGCTTTTCTGACTTCTGAATAGATTTATTTCCTTGAAACAAGCTGGCTTTCGGTGGGCTGGGTGTACGTTTTAACCTTTCCAACTCCGTTATCTTAACTGATCCGACACTGTTGTATGGTGGGCAGGTAAACACATCATCCTTCTCCATGGGAGACTCATCTTCCAAGAATATGTTCTCATACCGACCGGTACTCGTAGGTCTTGGGCTGAAAATAATTGTCGATAACTTTCTTGGAAGGGGGTTCGTGATGGTACCATCCACACCACCTATTGATGTAGTCTCCTGGTTTGTGATAGATAGTCTGTGTAGGCAACTGGTGTCTGATGGCCTGCTGGTTGCATCAAGAGCTTCGAATTTGCTAATGAGGTTACCAAGTCGTGCCTTTGTGCCTGTTCGTGCAGGTTTTAGTGATGGTATTATAGGTCTAATTTTTTGGGAAGATTGAGTAATGTCTGGGTCGGATAGTAACCAACTACTTGATGGCTGAAGGGAACTAGTTGGTTGTTGTTTTTGTAATTTCCTATTGGGCGAAGGGTAATTGGAGCTTGCTGAATAGTAGTATGACATTGCTTTATGAGTCGTGTATGGAACAGATACCGTAGGTATTTTGACTAGGAACGGCGCATTATTCTCGTGGACTTACCATTACACAGAATAAAAAAGATTCACAATTGTGAAAAATTAGGTATTGCTGTTGGCGCTTCCTAATTTGGCCGGAATTCATTCTCGGAAAGAGACTTTTATTCACACATCGTAAAGAGCGTCGCACTTGCTGTTGGACACTTTATTTAATTCAGAGAGCTGTACTCTCATCACCTGCGATCATATACCGCTATGGAAAGAAAAAATAATACAGGACCTCGCAATCATAAATCACATGGTTGTCATGATGTTTCTGCCCTGAAATGAACCCCCGATTCCAGGAAAGACTGCTCACACCCAGCCATGATCCCCGGATCTGAATAATCGCTTAACACACCTTCCAGCTCAAAATATCCATCACCCTCTACTTTCGTCCACTGTGGATGCTATAGGATCGATCCACTCTGACCCCCATTGACTCTAGGTCCAGCTCGGTACTATCTCGAGTGGAAGACTCAGTTGCGTGCTCAATTCTGGAGTCGATAGTCGTGGGGCTAATGGGTGCAATGCTTCCTTTACGAGAATTCTTTTCGTTGAAAAGCTCATACCTTGATGGTCCACTTGATTGGCTCAATTGACTGCCGCAAGCCTTTTTCGGGTTGTAAGCAGCATTAGCAGATCCGTGGCGGGAGCTTTCATGAGAACCAGTGAGGTGTGAGAGATTGAGTGTGGAGGTCTCGGAGTCAATTGCCATGCCAGCCCAAAGAGCCGAGAGAGGAAGTAGAAGCGCGACCATTGTCATCGAAAGTGTACCAGCTTCGGGGAACACATGGACTGTAACGTACTGAAGAACTGCAAAAATGGCTATAGGGGGTATTAGTCTATACCTCATATTTTATGGTATATTGTAGGAATACTAACAAGGAATTACCATGGTGCAGCCACCCATTGCAGCGAGAATTCTGACACCACTCCATTGCTTCCAGCCATTGCGGCGGCGAGTATAAAGAGTGAAGAGGAGCTTTCCAGTGAATATCAATGAGAAGTACCAGATGGAGGCGGTCTGACTGATCAAAGTACCCATCGTGATCCATTTCTTGCTGTAGTAAGTCTCATGGCTCAAGATTGCCATGGAGTTCGTGACCATCTGTGCAAATCGAAACCCAACAGCTACCAACAGAAAAGCAGAGCCGAATCCAGTGATGATATGTCTGTAAATATCATCCATGTTTTTGCTGACGGTATGCGCCTGAAGAACGAGCGATAAAAGGATAGTGATGGTCATGAGGAAAGGAATAACCACTGCGGCAACACTAGTAGCATATTCTGATTGGGTGATCTCAGAGTAGTCTCCAGTCCAGTAAGGATATGTGTTGACCCATGGGCTGACAAAGAAGAGAGCAAGGAGGAGGGCTCGGAGAGCTCCGAGAATAAGAGAGAGGAGGTTGAGAATAAAGATGGCACTTCGACGCTTTCGACCATTGGTAAGAAGAAAGACGCAGAAGAACATGACCACGCATGCACCAAGCTGGGCGCCATAGTTGAGGGAGCCGGCGTTGTTATACCAATTGGCGTAGTCAATATCGCGTAAGGGGACGGTGACCTCAGTTACTCCATCGGGCATTAAGATGGTGATGGTTTGGTTATGTGGATCGAAAGTGGTGTTGATTGCAGAAGACATGATTGATTTGAGGTTAACGGGTGGGACGACGTGATCGTGATAGCTTGAATTAAACGAAAAAGAGAAGTGCTTTGGAAGGATTAACGATTATATAACGAGAAATCAGAAGATTAGCTTAGGGAATCGCAGAATTTAAGAGATGAAGAAGTATCTGGGTATTCCAGCCTTCCTTTCATACAATACGAAGTTTTAAATTGTTCTTGCTAAGGAGTTAGATGCTGATTCACATCTGGCTGAACATGATGGCTGTGAGACAATGCGATCCATGATATTATCAAGACACTCGGGAGCGTCCCGGCTGAATATAATATGAAATTGGATGATATTATACTTTGAGACGGAAACCATTAAGCTCAGATCTAAGAACGGAGAATGAAAGGGGTGGGAACAACCCAACGAGACCTCGCTTAAGCTTGATATTGTTCTTCTCGTGCCAAGCACTGCCTTAAGTAAATTCCGATAGAACGGATCGGAAGCTCTAAAACATGTACCTCACTCCAGTTTCGGCTAAAGAAAGCCAATAAGTCAATTGAAAAAAACTTCCCAAATGTAGTATATCTTTTCAGTACGTAACATACTTCCGTTAATTTTGTTCTAGGAAAAGGGGCAAAATCTTAAGCGAGATAAGACACGTGATGATACATGTGAAGCCCATTACTCGGGGAGAACTCGTACTCTGGATTTGAGGCTATTCCGAGGTGTCAGAGAGATCTTAAACCTCGTGTAATTTCAGCACCCTCTCTGCTTGATTCGTCTGAACTTTGGAACTGTTTTGTGAAACATGCTTTTGCGAACTATATGCACTGTGATAGATTAGTCTAGTTTAGTGGTATCTTTCCTCCTAAATTAAAACCAATGTATCCTAGGGCTTATTATCAAATCCTACTACATTGTGTAGGCAGGTAGAAAATTGCATTCTGGTGAAAGTTGTGCTTGTGTCATCATCTATGGGCTTACTGACACTATGCGTTCACGGTCACGCTGGCTGATTACATAGTTTGGTAATTCTTGTGAAACTACGGTGAGACTCATCGGCATATTTTGATTCCATTGTATTATCTGTGTCTTATATCTGAGAAAGGAGGCTGGATCAAGGCATACTTGAATGTTGCACTTTCAATCAAGCATACAGCGCCATGGGTGTCGGAGATTACTCTACACTGTGCTTCTTGTCTTATTAATTTTCAAGCCCACAGAAGGAACCATTACATATGTTCATAACGGTGATTTTAAATAGTATAGTCCAATGCTGCATATTTCGCCCACTTAATATTGGCGGACGATGGCTTGGTGCGTTCACATTTGTTTCAGAACTACAAGAGATTCATTTAGCATAATAAACACATGTGCAGAGGGATCATAGAAATCGCATCAGGACTTCGCACTACACTACCACTAATTCTGATGCGAAATTATGACCTCACCAGCCTTAAGAAATCCGAGTTGGCGGAGATAGATGTTGAAGCTACGTAAATGTAGGAGCCTTGGGTAAATTTACTCAGAACTGAGCGAGTTGCGTGCGACTTTTGTACTGAATATATCTAAGCTTCCATCTCCTAATTCCGAGAAGGAAGAGCATCCCAAATGGTTGGCGAGATTAAATTTCTGTGATAATCTAACTTACGGAGGAAGAAGTAATTGATAGCTTCTCCCAATTTATTGTTGGTAGTCAAAAATTGGGAACAAGTTCGCAGGTACGACAAGAGCTCGCGTTTATTCCATGGGTTCAGAAAAATAACATTTGTTATGAGTTAGGAAGATCTTCCTCCCAAGGTTTAGTTCCTAGAAATTCTCAAGTTTCTATCAATGCAGACAGTTACGATTCATCTTGCAACTATGACCAGAGCTAGGCTTCATGATATCCAAGAGAAACGTAATAATTTGTGATGAATTTAGGTTGCATCATACCATCTGACCTCATATAGTCACTAGACACAACCAAGAATTCAGCACCAGCCGTAGACAAACCCACCTCCACTACCAACCTCAAGACGATTGTATCTTGCAATGTCATCCATTAAATCAAGGCTACTGGCATGCATATTTCTAACCTATACTCATGCAAGCTATTAGAGACATAAACTTGCCATAAATCAGAATAAATAGAATCGGCCCTGGTTTGTAGGAAAGTGCGTCTAAATAAAATGGCGAAAACTAAACTAAGGACTAGCTGCATAGGACGTCTTTGGTTTCTGATATCGGCACCATCAGTAACTTCAATATAGACTCAGCCTAGAAGCTGTCTTCCCTTCATTTACGTGAACATGAGGTCAGGTTTGTCGAAGGCTTAACAGGGGTGCTCCTGCATGAGCTGCTTTACTTGGCATAAGTGTCAATGGCACTACTTCTCAGCCTTGTCATCTTCCAACCAATCACAAGCTTCTATCCATATACCACGTATCCTCATCTCAAAATCTCGGGTTGACGAACACCACTGATTAAACACACAATAGCTGGACAAAAAGCCTCTTCAGGCAGTGCTTTTGAAAATTTGAGTGGCAGTTTCTTTAGTTCTTGGATTTCATGTGCATATCTTATTAGCAAGCGAATTTGAAAGAGCAGTGGAGATGAACGGCTTCGCAAACCGCGGCCTCGATGAGGATGCCTTCGGGGAGAAGACAGGCAACATTGTACAGGCTTTTGATTATTTCCGTAAGTCTTTTTTTCGCTAATTATTGTGCAATTGGCATATCTGCATGCTTGCAAGGTTGGACAGATACAATTACTAACTCTTTCATCCTCCTAGCCAAAGCAAAACCTCAATATGTAACCAAAACTTCGAGCGGTGGAAAATGGACTATTGCTATGGTCGTCGTTTCCTTCTTACTTGTTTTCTCGGAGTTTCAACGCTGGTGGAAAGGCAACGAAACCCATACATTTGCTGTCGAAAAGAACATCGGGTACAACTTGCAGATCAATCTCGACATAGTTATGAAGATGAGGTGCGAGGATATTCATATCAACGTACAAGATGCCGCGGGAGATCGAATTCTTGCTGGAGAGATGTTGAAGAAGGATCCTACCAATTGGCACCAATGGGTTGATGGGCAAGGCATTCATAGTTTGGGGAAAGATGCTCAAGGAAGACTGCTCACTGGTGAGGGCTTTCACGGGCATGATGAAGGATTTGGACAGGAACATGTGCACGATATTGTTGCACATGCCGGGGGTTGGAGACGTCAGAAGTTTGCTAAAACTCCAAGGCTGAAGGGAGGTAGAAGCGGGCCCGACAGCTGTCGCATGTTTGGTAGCCTAGAGGTAAATAAGGTGCAAGGAGATTTCCATATCACAGCGCGAGGCCATGGATATCAAGAATATGGTGCATCTGGGCATCTCGATCATAACAGTAGGTCCGCATACATCCTCTCCGAGAAGTTTGGCTAATATGATCTATTAGCATTTAACTTTTCTCATATCGTCTCGGAGCTATCCTTCGGCCAATTCTATCCGTCACTGGAAAATCCTCTCGACCGAACCGTCTCCGCTACGCCAAACCACTTCCACAAATTCCAATACTTCCTCTCTGTAGTACCAACCGTATACTCCGCCTCACGTACCATCTTCACCAACCAGTACGCCGTAACAGAGCAATCCCACGTCATTGGCGAAAGAGCCGTGCCCGGAATTTTCTTCAAATATGATATCGAGCCCCTACTTCTTAGCGTTGAAGAGAGCCGAGACTCTTTTCTTAGGTTCTTGGTCAAGGTGGTGAATGTGGTTAGCGGTGTGTTGGTAGCTGGTCATTGGGGTTTTACGTTGATGGAGTGGGCAAGGGAGCAGAAGAGAGGAAGATTGAACCGGAGGAAGAGTGAGGGTGTATTGAATGGGAGGGCACATGAAAGTTACGATTGATTTCTCTTTGTAAAAGCAGCTCGCTTTTGTTCACTTACGGAGGGATTATCTAGGCGTTACAAGGATGGACATGGCTTTTGGCGCTGATTCTGTTTAAACCATCAAAACCTTTCTGGAATACTAATGGTAACAAAAACCGGAAAGTTGCAGTTCTTGTTCCAACTAGGTGTTGTTTTGAGTGTATTCTGAGCATTAGATGTCTACCTAGACAAAATGTAATTTCCAATCAATTCCCTACCACGCCCATTAACACCAAGACCCCCGAACTTACAAAACATCCACCTAATTTTGCCACGGCTTATCTACTCCAAGCCACGCCCCGATGCCCACAAGGATAAGAATTAGTATGACGACAATAAGTAAGCACCACCACTTCTTTCGTCTCGCTGCTCTAGCACTTTTGTTCGCCTGGTTCAATTCGCTATTTCCTTTTATGACATTATCCACGGTCTCTATTGCGTTTTGCTCCGTGTGTTCAATGACTGGATCTTGCGCCTCAACTATCTGAGCCATGTCCGCAAAAATAGCGGCAAGGTCCGTTAAGGTGCTTTCAATACGTTGCAACTCATTATGTCGTGCACGAACTGCGCCTAGGACGGAAGAAGCTTGACCAGAGCGATTGGCCTTCAGCGCAGTCTGGAAAACACCCTCAGAGCCCCAGTCCAAGTTAGATGCCTCGTTGACTTCGGCTTCCGAAGCTTCCGGGTTGACAATCCGATACTGTCTCGCAATCGCCTCTCGAT
>Ga0247734_1000977_pt1 | contig 23045 bp, 25 predicted proteins | sample UWRJL103311B2_FD_180933 | JGI IMG/M metagenome (GOLD analysis project Ga0247734, IMG submission 180933) | Plant litter microbial communities from Arlington Agricultural Research Station in Wisconsin, United States - UWRJ-L103-311B-2 | ecosystem: Environmental > Terrestrial > Plant litter >... | reverse complement strand
AGATATCCTGCTTAGTTATGTTTCATCTTACCATCTTACTTGATCATTTCTGGGATCCTGGTTAATTGTGGGGCTTTTTAGGAAATGTTATATATTGTGTTCCAGAGTGCCTGGGGATTGCAATTAGAATTATGTATCTTTGTGATATACATGCAGTACGACAAGCACACTTAAAAAGTCTCCCTGATATTAAAAACAATTTCTTATACACATATGAAGTTAATTTCCATTCTTTGGCAGTTTCATATGACAGCTCTTCCAGTCAGTGGTATTGAGTTTTGCAACTCACTAATAGTACATCCTATTCCAATGTGTTTCAAGAGGTAGCTCTACGGTGGAACTGTTGCTACCACTTTATCCCTTTTAGCAGTGGCAAAAGCTCGTTCTGGCCATTATCAATATGTTGACTAACTTTCCAACTGTCCACTATTTTGTTCCTATTTCGCCTAACACCGTCAAAGTTCCAAGAGTTGTAACCAAAAAGCGTCCTCCATCAAATCATGACATCCTCCGTTCAAGTCGCCGAACAGGACGATAACACCTCGCAAGAATTCTTCAACAATTACCCTGTTGCTACCTGGATACTCAGTGAGGCAATGCCATCCATCAACAATAATAACGCACTGCGGAATCAGCAATCGCAAGTTTCGAAGCATCTTCAAAGCTATCGACATGGAATTTATTGATGCTTCCAAAATGTCCAGGGCAACCTTGGAGTCTAATGGTAACACATTACCATCCCCCATCTGGTAAAGGAGCTGGAATAGAACGAAGTACATCTTTCTACAAAGTCGTTCTTCTACTGAAATTTGTAGCCCATCTAAGTAGTTTGAGTTTGGGGAACAGCAGGTCCTTCAATGTGTTTTTTTTACATTTAGGAAATGTTTCAGAGTTGGAGGATATTCAAGAGCTCCTGTAGCTCTTTAACCAGGTTGTTAATCATGAGAATCTTACACAGCATACGATAACACCATGTTCGAATACAAACAGAGCATGTGTGAGCAATGCTTAATTCAGATGTGACATGCATTAAAACTAGACAGGCTCTTAACATGTTGATATCACATTATTTTGTGTTAATAGATAAATTCTGTCGCTACTGAGATTGATTTTGAACTAATCATAGCTAAGTAAGTATTATTTATAGAAAAATATGATAAAGTATTTTATATAATGGTTTAAACCCAATATATAAACCTTATACAGGTGTCCACACCTTTGATCTCCCGGATCTTGGCTTAATAAATTTCTGTTTTATATAATGTAAGGTCTTTTTTTAAGGAAAGTGTGATATATAATATGCGGCACATCAAACTCTTTTTTAGATATAAATTAATATAGAGATTAATCTTTACCTCTATGGTATATTACTATATATAACGACATACTCGTAGGATAATCAGACTCCGGACAAATGAAGGGCATAACATGTAAAGCAGTTAGCCTTTACCCTATATTTATTTCCTTCGTAAATAGTACAAGGGTTTATTAACACCCCTTGGCCTTTTACCCGACCAATTGATCCTATAGTAATAGCTAGGATCTCACACCGCATATGCCAGTTGTGATTACGCACAATCACCCCACTAGAACTTGCTCAAACGTTCTCTTGGCCTTTCCACCAATTGGAACAAACAACAAACAACAAACAACAGTATGATTGTCACTATCCACTTTATAATGTTAGAAAACTACCCAGGAAATTGTCCCCCTTTTCCCCTTTACATTGCTTTCAATAAGGCCAACCCGAGCGAACACTGGTGGAGAAAACCGAATTCTTTTTATTTTGCTGTTGTGGTATATCAAATTTGTAATCTGTTTAATGGCTCCCGCTCCCGCTAAGATTCGGACTAGCACCGTGGTTGAAGCAGCACTCGTGGTGGTGAATCTAATTTTGCTTTCCTATAGTTACCCTGACAAATTACGAACTGCACTATGGGAGGAAGGAGGGATGAGAGGGTTCAATTCCGATCCAAAACTCCGGATTTATTTCTACGCAAATTATCTAGAGCCCCCAGTGATCCCCTTTATATGGTCCCAAGCGTGAGTAAAGGATTAGTTCGGTTGCTCGGAAGGAGTTTCTGGTGATATTTTTGAATCGACAAGTTGGTCTGACCAAATCACAGGTTCACCGATTCCAATCTTGGTGTTGCAATTCTCACCCTCTGGCTTTTCGCGACCCGGATGAGTCTCAGGTGCTTGGGTATCACGAACAAGTGCACTGAATTCTTCTTGCAGTGCTGTCTTTTCTTCTTTTGGATTTTGTGTCTTGCTGGGCAACTATCGCCAGATTACTCCGACAGTCAACACCCAAGTCGCCTTCCATGGTATTTAACACACACTTGTAGTGTGGCACAACCAATGAACCAAAGAGCCTGTCATATAGCACAAGCTTCTTTTGGATTTAGTGTTATCACCACGTAAGATTTTCGCAGAACCAAATTTATATAGCTGGCTAAAAATGGTCCAACAGACTATTTTATGGGATCTTGGTCTTTATAACGGTGACGTTCGAGATTCTTGCCTTTCTGTATAAAGAGGAACGATCCAGGACTAAGCCGGGTCTGGGTCCTCAAGCGAAGGAAATATGTAATTTACTAGACGAGGTGAATTCATCGGAACCACGCTTCAAAGTCGAGAGCACCCCGATGCGGAGCTGGAATATTTGATGGGAAGATTCTAGTTGAGCTTCTGATTGCATGAAGCTTAGACTGTAGCTTGCTATTTATTGACCTGGGCGTGAATTCTACGAATGCAAATCAAGCGTCAAAGAACGTAGAGCACGATCTCAAGTTTGTATCCTAGTGTAAAAATATACTGTAACAAGATAGTTTACTACTTACAAGGTGTCTCGCGGTTACTATGTATACACTAGCCCTTATTTAAGTGGTACGTTGGAGTTAAAATTCATCAATCATTCATTGCCGTCACAAACATATACTCACTCTACCAACAAAAGTTCTCTTCAAACAATGCTACGCCCATCCCATCTCCCACGACCTTGACTGCTTCCCGTCTTACCTCATCCGCCAGCTCAGGCGGCCCACATACTACAACTGCCAGTCTCGAATTCCCTCCTCCCTTAGCAGCTTCCTTCCTTAACACAGCACCAATATCCATCCTCTCGCTCTCGGTCTCCGTAACTCTAACGTTAACCTCCAGCCCTTTAACATCGCTGTGAAGAATTTGCTTTACAAGAGTAATGAGTTCCGGTTCCCGCGCTGTGTATGCAAGCGTCATCGTCTGCTTCTCCGATTTTTTCAATGCAAAAACTTGGGCATAGGGTAGGAGAGCAGTGACGCCAATTCCTCCCCCAATCAGCAGCACATGTCCGAAATTATCCAACTTCACAGTATACCCATGCGGGCCCTCGGTCCAAACTTGAATGGGTTGCGGACCACGAGGTTTAGAAAGCAGATACTGTTGCAAGGATTTCGTAACGCCTTTCTCTGCGCGGATCAAGAATGTGATGCTTTTCATATTCTCAGTGGGAAGGAGGTTAGAGATTGGGGTGGAAGTGATTTCAACGGTTTTCTTCTCATTTTCGCTCGTGCTTCCTCGGGGACTTCGCGCGCCAAAAGCTACGGGCGCTGTCGCAGAAGAACCCCATCCTGCGATGCTAAAGGGGTGACTCTCCCATGGCCGATACCCGAGACTGGGGAATGAAAGAAATGTGTGCTGTCCCGCACTATAGCTCCAGCTCCGTCCTGGGACGATGTTCAACTTGATGAGTTCGTCACCAGTGAGTAGTTCTGCAGTCGCTGTTGTGCTGACACCAACCCAGTTGAAATATACAAGTCTGCCAAATCGGACAATGCGGTCCCAGGCCCAAAAAGCCATGGCGAGGTAAAGCCAGACTTCATAACCCCATTTTAGCGCGAAACGTAAATAGATGTGGTACCAACAGCCGATTAATGACAGGATCGCCACGACAATATGGACAACAACGAATGTCTCATAGAAATGTAGACGTAGAGGCAATATAGAGAGCGCAATTCCCAGGAACAGAGCCAATGTGGCAATAATACCCCACCAGTAGTATGCTTTAGCCGCCTCAGCAGCGTACGCAGAATATCCCCCGTCCCAGAAATAGGTGTATGTGTAAATGATGGAATGAACAATAGCCTGCACAGTTGAAACCCTTGCAGCCCATCGATGGAATATAAGGCTTGTGGTTTGACTAACACCAGTAGCCCACAGAAGTGGATTGTTACGGGTAGCAAAGAGGATGGCAAGGGCGAGGTTCGCGAACGAAAGGACACCGGTGCGGTTGGCGACATAGGCAGAGATCTCTCTTTTCTCAGTACTAAACCAGCTGTTATCGGCACCAGGTAAGGTGCTTCTATACGGGACAGAGCAGAAGATTATTTGCACGGCGACGAAGAGGAAGACAAAGATAGAGGTGGCACGAGAGGGGGCATAGCCAACATCTGTTGAAAATTGTCAATATTACTGCAGCATGCAAATACTTTTCTGTTGGCAATCGGTACAACGCAAGTGATCTTATTGATATCGAGAGAATGAGGAATTACTCACTATATGGTAGAGGAACTTGATGCCGAGATGATATCAATGCTGGAAGCATTAGACTTTTCGATATCCATCTTGGGACGCTACCTCCAGACTTTGAAGTTGTGAGATATCCGAATGCACCAATAAGTAGAAATACCACAACTGTGCCAACCAAGGTTATCGTACTCAGCAAGACATGAGTGTCTTCCTGATACTCAAATTCGTACAACGTTTGGTGGTTTGACCAGTACGTCTTATTATTAACAAGCGCAGTGGTGTTGAGCCACATAGCATCTGGTTCTAGTTCATTTGTTGGAGCATCGGAAGGAATTGAGCTTTGATAAGACGGCACTGTGAGTTCATCTGCAGCGAGCACCTGCCAGACGTCTTCGATGTCAGATTCCTTAACTTTGTCCTTCGCACAGTTGGCCTTTAAGCAATATGCAAATGTCTGCCGCCAGAATGTATCCCTAGCGCGGCATTCCGAGGAGGTTGTGCCTTCGGGCTCGCTTCCCATATCCATACGTTTTTTGACTTTCATATCCATCCCATCCATATCCATATCCATATGGCTCTCATCTTCAAATGTCGTACAGGTCAAATATAGACCGGAAAGCGAGTTAGAGCATGCGTAAGCACATACTGGATAGTACATTGTGATTCCCATGCCAATTGTGCCGTGTTTTAGAGCCGAACTGGGAGGCGAGGCAAAGCATATTTGCGAGAAAGAAACAAGAAGCCCGATGGTGACAAAAGGACGCATATTTGCAACTCTTAGTAAGATACGTCTATCAACGAAGACAAACTCGGAGGTGAAGTTCTAAGAATGGGAATATATCTCAGAAGAATAGAGATAACTGGTCCCAGGGAGATGGTACAACAAGGTTTATAAGGTTATATTATGCACACATGCTCCGCTCTGCTACCAGCATTCATATACTTAGTACATGCAGCACGGCAAGAAGATTCATAGCAGATTGGCTTGGTGGCTTACTGAAGTACCAGTAAATATGCTTGTTGCCATATCCACAGAGCACGTTCTCGGGGTGGCATTCTGCTTGGCAAAACTATATTTTCTTGTAAATATATGGCATATATGACCTACTGGCAAGATTATAAAATGTTCGCCAATTGAGACAAACAGATTGGCAATATAAAAGTAACTGGTGGCTATATTCAGTGAAAGGACTGTCCGGTATTCTCATCTAGAGCGCTTCGTAGATAGGAGCCGCACTTTGAGACTATATAAACGCAATATAGAGAGCTCTCAATATTATTTAAAATAAAAAAAATCAGCTTTGAATCTCATAAATTATATAAGAGAGTACTGGCAATTTAGTACATTGCTGCAATATTATATAATATAATCTTAAGCGAAGTGTATAGTTGGACGTTGCATAGTCGTCCCATGTCAATGCAGCCAAGGCGCTTGGTCAGTATCAAGTCTCTCAAACTTGCGCAACGGCAACTCGAATTTAGTCTCCACCTTCTCATTAATAAAGGCCAATCATCTGTGCATCCATATCCCATACTTGCTAAGCTACTCACCCAAGAATGCACTCTGTACTCCATACTGAACGCTTCGCCTGGTCCCGAATGTCCCGTCTGCCACCCAGGTTTCTTCTTTCCTTCATCGGCTAATTCCTCTTCGCCCATATAAGGGAGCGGTGTGCATATCTTGTGGCTTGACCGTCTATTCACATTGTTTCTGGGAGAACTAGGAACAGATATCACCACATAAAAAGTCCCACTTCTCTAACCAGCTCATAAAATTACCCATTTATATATTCTGCTGCTACTACGCATCACTACATTTAAACATCTTATAAGAAATATCAGCTATTGATTATATACTATCGTGTGATATGCTACTTCTAAAATTAGTTGAAGGTTATTAGTGTTCTCTTCAATCTGTTCACAACATTTCCTAAACCCCCAGTCTTTCTGTTCAACAGTTTTTGGTTATATCAAATACGCATTTGTAACAAAATTTGAAGTTGTTTTTCCGACTCTTTTATAATTTCATAATTAGCTCTTCAGGCTTTGAGCGAGCTTTGTTAGTTTGCATTTTAGAAACTTCAGAGCCACTGAACAAACATTTTCGGTACTTAGTACCTCAATCAAGCTAAGCTATCAATTTGTAACCTTGTGAGTTACTGAAAGCTTTTGGCTTGAGACAATCGGTTCCACGTTGATGCTATATTCAGAGTTGGAAGGTCAGCCATTTATTTTGATTGTTATGGACATAGTATGAAAGACATTCAATTATTCCCTGTGGTATATTAGGACAGTTTCACGTAATGGTGACTTCAAAACGTCGCTTATCACGTCTCAAATATTCCATTTTAGCCTTCCGGTGTATCTTATCCATTGGCGAAGTTCCCTCAATCTACTTATTCATCTTCATCACCCATTTCTACCACCAAGGAGTATCATCTCACTGCTGACACCAGTGCTCGCCCGCGCCCACCATCACTTCCATTGATAGCTCATCCTCAACATTACCATATTCTACATCAGTTTCAGTCATGGTATTCTCGCAATCTTTGAAGATGTTCTGAACAGGATGGCTGCCTGGTAGATATCTGATCTTCTCAAGATCCCCAGGATATATATCGTTCCCCACAGAAAGTTTCAGGCGCTCTATCTCATCGACGATAGTGTCGAAAGAACCTTGCAAGTCGATGTAATCAGCGAAGACTAAAAAGTCAATATATCGTGAGAGCAAGTCCCGGTCACAACCCTTCCCAATATTCACTGTGCTAGAGGATATCCACTGAATCGCCCTCTGGAATGTCTCGCAAGAGCAGTCTTCAATGCTAATCTCCCTCTCCGCCATCTCGACATAATTGGAGTTGTGGAACACGCGACCGAAGAAAGATGATTTAAGACAAATCAGGCTCTTGGACACAATGTAAGGTGTTTTGTCCTCCCCAATTAGGACAGTGACGGCGTCATCGTGGGGCTTGCCGCGTTTCCTTGACACTCCATTAGTTCGTGTTTCGAGAATGTCGATAGTACGGTGCAATTCGAGAGTATCACAAAGTCCGACATAGTTGACGGGTGAAATAGACCCTGAGATCACTAAGCTTCATATATAGATGAAGCAGGAATAGGCTTAACCAGCCAAAGATAAACTTACTGCTGTTCATTATCCACCACCTCATAGCTTGTTCTGCAGCGCTTAGATGATGGAGCTGCCTGCATAGCTTCGTCTTCGGACATTCTGTCGAACGAAGCTTTGTTTCTTATAGGATGGTGCTTTTCACCGTTACTAAGGAGGTGAATGGCCTGTGGAATCTCATTCTGGTTCAGACGTGGACTTGTTGATTGACTTGGTCTGACCTAGTATTTAGTCCTTGCTTGAAAATTCCTAGGGTGTACCAATCTCTGGTGTATAAGACTGAGAGAGCTGCATATTTTCTTCGTTACCTTTGTCTATGCGCGGTCCAAATTCGCAATCCATGATAGTGAACATGCATATTAATCACTTATTTTAATTCGCAATGAAGCGAATATGTCGTTAAATTAAATCCATAAATCATCTTTTTTATCCTAACTCAACCCTTTCAGCTTTCATACCACCTCATACTAAGAGATAAAATTATGCCAATCTACAATTTTATTCAGTCTTGACAAACTCAGTAGCTTCGTTACCTCGCAGAAGCTCATGACATCTAAACGAGACTTTATAATTTTGTGAGTAGGCAAATATCAAAATGACAAAATGACAAATCTTATTAGAATCTAACTCCAGCATTCTTGGCGGTCGGTATATATACTCTACCGAAGCTGAATTTGCATACCAAATCTTGCTAACCTGAAGTTGGATTGGGACTGATACTTTTCAAAGGATTTTGATTTGTATGACACACAGCTTGTCACTGTTATTGGTACCCCTATCACTGGGATTTAATACTGAGATTTGACGATCTCACGGTGCTCTGGTGATTGATTATTGTCATTTTGTTTGAATGGTATTGTTCTATCTTTTCTATTTTCTTCTTCTTCATGTGTGGTCAAACTTCACGGGACTTGACATAAATGTGTCACATATTATGGCATATATCAAACTCTAAACTGGTGGCTTTTTAACCAATCACTTGGAAAAGTTTACATACCAACAGCTCGTATTATGCCTCAGGCTCCAGTTTTACCTCTGATGTTAGTCAAAGTTGGCCCAGGAAGTCGGTACAGCATGTAATCATCCAGTGGCGGTTCGATTTCTTTATTTGTCGAATATTTTGGTCTCATTCAGTTGCAGCCCGTAATTTGACTTGTCTAGAAAGATGTAAGTCTCGTAGATGGTTTCGAGTGCCGCCGTCAAGCTTGTGATTGTGCATGTCTTGCGCTGTCAATACTGGCCCTTAGGATTGGTTGAATGGCTCTTCACACAAAATACTACAAGTGCCGCGAAACAAAATCAAGGCAAATGCTCCCCAGTTCATATCGTCAGGTTCATCCAATGATTCGGGGCAGTATTTACCGACCTTCCTTCTTTCTCGTGCGGTCGACCTCTTCGTCTCATCGATGTTTCACATGCCCAATTCAGCCAGCCAGCCACCCCTATTTCTTAAGCGAGCCATTGATCGCCCGGATATTAGCAGATGTTTCGACCCACCACTTTTATTAGATTACCATTTACCTTGATCCGCGCAGTATGATCGACGGTTTTGAGTTTCAATGGCAAACAAACTCCGATATTGCTTGATCCGATGGTATATACATCGGTCTTGGACCGTAGAAAGCTTTGATTTTTCATCCGTTCTATTCTATCTTTTGTTCTTGAGCTTGTCGATCTGTGATCACTGCCATTCGTTTCTTCTATCTGTGTATATTCAACCCCTTTGTTTTTCAATAGCATTATTTGTCTGTATAGCATACTTTTCAATTACCGAAATCAAACAACTTCCTCAAGATGTACGCTTCAAATTTCCTCACTGCCATTTTGGTGCTCTCAGCAAGCGTGTTTGCATATCCATCTGTCACCGTCCGACAGGAACATCTGGAGGTCCTCAAAAGTCGCGCAAACAAGAGTATCAACCCAGCTTCAGTTACTGGCACTACGTGTATTGATAGCGGTGCTTCTGTTGTTTTCCATGGTTTGTCCGCCCAATTTTATGATCGTCTGTAGCATACTGATGTTCTGGTGCAGATGAGAATGTCGCACAACTTGGCATCTGTGGAGGTATCGCGGGAGCAATCACAAAGTAAGTAGTGAAAAATAGCACCTTAGTCGAGAAAGCTAGACAGCTAACACAAGCTTCTCAGATGTGGAGGAGCACCAACCTCAACCACAGGTAAATCCGGTACTGCGTTGTTTACCTTGAAAGCCGCTACAGCAGGTGCAACTATCAACGTCAGCAAAGGTAGATGGGAAGGCTGCATCAGAGCCGCACGCGCAGTGTGTCCCACAGGAACATTTTCGTAAGTCCCATGCTTTCCACAATAGTTAGTTTCTCATTGCTAATATCACTTAGGAGCACTTGTATTGGTGGAGCATCTAGCGGAAACGTGGACTTCACTCTCACCAACCCTTAAAAGCTTTGGTAGAGGTAAATATAATGTACATAGCACTCACGACTTTGCGAGTATATTTTAGTTTCAGTTATGCGAATATAATCAAAACCTAGCTGTGCTATTACCTTCCAATGCTGAAATAATTGATAAAGCTATTAGAGAGTAGTCTTATAAGACACTAATATTTCTATAATGTTAATTTACAGCCAAAATCACCACCCAAAACACTATGGCGCATATGCTTTCCATTAGGCCATAAAACGTATTACTAAGAAGATGTGAGAGGAAGTGATATCGATCGCTATGCCTACAAGTTCATATGCATTGTGAGGTTATTGACAAGATCGGTGGATATATTCACTGTGGACTGTTGTTACATTTCTAAATACTGAGCCTTCCTAGGCAACTCGTCATTTTTAAGTACTCAATGATTATGATAATTCCTTTTACTCCAATACCAGAGTGCCCTACCCAATGCATTTTTGCGTTATCTTTATTCATCATCCATAACGCGAATAGTCGTCCCAGCGTTCTTGAGAGCAGCGCGCAACCGTTCCTTCACTTCATTTTTCTTCGACAAATTTGCTCTCAATACAGCTTTCTCCTCGAGAGTATACCCACTGAGCTTCTTTCGAGGACCGGGAGAACCCCGTGCGTATGAGTTCGTCGACGACATGAAAGAGTTCTGAATGCCCTTGCGATCGTCTCTAATGCTGCTATCTGGGGTGAAAAAAAGACCATATGTACTAGACCCTGGATTACGCATCGATGATCTGCCTTGGGGAGTAGAGAAGGGCTGCGGTGAACCCTCTCTACTATCGCTGGCCAACGAACTGAACCGCAACTTTCGCATTTGTCCTTCTAATACATCGATATCACCGCTTCTCTTCTCTGCCATGCTGGTCATTTTTGTGATAGTTCGCATCACAGCCTCGACGGTTGGACCGGCAGTACCATTAGGTTTTCCACTAGCGGCTGCCTGGGACACAATCCTAGCCTTCAAATTGACGAGGCCCTCCTCTGCCTCAGCAAGAAGTTTCTGGAAATTAGTGAAGTTTCTTCTTAAATCGTGTTGCTGAGCGGCTTGTTCAGCAGTCAACGGCTGTTGTCGAGCAAGTGCAACCTGATTTGGATCTGAGTGAGAAACAAGTATCTTTCGGATATCTAGGAGTCGCGTCTGCAGTCTGTTCAGATCCTTCTGTAAATCGGTACAGGTATCTAGCTTATTGGCAACATCCTTAACGCACCCATCCTCCAGTTCCCGAGTCAAACTGTTTTCGACGATAAACGAAAGTGCGTCAACTTCTCCTAAGCACCAGTCATCAGGATTTTCAAGATCATCTCTAGTTCGACCTTCGTCCTTGCTCAACTCAGTATGGCCTTTGACAAAACATTTCAAGGCTCGGGCATTGAGTCCAAGCGTATCGATCATCGAATTGATATCTCTGTATACGGCTTCAACCTGAGCTGGTACATTCTTGGATTTTTCAATATCAGCACCCACATTTCCCACGTGTGCTTGAAACTCGTCAAGGGTAGTCGTAGCCTCTAGGCTCGAAGCAATAAAGTCTTGGATTTTCTGGTCCTCGTCATCTACGAGTGCTTGTGCCTCCTCTGCTTCCTTTCGAGCCTTGACCTCAGCCTTGCGTCTCTCCCCAGCTTGCTGCTCTTCAAGTGTGATGCTGTAAGTGCTTCTACCTGGGCCAGCTGAATTGCCAAAAGCTGTCGGTACTGCAGCCTTTTGTGACCCAAGGATCTGAGAGGCCATACCAGGTGCACTAACTGACCGTGACGCGTCTGGTCTAGTAAGTCTTCGTGGTAGCGCATTTCGTATGGGACTTGGTGATCGAGGACTAGTTTGCTGATTAGGAGGAGGAAGCACTGGTGCCTGGCGGTTGATCTCGCCAAAGAGACTCTTTGGTACCTGTTGAGTAGATAGATTTGGGTTTTTGATCTTCGTGAAGGTATTGTCTGGGCTCATATTGAAAGAACTTTGTGTTTTACTGGCATCTGAAGTCGGGCTAAGATCATGTGCGATGTCCTCCCCACTTCCTTCGTCGCCGCTTCCATCATCGCCACTTCCATCGGCGTCGTCTCCATCGTCTCCATCGTCTCCATGAAGGCCGTCCTCGTCACCGTCTTCAGTGTCGAACCCCGAGTCATCATCTCCCTCATCCGCTGGACCACCCGGAACATCACTAGGTGGAATAAGATCCTTGGGAATGGTAGTTGTAGGTTTAGGCGGCTGTATGAAGTCTGGGGGTAAAGGTGCATCAGTCCCAGTGGAAGATCCTGAGGTATCACCTGGAGAATAACGAGTCTTGCTAGTTGTATCTGGAGGCAAAGGAGCGTCAGGGATGTTTGCATCTACATGGTCATTCGTATCAACTGGCTCGTCCTTGATTTTGACTTGTGGAGGTGGCGTGGCTGGAGTCTGTGCAATTTTAGGTATTGAGCTACTAGCGGGCTGAGGTGTCGTTGGTGGTCTAATTAGATGTTAACAAGGATTTCTCCAAAAAATCAAGAACTACCGTATAAAAGTACTTACTTGGCGAAAGGATTAGGGGCGGCTGTAGTCTTTGCTCCCTCAAACAAGCTAGGCTTTGGCTGTGAATCATTTGGCTGGCTGAAAGTCCACGCTGGACTACCAAAAGGTTTAACAGCAGCAGTTGACGTTGTGCCACCGAAAAGACCCCCACTAGTTGGTGCAGCTGAGCCAAATATGGAAGACTTGGCTGCTGGTGCTGGTGTAGAGGCTGGAGTTGTGGACGGCTTTACCTCTTCTGGTTTGTTGCTTGTAACAGCAAGAGTATCAGCATCCATTTCAGCATCTTTCGATGCTGGCTCGGTTTCTTTTCCAGCTTCTTGCAGAACGCTACCAAAGTTGTTGCCGAAAAGCGACTTGGCAGCTGGTGTAGTCGTATCATCTTTCGCTGACGATGGATCTGGGCTAAAGCTAGAAGAAATGGAAAATCCCCCACCTTGACCAAACAGCCCGGAACTCTCGTTGGACTGTTTAGGTGCATCTCCAAAAACGCTTGTAGTACCTGGAGCCGCACTAGGCTTTGCGGCAAATGGATTTGCAGCTCCAGAGGCAGGCGTACTGAAAGAGCTGAGACCAGAAGTTGTGGTTGCGGGTGCACCAAAAGCATTTGTTGTCTGTGGTGTTGAACCAAAAGCCCCCACGCTAGAAGATGAACTAGGGGCACCAAAAGTATTTGGCGTCTGTGTTTTGGCACCAAATACACTCTCTTTTGTTCCAGAACTTGCAGCAGCAGCAAATGGGGTAGATGAGGCATTAGCGAATGACGCAAATCCCCCGGAAGCAGGAGCTGTAGTTCCAGCTGGAGTTGATGATCCAAAAGGTGAGGGACGCCCCATGCCAGTAGGTTGACCGAATGCCGAGCTTGGAGAAGCTGCAGAGCTCCAAGGGGAAGTCTTGGGAGCAGCAAAGCCGGAAGACCCAAAAGCTGGAGCAGTTGCACTTGAGCTTGAGCCAAATGTCGGGGTTCCAAATGGCGCCGCAGGTTTTGAGGGAGTCTGGCTAAAGGCCGACGAGCCAAATGCTGGATTGGCCGGAGCTGTGGTAGAACCAAATGCCGGTTTTCCAAATGCAGAGGCACCACTAGTAGCTGCCGGTGTGCCCCAAGGTGATGGTCTTTGCCCAATGCCCTGTTGTGACCCGAATACTGTGCTTGGCTGCGCAGGGGAAGCTGCCGCTGGCTGTTGTTGGGGTGTTGAAGAGCCTTGTGATACCACATTGGAAGAGGCTACCGCAAGGCCGGGATACACAGTACCTTGTTGAACCGAGTCATTATATACTATCCACCAAGCAGCCAACACTCCTTCATTGTTCAAGAGCATGAAAGCTGGCAATGGGGTTTTTGATTCTTCTAGTTCATCCCCTTTGATGGGTTGAGTAACATTGGTTTTGCTTGAAAGATCAAGTGCAAACCCAATGGGAGATGTATTTGCCCATGAATCATTTGAAGGAACTGCGGCGCGGCGCGAATCATCCGAAAACTCGGTCATTGTGAAATCTCCGATTGGGGCGCCAGGAGCCAATGGAATTCGAGATCTTGTAAACATACCAATATCAAGAGCTGCGGTTGAGGTGATGATGAGGGCATCTTGTAGATTAGGAGGAAACTCTCGCAGTCGTAGAATAAAGTTATGGGGCGGGGAGCGCTCCATACCAAAAGGTCCAGCAGGGTTTGTAATTTTTCGAAATTCGAAGTTGGTGGTTTTGTCCTGTCGAGTAACAACATGAAAAACAGACTCTGGGACACCACCACCAGGGGCACTGCTATTGGGTGTGTGTACCACCAAGAAGACGTTATTTTCCAACCATGTTATCGAGGACACTGTAAAAATAAGTATTTGATGTCAACTAGAAGCTTAAAACTTACTATGATAGTTATTCTCCATGCCTGGTGGTTTAGGAATCTCTCCTTTTATAACCCCCTCTGGTGTCATCTGAGAAGCTGTCCCATCACCAAGTCCCGCAACAAGCTGCTTCCCCCTCGCACTCCAGGAGAGACAGCTTACCCCTTCTTTCAAAATTTGCCCATTCGCTCCTGGCACTACACTTCTCTCCTTCAAATTCGCCATCATCAATGTACCATCGTTTGTGACTAAAGCCAAAAGCTCTCCTTTCTCCGGTGTAGGATTAGGTATCAAGCATCTCAATGATTGTCCATTGGTCCTTAATTCAAATGCGGACTGTGTAGATCCTATATAATACAACAATCAGTAAATAGTCACAGCACTATAAGATTTTGAGTTTTAAACGCTCTAGTCAAACACAAAGTACTGTATTCCCACAATGGCTTACCTTGCAACAATGTTTGTACAGAATAGACAGCCAAACCACCGCCAACTTCGGCAGACACCACCAGATATTCTTCATCAGCTGTAAAAGCTAATTGCGAAACTCTCATTGACATTGGTATAACCAATTCAGGCCGAAAAGCTCTAGTATGGGAGTCGCCCATCCTAGGTTGTTCAAAAGCCTTGCGCACCGACTCCGTAGTTGCTAATATTATGGTCTCTGGGCCAGCTGCTGCAACCAGTCCTTTGCGAGATGCCACGCTAAGGAGAGAAGAGGTAGGCGCCGGAAGTTTGTCCTCTGGCCATGGTGTAGGTAACAGGCGAACTTTGGCCTCTCCAGATATAGACAAGAAACCTAAGCCCTCTGCTGTTATATCCTTGAGGTCCTCCCCCATCGCAGCATTCGCATTCGCGTTTCCACCCCCGCCCATATTCATTCCTAAGTCTCCAAATCAGAAGTTGTTTGGCTTGTAAATGTGCTTCCTGATTCCCAAGGTGTTTGAAGCAACCAAGGCAATCGGGGCACCGCACGTCCTGGGAATACGTACCGCCGAAGCTGCTGAATGCCATGACTGTAGCCAGGTAGCCAGCTTTTTGTGGTGGCTATGAAGTAGTCCTGCGCATTTAGTTTTTTGTAGAGTCGAATCGAGGGTCCAGGGTGTTTTATACAGAGAGATCAAGACGTAAGATTTCTGTTATACTGGAGTGCGACGTAAAGAATCGGTGTCTGCCTGAGAGTTGTAGCTTGTTTATTCGCGATTTCCAAATTCTTAGAGCTCCAAATCACGTGACCGCGAACGTCTGCAACGCGTTGTAGCTGCCTCGTCAGAACTCAGGCCCAGGTCAACTCTTACCTTATCCAGGTCATTCAAAGTTCATTCACCTACCTCCCATCCACTTCTCACAAAAACCTGAACACTACAAATCGAACCCTTCAGCTACTCCTGTTACGATATTTTCGAAAGTGATTTGAAGCGGAGCTCTTTGGGCCATCAATAGTCATCATGCCCGGATTCGACTTCTCCAACCACACTCGCAATGCAGCCTTACATGCTAGGGGCGTGCCATTGCCAAAGGCGACCAGCACTGGCACAACAATTGTGGGGTGTATATTTGACGGAGGAGTTGTTGTAAGTTTTAGAATAGTGTCCGATTTGGGAGAAAGCTGCCTGGGGTGCGAATCTCCTGGCTTGATGCAACTGGGAGTCGCATTATCCGACGTGTACACAATAGCTAATTCCTGCTTCTTTAGATTGCTGCAGATACAAGAGCAACAAGTGGACCAATAGTAGCAGACAAAGTATGTAGTTTTGATCTAGAGCTATAATCGTGGCTAACCACTCTCTAGAATTGCGAAAAGCTTCACTACATTGCGCCTCAAATCTGGTGTGCCGGAGCTGGAACAGCTGCAGATACTGAATTCACAACTTCCCTCATTTCATCACAATTGGAGCTTCATGCTCTCTCAACCGGTCGCAAGCCCCGTGTTGTTACCTGCATGACCATGCTGAAGCAGCATCTTTTCAAATATCAAGGACACATTGGAGCGTATCTTGTTGTAGCCGGAGTTGATCCGACTGGTGTTGGACTGTTCACTGTTCACGCACACGGTTCCACAGATAAGCTCCCTTATGTCACCATGGGTTCTGGTTCACTAGCAGCTATGTCTGTTTTCGAGACGCAATGGAAGCCATCAATGACAGAGGAAGAGGCTGTTACACTCGCATCGAACGCTATTCAAGCTGGTATTTTCAATGATTTGGGATCTGGTTCAAATGTAGATGTTGCAATTATCACCAAAGAGAAGACAACATTGAAAAGAGGATTCGTCAAGCCTAATGAGCGAAGCAAGAAGCAGAAGAGCTATGTTTTTAAGAGAGGAACTACTGCTGTTCTTAACGAGAAGATTATTACGAGAGAGGAGATCTCGAAATACGTGACTGTTCACGAGTTGGAGGGGGAGACGGCGTTGGGTGAGAAAATGGACATCGATGCATAGACGGAATGATTCAATGTATCAACAGGCAGCATGGCGTTTAGCTACCTCTGTACTACCAGTACTTATTAAGATTTTTTTGCATCTCCGTTATACTTTTCAATACTGGACGACAGGCCGTTACACTCAAGCATCGTGACATGCCCGAAATTGCTATGAGGCAAGAATCCTGGCTATAATTACACACTTCACAGTATTCGTTACAGTTTCAGCACAAATCCATGCCGTCTTCAAGTTTATTACTTCCCCCTTATCTTTAAAATTGGAATTTTCTGTCACTCTATAGATGTCCCCATATGCTGCACTGTTAAACCTTAACATAGTTTACGTCAACGGATCTTTTTCAATGTACAACAACTAATCTCTAGGCCTGGAATGATTGGGTTTGTTTTCTACTGTGGTTTATTTTCTACCCAACGTCGCCTTACTCACTCTCGGCCCCTATAATGTGTATATCTTGATACATTTCTTGAGACGTTTTTTTCCTGCCCTGTAATTTCGTCAACACAAGACGTCCATCTTTAATATTCCTAATGAGCATATCTGGCTCGACATAACCTGAATGTCCGCACTTACATTACTTGATATTGGACATGATGTCTATTAGATGGTGGTAACTAGCGCTAGCGATTCAAACAAGCATTTCTTGGCTTATTAGCCTACTCTGACACCCTTAAATCTATTGATGAACTGGATAAGTTTTGGGGGAAACTGATCACCAGAAATACAATAGAATGACGGAGTGTGTAAAACCTAAAAAACCCGCCATCACTACTATTGGTGGGATGTCCATTAAAGGAAAGCTGACGCTGACGCTGACATAATATGATATACTTTCCATTTCAACAATGATCTACACCCACATCTCCTCGTCGACCCGATCACTTCAAACATGCACCTTACGCCCGTAAACCCAACCCCCAGACAATCAATCATCCCCTCTCCTATCCTTGCGTCCCAATCCGGTAGTAAATACACAAGTCGCTTAATGAGGAACAGGGGCCGTGCAATTACTCTGTTCACCAGTACCTGTCACAGTCTTGTCAGCTTGGACGTTACGTATTACCTTGTATCACTCTCATTCCTGAGAGGATGGATCTCTTCACCCAGCCCACCCAAACCCCAACCCCATCTTCCCAAAGTGCATCTCAGAATAACCCTTCTCGCTCTCCAACTCAATTCTCCGACCCATCTTCACCACCCTCAAACAACACCAGCAAGAAAGAGCAAGCTCCTCGGATAAGACGCAGAAACCGCATGATAACATCATGTCTCGAATGTCGCCGTCGAAAGCTGAAATGCAATAAATCACATCCCTGTACTAATTGCACGAAGTTCAATAGAGATTGCGTTTTTCTGGCCCCGGCTCTAGATCATGCTTCTCAGCTTAAGCTTACTGAGATCAAGGAGAAGGTAGGGAGTTTAGAGAGGCTGTTGGAGAGGGATGCAAAGAGAGATGGTGCCAAGGGTAGTTCAAAGGGGGAGGGTACTGGAGACGCAGGGAGAGGAGCATTACCGGACGATAGGGAAGATTATCTACCAGCGAATGAAGACGAGAGAGACTTAGAGCCAACTCCCTTAGCGGTTCTGGATGCTGCTTATGGCGAGGACGGGGAGGATGATGATTTGTTAGATCTAGGGATCCAGGTATGTTTTGCGCTCGTTCTTTTACACAAAAATAAAGGATGATGCCAGACATAATTGTGGGCTATGCATGCAGTTAGAGAGATGACTGGCCATTTTTGGGCTCTTCATGAAAACCTAACTAATTATATGTAGATGGGCAAGATGAGAATCACAGAGAGGGTTGGAGGGTTTTTCAGACCAAAGATTTCACAGGAGGTTCGTGATTTTTCTTGTTTACTGTTCTGTTGTGCCCTCTAACTTACGACCACATCGAATGTGAGATCTGTATTGGTTAACCTAGTATATTTATTAAGAAGCGGCCTTATGTGCTTGAGCTGACTGATTTCTAGCTCGAGTACACAATATCAGATACTCCCTCACAGTCACCTCATTCAGTTGAAACACCTTTGCCTCCTGCCAACGAGTGGCTGAAGCCTGGACCAGCCTACATCGCACCTAGCTCTGGCTTTTTCTTTAGTCAAGGGGGCCACCCGGTCTCCTTGAATGATTACCTTCCATCTCGTTCCGCAGCTGATCTACTGATCAAACAGTATTTTGCCGCTGTGCATCCCATTGCTAGGATTGTTCATCGTCCTACCTTTGAAAAAGAGTATGAAACTTTTTGGGATGAGGTGTCTTTGGGTATTGAGTAAGTATCCCGTTGGTTAAGTCCGCAGTGAGCGAACTAAAAATAATACCATATATCCGCTCTACATAGTGTGAAATCTGCTTAGTAGTAACGAACTAATTTGTCCTTAGGCCACCAAACTCAGTGCAAACCATTGTGTTTGCGGCCATGTTCTCAGGCGTTGTGAGCATGGATGCAGAGGCTGTTATTCGGGAATTTGGAGTGTCCAAAGTTAGCTTAATGGATAATTTCAAACTTGGGACGGAGACTGCTCTTGGACGAGCCAACTTTTTGAAAACAACAAAAATCGAAACACTGCAAGCTTTTGTTATGTATTTGGTAAGTTTGTGGGTGTGTCTAAGAGGCCAGAGTTACTGACTTGTCATAGATCCCACTTTGCAGAGCAGAGCTGTCCCGAGCTCATTCGGTTCTCTTAGGAGCTGCCATAAGGATGGCCGAATGTATGGGCCTTCACAGAGATGGGGAAGTATACGGAATGAGTCCTCTAGAAACCCACGTTCGGCGACTCATCTGGTATCAGCTTTGCTTCCTAGATATTCGAACATGCGAGTCACAAGGACCGCGTCCCACCATAAGACGAGATGACTTTGACACTAAATTGCCCCTTAATGTAGATGATGCTGACTTGCGCCCTTTCGGAAAACCGCCGCCTCCAGCTGATCGATGGACAGATACGACCTTTTCCTTGATCCGTTTCGAGGCTAATGAAATGATGAGAACAATTTGGGTGGATAGGCCACGAATAGAACGTCGAAAGATCAGTCTAACAGCCGTACTTACCAAAATAGAGACTTTCAAAGCAAACATGGCTGCAAAATATGATCATCTTATGAACGACCAAGTGCCGTTACAAAAATATGCAAAGACTGTCAAGGCTGTGCTTTTGGGACGATTCCATACAATGGTTCTACATCGATATCATAACTCGGTTATTTCTCCTATGCCAGAGCGGCTGAGGACCATCATGCTTGGTTCGGGATTAACAACCTTGGAAGCAGCTATATCGTGCGAGGTTCTCCCTGAGTTTCGACTTTGGTCCTGGTATAATGGTGCTTACCAACAGTATCATACGGCCTTTCTGCTTCTGATGGAGGTGTTTGTCTATCCAAACCGTAAGGAAGCTGGTCGTATTTGGCCATGTAAGTACTCTTCCATAATTCCCAACCCATGCTACATCTGACACGGAATCATAGGTCTGGACTACATTTATGAATGCAATCCCCTTGAGACCCCCGAAGTTAAAGGCCGTAAGATCCTTTCTGAACTACAACGGAAAACTGCTGTCTACCAAAGCATGCGCGGTATGCGCGCACCTGAAATCATGGAAAAGCGACTCGGCCAACGCACCCCCCGATTTACCAAACAAACAGATGCGGATTTGAAAGAGAAAGGTTTGTTATTCGGTCCCGATACCTCGGCCCAGAAGCCTGTGCCACCTATAAACTTAGTGTTGCCGAGACCAATGCCAGAGCCTATTGATGCGAATAGCAGGCGAGAACCAATTCAGTACGCTGGCGTATCAAATGGGCAATCTCTCTGGGCGGGACTTCCAGATAAACTGAGTCCAGAATCAAGCGGCGACCCGAACTTTATACAACAAACTCCACCCATAGCGTCAGCTGGTGATGACTTGATGGCGGATATTGATTGGGAGGCATTTGATGCATTGTTCCCACCGCAAAATGAGGCAACGTTGTTTCAGCCCGAGTTTCCCTTCCCGCCGTTCTTGGGCCATGGAGTTTTCCCCCAAGGGAATGCGTCAGATATGAATAATTTTTAAGGAGAGGTCGTGGGAAACAGGGAAATGAAGCGTGCCGAAGCAATGAATGATATTTCGTGTTTTTACTATTGGAATTTGGGGTCCCAGCAGTCGTTGTCAGCCTTGATGGTTACAATTCAGTTTTTGGTTACGTTTACTAGGGGATATCCAGAGCTCTCCCTTCACATGTTACAGCTAGCTTTTCAACACCACGCCAAAAACGGCCTAAAGAAGCCGAATGGTAACTTGCTATTTGAATAGTAATTTGGTAGCACTTTGAGAAGCCGCCTAAACGCAGCAAAGGTAACCGTTTCCGTTGACCTATGCTCCAGCTAATCCTCGTAACCCCTGTCGAAGTATACTAAACGTTCAGTCCAGAACCAACAAATAAAACATACAGCCAGCTTGTCTGTACTCACTTAAATGCCCCTTCACTCATCTCAATCTCCCATAGGTTTTGAGTTTTAGCCTTTCCCGCCAACTCTTTTCCTCTTGGAGTCACATCATCACATCACGGTACCTCACGTTACATCACGTAGAAAGGTATATATATATATTGTATTGTAGGAGGAAGGTGGTTTTTATAGTAGATTTAACAAGGGCGGAAATTTTTTAAGTTATCTAAAGATTCGGATTTATTGGGTATGAAGTGTTCTAGAAGCCCATCCACGGGGTTCGTAGAATCAAGCAAAATGCACCTTAGACACGTATTGAGATAGGCTCCTTCTAGTCGGTGGACTCTTCAATTCTCTAGACTGGTAAAACAGTTATTTGATTGGGTTGTATCGGAGCTACACATAAACGGCGCATATTGTTGAGCAAATGAGACGAAGAAGCAAGCCAGTTCTTACGGGCCAAACTTCCTCTGAGAGAATACATTTGAAATAAAAGTCTTGTCTTGTGTAGGTTTTAGATTTCTTTCCATGCTATCTATCCGTCTAAACGCCTGGTACCAAGGAATCAACTTCAAAAGAGCAAAGGTGCTATGAAATGCATTATCCACCATCCCGACGACTGTCAGAAGACTTGAAAAATCTGCTCCAAGCCGGCCCCAACAACTCCGCGTTGATGGATTTGTTTCGTTTCACACAATAATGACTCATGCAGGAAATCAGAAGGTAACTGCAAAACCCCAAGAATGCAACCCGCCCGACGCACTAAATTAATCCGTTTACTGAGAAGCACACTGGACACGCTCTCCGCCTGGATGGCCGTCCTCGTCCTCATCCTCACCAGTAGCGCCCATAGCACGAGCTTGTTGGCTGGGATCAACATCTTCGAAATCAACCACATCGGTCATAGCCTCAGGAGGAGGAACAACTTTCTTGGGCTCTGATGGAAGAATGGCTTTAAGGGCATCAAAGGCTGCAGGATCCGCAGTCCAGTTCTTGGCTGGGAATTTGACGTCGAACTGAACGTACATGTTTCCGAAATCGTGATGGCGGAATGATGGCATACCTTGGCCTCGGATCATCTTAACAGAACCTTTGAGAATGTTAGAAACGTGCTAAAATGGAGGGGATTATACGAGAGCTTACCTGGGCTAATCACCTCTCCAGGCATGATTTCGACACTTAGCCAACGGTCATCTAAATGCTCAATATCGATTGTTCCTCCTGCAAGAGCTGTAACCAGGTCCACCTCAGCATGGTAAAACAGGTCATCGTCTTTTCGTTGGAATCTAGCGTGTGGCTTTTGCTCGATTTCAAAGATCACATCTCCAGGCTCGACCCCTGGAGTCTGGTCACCCTCTCCGCGGAAATCAATCTTGTGGCCGGTCCGTACACCTCTGTCAACATGAACGTGGAGGACCTTTCTCTCAACGACCGTCTTCTTGCCATTACAACCCTTGCACTTATCCTTCTCGCGAATTGTCTCACCCTCTCCATTACAGTCAGGGCAGACGGTTTGGAAACGCTGGATCATGGGACCCATCTGGCGCATCATGGTCTTCATGCCGGAACCTGAGCATCCTCCGCAAGTCTTGACCGCACCCTCCTTTCCTCCACGACCCTCACACTTGGAACAGATAACGGACTTCTGAAGAGCGAGTTTGGAGATCTTGCCTCGGTAGATATCCTCAAGGGAAACTTTGTGAACATGGTGGATAGTGCGGGCCTTAGGGGGGCCGCGCTGTTGCATACCACCACCTC
>Ga0247734_1000976_pt1 | contig 23052 bp, 29 predicted proteins | sample UWRJL103311B2_FD_180933 | JGI IMG/M metagenome (GOLD analysis project Ga0247734, IMG submission 180933) | Plant litter microbial communities from Arlington Agricultural Research Station in Wisconsin, United States - UWRJ-L103-311B-2 | ecosystem: Environmental > Terrestrial > Plant litter >... | reverse complement strand
GAAGTGGAAATATAATAAAGACAAGATCCAAAAAATCTTATCGGATATAGAGAAGTGCTGGGTACTGTTAAAACCTGAAGTTGTCGCTATCAAAACACCGATCAAACGAGCCTTTTTCAACGATATGCCTGCAGCAATAGATAACTTGGTTGAATATCTACAGGAGAAGGTGGAAGACACAATTACAAGAGAAACGAAGGCCGAAGAAGAAGCTCGAATTGCAGGTACATACAACCACTTCTATCGAGGACGCTAGCTAATAAATCTGACAGCCGAAGAAGAACCTGACGCTATACTTCCACCTCAAATGGAGTCAGCACCTTCTCCTTACCAACATATGTACAATCCATACCCTCCAACGACAAAGCCCATCTTTTACCGAAGGCTGTTGCTGTGTATGGGAGGGCAATATGCTAGACTCTGCACTGTTTCCTTTCTTGGATTAGCCGGTTTGGTACTTACCGGTCTAGCAGCATGGATGTGCGCTCCGCAAGATGCGACTCCCATGATTGACAGTAATTTCTGGTCTACCCAGTCCTCAGCGCTTTTAGGGTTCGGAGGGCTTTACTGCACAATCATTCCAAAACTCCAACAGCAAAAGATTGAGGTTGGTCCTCCGCTAATGTTGAAGATATTCTGGGTGCTACTTAATCTGAGCGCCATTACAGCATTGACGGCGGCTGTGTGTTATCCATATCAAACGCAGGCAAGCCTAGTGTTAATATCTATTTCAGGTGAAGCACAGCTGGCCATAACTCTCCTTTTCGTGGAAGGTTCAGTCATGAAGATTAAAAGACAAATGAGCGAGATCGCGGACCTCAAAGTGCAAAAGCGGGAACTCGAGGGAGAAAGAAGACGAGGATTATGGGGTCGTAGAAGGGCATAGTGCAATATTTTTCGAGACCTTAGACTTCCAATCAGAAGGCTAGAACTTACACGATCTGGCTGTGATTCTTTTGTATTTCTTACACAAAATCTAGATTGAGGAATCTAAAAGTTCCAAACTTAAAAACTTTCTGTAGCATGTCAGAAACTTGAAGATTACATGCACTAGAATTAACTTAGTTCTATTTCGGAAGATATAGAGGACTACAACTTTTCCTAGGGATCAAGCAATGTTGATTACCTAAACTTCATAAATTCTAGTCACTCTACAGGATTCTGGCTAAAAACCAAATCTTCAGTAGTCAATTCGCGGCTCTGAAGCAATTTTGGTTGATTATCACCGGGAGGGTTTCTTGTCTCATAAGGTAGGTCCCTATAGTATGTGGCTTGAATTGGGTGGGGGCTATGCGAGACGTCTTCAGGTCTTTTGTAGGCGAACCCACTTGTGTCGAACTATATGAAGCATTGAAAAAAATGCACGTTGGTTTGTTTACTCTTGAGTAGATCACTAATATGGGCCGGTTTACAAACCGTACATTTCTTTGGCCTCTACTTTTGTTCATAAGGTAAATCTTACTCTCAGCAGCTACACGGCTTTTTGAGCTTCATCTACTACTCTAGAGAGTGTTGTAACATAGTATACATATTGTTCAAAGGTGTCATTAAGCAGACACATCTCCACCAAATCCAACCGGCCTTCTCTTTCCACCGGTTTCTGGCACAATCGCCATAGCCTTGTAAACCTTTCCCATCCCACTCCCTCCTCTATCAATTAGTCTCTTCCAAGCTCCCTCCAAGATTTTTATTTTGTCTAGGTCCGTCATACCCTTAGCTAACATTTGGGCCCTTTCTCTAATGCCCATTCCTAATAAAAACGCTCCTTGCTCTACTGGGCCATGCACTTCCACTCCCGGGCTAGCACCCAAAGCAGCTTCTGCAAGAGCCATGAAGTCCACATCTGCAGATAGATCTACTAACCCTGGCGATGAAAGGGGGGAGACCATTTCGTGTCCTCTAATTCCTCTCAATGAATTGATAGGGATGGTATCAGCTGGACCGTAGTCTAGAATTATAGCAGCGCCAGATGGACTAGGTTTGGGAGCTTCATTTGTTCCTCCAATCCTACGTGCAAATTCTTGTGCATAGGCATGGGATTCAGGAGAAATCTCGATTAGGGATTCGGGTATAGACTTGAGAGCTCGGTAGCGGGGAGAGATTTCAGGAAGGTATAAACTATGAGGCGTGGATGAGCTTGAAAGTGTGAGTTGAAATTCTGGGGCTGGGTCTGACAGCTTTTGGGATTCAGGGGTTTCGACGAAGATGTCTGGATCTGGAGTCGGTGAAACTACCATTTCTCGCCACTGAGGACCTTTCGGCTTGGTTGCTGAAGGGGCAAGAGTATGTTCTCCAGTTGGAGTTTTGATAGTATCCTGGATTGGATGCGAGGCAGTAACAGACTTGAAAGCGTGAATTGGAAGGGCATCGAAGAACTCGTGAGCAACGATGAATGGTGATTTATCATGATCTATTACTTAGTCAAATATTAAGGCAATAAGTGATTTTCAACTTACCTGAGGGGATGAAACGAATGTTCTCCGTCCAGAAAATAGGTATATTTGCATATTTACTTGTACTCTGGAATCCAATAGGTACTTCGATCATAGGAGCACTTCCACAGAGAAGCTTATGTTGTGCCTCTCTCAGTCCAGGACTTGCTTCAACAAGATAAACAGCTTCAATACTCCCAGCCATAGGTTTAAAGTTTCGAATTGTCTACCGAAAATATCAGCTAAAGTTGTGTTTAAGAAATTCTTCCAGCATACTCGGAGCATATCATCCATCAACGTTCCCCTTCCGGGACCTATCTCCACCAGTTCTACCCCTTTATTCTTTCGACCCTGTGCCATCCACTCTGCTACAAACCATATTCCAATAAGCTCTCCAAATATCTGAGAAATCTCAGGGGATGTTATGAAGTCTCCTTTCTGTCCGAATTGGTCTCGGCCGTCTTGTTTTGACGTATAATATCCTCCAACGTCAGAGGTTAGACACATTCGCATGAACGCTGCTAATGGAATTGGTCCAGTGGCCTATTGGAATTATTAGCGTTTAGAGTTTATATTATCTGTGAAAATAACAGTACAGTAATAGCTTCAGATAGCTGTTTCGCAAGGGGTGTGGACCATTTTCTTGTTGCCGTCGAAGTCCACCTTATGGATGTCGAAAGCCTTCCAGTTTTCCACCCTGTAGCTTGCCGTAGGCAATATCGCGCCTGGATTGACGCAACTGACCTCATCACAAGCAATTATCTTTGTTGCTGTAACATATTGCAGTCGTGTAGTTGATAGTCTCGCCTCGAAGTGTGGAGTCGCAAGGCTGAATCCCGAAATTTAAATATCTGGACAGCCGAGCCTTGAGCTTCAACCGATCTCATATCTCACACCTCACACCCACACTACCACGATGGCCAGCAAAATGAAGTCTCGCTGGGCAGACGACGAAGGAGATGCAGCTTTAGATGCGCAGCGAAAACGCGAAAAAGAGGAGAAGAAGCGGGCAAAGGCTGAGAAACAGAAATTAACAGATGAAGCCGCGAGGCAAGCTGCCGCTGCTGCTGAGGAAAAGGAACAGCTCCAACAAGAACTTTCATCACGGCCTTCGAAACGACGAAAGATGTCCCCGGAATTAGAAGTTGAAGGCGAGGGACAGGCAGCTCCAAGTAAGGATACAGGGCCAGCAAAACTCTTGCGATTCCCTGGGGGGCAATGGAAGAAATGCAGGAGTGTGGAAGACTATGAAAAGTTGAATGATATAGAAGAGGGAGCCTATGGATGGGTTTCAAGAGCGAGAGATACAGCAACAGGTAAGGTCGTTGCGCTCAAGAGATTGAAGATGGAGAATGCACAAGATGGAGTGCCCGTCACAGGATTACGAGAAATACAAACGTTACTGGATTGCGAACACCCCAACATCGTCGCCCTGCAAGAAGTAGTGGTTGGGGAGGATACAAGCAAGATTGAAAATATATTTTTGGTCCTCGACTTTCTGGAGCATGATCTCAAAACTCTATTAGAAGACATGAACGAACCATTTCTAAACTCAGAGGTCAAAACTCTCCTCCTCCAATTGACAGCAGGTGTCTCATATCTCCATAAAAATTGGATTCTCCACCGCGATCTCAAAACCTCCAATCTTCTCCTCAACAACCGTGGTGTCCTTAAAATTGCAGATTTCGGCATGGCACGTTACTTTGGTGACCCGGCACCTAAGATGACACAACTAGTTGTAACTCTATGGTATCGAGCCCCTGAGCTTCTTCTTGGAGCAGAGAAGTACGGTACAGCAGTTGATATGTGGAGCATTGGCTGCATATTTGGAGAACTGCTCACTAAAGAACCTCTTCTACAAGGCAAAAACGAAGTTGATGAGCTGTCCAAAATATTCGAGCTTTGTGGTATACCTACGGAATCCTCCTGGCCAGGTTTCAAACGTCTCCCCAACGCCCGCTCTCTCCGTCTTCCCAAAAACCCAGCATCTCAAGGCTCCGTTATCCGCGCCAAATTTCCCTTTCTCACCACCGCCGGCTCCTCCCTTCTAGTTTCTCTCCTGGAATTGAATCCCACGAACCGACCGAACGCGAAAGAGGTGCTGGAGCATTCTTTCTTCAAGGAAGATCCCAAACCAAAAAGTACAGAGATGTTCCCCACGTTTCCTAGTAAAGCTGGACAGGAAAAGAGGAGAAGGAAGGTTACACCGAATGCTCCGGTTCGCGGAAAGATACCGGAGCTTAAGGCTACGGATTTCAGTGGTATTTTTGCGGGGAGGGATGATGAGGAGAAGGGTGGAGGATTCTCTTTGAAGCTTATTTGAGAAACATAGCTAGGGAAGAAGATATAGCTACTGTAGCCATCTTTAGGTGCTGATGGCGTTTTGGCTTATTGTATATATGATAAGGTCTAAATTACGCCTGCGACTACGGACCCTTGGAGCGTGAGAGTGTGAGGATATCATGGCAGGAAAAGAAGGTAAAAAAACAGGCTTAGCAGCCTAAACACATTACCAATGAACCAAAGATACAAGAGACGAAGATGCCAAATATCTGAGCCACGTACCAAAACGTGAGAATGATTTAGAAGTCTGTAAATCCTTAGATATAAAGAGCTCCCAAGCCTAGACCACTAAATGGCTGAAGAATGAAGGTAAAATGACCGAGGAGATTTTTAATATTCTTAATGGATTATATTTTCTCATTATGTTTAAATGGGACGGCCGCTCTGCTATGCAACCTACCAAAATGATGCAAGGCCGTGAAAGAGTCCCCTAAACACCATTTCCCCGTTTGAATTCCTATAAAGGAGTGTGTTCATATCATACCCAACCAAATCAACACAAACATCAAATGCTTTTACCATATTACACCCGTACCGCCTACAAACCACGTAAAGCTCAAGACGGTGACAACGCTCACTCCTATGACCATTCCTAAGGCTCTCCTCTCCATGTCACCCAACGCTCCACTACATGTTGCGCAAATGAAACCATTATCGAGATCCTTATAAGATCCTTTCTCATACATCCCAAAAGTATACTGGTTGAAAGGAGCTAAATAGCCCGCGCGAGCTGTAGCAGAGATCTCACCGGCTGCATCGTAGATGATCAGGGTATATGTTTCTGTTAATAACGGATCTCCTAAGGCAGTTTGCTGGTATGAAGATGTATCCCAGGTCACAGCTGCTGTGGCATTGGTACCGCCAACGGTTTGGTTGGCAGCTATGGTATATAATTGTTGATTTGCCGTACATGTGGCCACGATATTGACTGCAGTGGGTGTCGCAAGCAATGATGTGTAATTCCAGGCAAACGTAACGTAATCTCCAATCTTGTAGTATTGTGCTCCGTCCAGAACGGCGGGGGTTATCATGGAAACTCCTCCAGCAGGCAAGCGGGCGTCAAAGGCTGTGGTTGTAGGCTTTTTTGTTGTGGCCGCTCCCTTCTGAGTGCCACTCTTCGTAGCAGATGTTTGCCCTGACTTTGTATCTGTCTCTTTGGTTGGCTTTCCTGTCGTTTGGGATCCCGAATCACCAGTTTCGGAAGGAGAAGCGGAGTTGTCTGTTTTTGAGGGTGCTTGGGTTTTTTGTGGTGCTGCTGAGAGGGGGGTCAGTAGTTGGCATGCTTAGAATGTATTGGCAGTGCTCACAAGTTGATGCTTCTTTATTTCCACTGTCCTGCCTCACAACTAAAGAATCCAATTCCGGGAGCCATCTGGGCCATGGCCATGCTGCTGTGAAGGTTGCAAGAAGTAGGAAGAATAGGGAATAAAGTTGTACATGGCTAGTTGCCCTCATTTTTACTGATATGTTGTTGTTATTGTTGCTCTGAAAATGCCAACTCTCTCAAAATAACGCCTTCTCCACGGGAACAATAATCATATATCCAAACTCGAAATCCAAGTTGACGTGTTTTGCGTCACGCTCTCGTTCGTGCTTCGTAAAGACTCGAGTGGATGTTTGCTTGTGTTCCTGACTGCCCCTGGTCTGGTTGCACTGTGAAATCCGTCGCCTAGTCAACTCCTGGAACCCCTTCTTCCTGCCAGTATGAATTAGCCGACCGAACGAGTGAGGCCAGGCGTGAGATAGAATAGTTGTTAATGTCGAGGGAAGGAAATTGTAAAACGAATGATAATTTGTGGGAAAGGAGACAGAATGACGATGAGAGATGAGAGGGAGGTGAAGAATGTTGAAGAAATGAAGCAGATTCCTGCTTGCGGAGAGAGGGCCCACCCCTGCATTGACATGGTGAGACTCTGGGACTGAGGAAGTCAGAGGCCCCACTTCTTTTTGACCTAATTCTCGTGTTGCTCGGGTTTGACATCGCTATTTTAGGCACGGCTTGTTCGCCTCCTGGTTCGCTAGCTCGCCACACCTGCGCTGCTCCAACGAACAAGATACGGAGTATACGAAGGTACGTAAAAAGGTTGATTTAATAAGATATAGTTTGGTATTTAGATACAGTACTCCTTGAAATGGCATACATAGCATAGCATAGCACAACCGAAGCACGTTGTTGAGATGCTCGGAAAAGTGCTCAATAATTTCTACACAGCGCCGGCCTTTGACTGAGCACAAACATCTATGACGGGCTACTTGTGTTTTCAACTTATCTGTACTGTATCTTCTCAAAGTCAGTTTGGAGAGTTTAGACTCATCCGATCAGTCAGTGGAGCTGTTGGCCAGGTGTGAACTTCGGAACGTGCTGACGAGGACAGAGCAACAAAGATTTGCTAGGAAGTTGATTCTCGAGTAAAAAGCTATTAACTAAATCAACAACCGATGTATCATGAATTACCAAAACGCCACGCTCGACCTGCCCAAGTGTGCCCGGTATAAAATGCTCATAAGATGGTCCAGCTCTTCACGGTCGGGGCGTAGCATCACCATCCCCTTCGTCCTTCTCTTCTTCGTCGTCTCCATCGGTCATCCCATCCTTGCTATCCATCGAACCAAGCGAGGAGGTTCTCTCTCTTGACTTGCTGTGTGTTAATGCCCATGCTGTACCTTCACTGACTTCCATTTCATGTAGTTTTTGCTTCTTATCTTCGTCGGCTAAGCTTCCTCCAGTATCCAGCTTCCGTAGAAGAGCGCTGCCTCCCGTTACTTCAAATTCAGCCTCGTCACTACTCTCCTCACTCGACTCATCTCCGTCGCTCCCTGCTTCACTGTCATGCGCTATAGATTCTGCCTGATCGATTGCGTCTTCCCGGGAATTTTGAGATCGGTCTGGTGAATGATCTGCTCTCGCAGGCTCAAGCTTTTGTAGCCGGTACAATTTTCTGTCGACCTCTGCTTCCATAGTTTGAACGTCAATACCTACGGCCTCAGCAACTGCTCGTGCCTCCACGTTGGGTGCGAAAGGAGTTTCCTGCCAGTAATAGTCTCGCGGTCAGTTTTCTATATTATGAAATAAGTCTAAAACTGTTATATGTGATCCCGAGAAGGTTCCACTTGGCTCTCAATATCTCCAGGTATATCTTGAGTGCAAATAACTCGCAGTGGAGTTCTGTTTACTCTATTAAGACAAGACTTACGAAAACACTGTTCCTCCTCGACCCACCTCTCGTTTCGTGGCTTTCGATTCCACTATCTTTCAAGATACGGGCATAATCTTGTCTTGTTGGATCGACCCCTCGTTTGTTCTTTTTCTTCAAACGCTTCTCTGGAGGCCGGACTACTATCACTGGCACTGGCGAGTACTGGAGACACCATTTCGAAAACGAATTCACATTTGTGACCAGGCCTTGTAGTCCCGCCATATTTCTACCACGAGTACCGACTATGAGCATTGCTGGAGAGTATAACTGAATCTACCAAGTCGTTAATCAGTGGCTGTTGAGCCTAAAACGGTCAATACTACAACCCACGAAACTATACATACCATCTTCAAAATGGTGCTGTGTAGTTTACCGACAGCAAATTCCAAGGTAATGCCGATTGCCCTATCTTGATTCATCTCACTCTTCCGTTGTATCCTGGACATCAGATCCTTCGCCGCCTTCTGGTATTCTTTTCTCGCCATGTTTTTGTGGTTGACGATGTCGTCATCTTTATCCATCACCGTTACACATACAATTTCGTCCCCATCGTCAACTAGTTCCTCTAACAGCCAATTTAACGCAGTGTCAGAATAGTCGTTCTCGTCTATACCAACCATAAATGTCCGTGATTGTCTCTTGAATTGATGCCCCTTATGTTTAACATTGAGGGTATAAGAGACAACGTTGTTTGTGGTTGTCGTTCCATCGCTAAAGTTGTCGAAGGATATGTGGTGCTTGTATCTACTATTTACAGGAGCTGTCAGCGCCATTGATTATGCAGTCTAGCAATGATATAACAACGAAAACCCGTCGGGAATCCCATAGTATACGGCCAGAAACGAAAGAATAGAAAGGGAGTGTAGAGGAGATCCTCTGAAAATGCGGAGGTGGGGTTGAATCACCCGAACCGACGGTCCGTTGTGTACTGTAAGCGAGCCGGGGTGGACTGAATTACGGAGGTGGTGTGGTGTGAGATGTACACGTAAGGGTGGTCGTCAATAGAGCTCCATCCCCAACTTGTTTTGATATATACTTCTCATACACAAAGATCGGTTGGAAAATTCCATGTCGTTGCACTTGGCACATTCGAACAGTTGCTCCTCATTCATTGTGTTAGGGTTTGTCCCCTGGCAAGACGATGACATCTCGTCAACCCGTAGCTTCAACAAAGCTCCTTTTGTGCAAAGCTCTCATGACTTGTGAGATACCCGATTCGTGCCGCATTTCACAATACTGGAAAGCATGGGTTCCTTACCAATTTGAAGGTGACACTGGCCTAGTACGACCAGGAGGTATCCCGCCAAGTTTTGTAGGTGCTGTCGACTTCCGTGTGGTTGAGGGAATCGAGAAGGATAACGAAGGCTGCCGAGTATGATACGCCTGTGCGGACTGGACATTCTCTACTATGGATTCCAAGAACGGCTTGTAAGAGGAGCTCGAATCGTTTGAGGATAGAGGCGGGGGCTGTATCGAGAGAGGAGACCTGGGAAACCACGATCAGCGTTGAACTTCTCAAGAGATCTAGCATGTCCAGTTGTGCAACTTCTCCTCTGCCTAGGGAACAGCTTACTCTTGTCCATCTGCTAGACTTGTAAGAGGTGGACTTGAGAGTGGTGACGGTCCATTTGGTAGAGACATGGTGTTAGACAAACACTTTCGCCGGTTTGTTACTTCTGGAACCGCCCCTCTTCGCTGCCGCGAAGTCGCAGGTCCTAAACAACTAGAAGGCTAAGAGATTTGCGAAACCTGCATATGAGGAGGGGTTGTCGTAGCTGGCAGGTAGATAGCCTGCACAGAGGATGAATGGGTTGGTATATTGCAGACCGAAAGAGTAAAGGCCCTGGGTTTTTCTTAGCCTGGAAATATATGTTCTTGAAATAATCTGCGATTTACAGCTGCTTCTATAACGCCCACTGATGTTGTGAGTAAGTTACGTGCTGTTGATACTGGTTCCAGAAAGAAAGCTTGTCTTGGTGGAACTTGGCGATATCTGTCAGCCGTGCCTTCCTCTTTCTCAGCCTTGTTTCAACAGGCCTTTGTCTCGTTGCACTTTTTTTTAAAAAAAAAAACATGGGGTATAGATAATAAACATAGCATGGAACAATTAATTCAAAAAATTCTCATACTGAAACTCTCAAATTCGATTACGCCGGCTTATCACATGAATCCCATGAAAATGTTACTAAAGGTTTGTGCTTAATGCATTCGTCTAAAATTCACAATTCTACGAATTATGAAAGATCCAATATCTTCTCCGTTTTCTTCTCATCATGCGTCGAGATAGCACATAAACGGTGCCTATATTCCTTGTACGCCACGCAATGCCATGCAAATCCCCCCTTCCAGAGCCAAAAGTAAATGAACTGTGAGCAAGTGTGGGTAATGCGAGGACTTTTCGTAATGTTAGATGTTATAGTGCCTCACGACACATATTTGTTGATAAGCTCCTATATTCAAGGTTCATATCTAGTATGTGCGTGCGAGGTTACGAAGGTACCAGTCAACCAACTTGCGTCCAACCTTAGCCTCAGAGATGTGAATGAGATCCTGATACACGTGTTAGCCTTTGTCGATTCTACACCAACTTAGATTTACTTACCCCTTGCATAGCATAATCCAGATCACCAGATCCTACAACCTCTCCATCTAGTAAGCCATTCTCAGTCCACCTAATCTGTCTGCTTCGCTGTTTGTTCACCAGTAGCCATCCTCGCAGTTTCTCGGGTTCTACCTCGAGGAACCCCGCAAGTTTCTTCAAGTCCATCGTTGTGTAGAGACGGAGGTATGATTTAACGGTTGGGCTCCACATGTTAGTCTTCACCTCATCCATGAAAATGTTAACGTGATGCTCGAGGGGATCAACGTTGAGTTCCGGATTGTCGAAATCGGGTGGGGTTGGAGAGATAAATTTCGGGCAAGCAGCGCGGAACAGCTCTTCAAATATCGGAAGAGACTCTGGTCCACCACGTTGCAACTTTAGAAGCTGATCACCATACTTTTCGCGTAGGGCGGTATGGATGGTGTCATCGAGTCTGGTGGGGTGGAATGCTACACAGATGGCGATAAGTGCATACATTTGATCGTTCTTTTTCGAAATAGAATCGTACTGAGCGTTCTTTTGGAAGTTCTTTGTGCGAGAAACATATATTAAGATGTGGCTGAACATCCGAATAGCATCTGCATATCGTCGCATCATCATATACGAAAATCCGACGTAGTAGTAGGTTGTGAAGTGTGCGGCCATAACACGGGCGAACATTGCCTTCTTGTTGAGCTCGATGTCGTCAAGAGTCTTCAGAGCAAGACTGAAATCACCTAGAAGGCAATGAACTCTTAGAAGACCGATAATCGAGAAATATCCCAGCATACGGTAAAGAGACTTTGAGCCATAGTCTCCAGCCACTGCCGTTGGCTCCTCATTTCGCTTCATCGCGGCTAACTGCTCGTTGATCTGAGATCTTTGAATCAGGGAATAGAGGACGTTGAGGACACTGTAACAACCCCATGTGTTGGGTGCTTCTCGGAGGATTGCAATCTCTTCTTCGTTGTTCGCCTGGCGCGCAACACGGTTTCTATACGAGCAAAAGGAGTTGAATTGGTAGATGAATTCATCGATGACATCCCAAGCCCAATAGTACTAGAAAACAATTAGCTATGTAGCTTCAAAAGAACTTCTGGGTAACTTACGGAGGGTGGTTCGAGGTCAACGGGTCCATCCGAATTCAATATGAAGTGAAAAAGACTGCAGTAATTGTCATAGCTTGCGAATTTGGTCTCTAGAGGCGCAGAAAAGTCCAGAGGTTGTGCAGCGGCAGCAAGTCTCGACTGGATATCGTCGGTTTGTTCTCTCAAGTTTAGTGAGGAGACTTGCTCCAATTCCTCCATACCCTCATATTGAACTTGCTCCCGAAAATCTCCGGCGAGCGCCTCTTCCTCGATATCAGAGTCGTCTTCTATCGCCCGCGGCGGAGCAGCGCCATTCTGGAATGCACTCATATTGTTGGTCCTGGTCGAGGTATTGCTGACTTGGAAAAAGGTGGTGGGCGCGTGGGGTAAAAAGATCATAGTCAACTAAGCGAATTAGATGCCAAGCAAAATGCGATGAGTCACGTGGGCAATACTAAAAGCTCCACATTGCCACTAAATCCTTCACTATCTATTGCCTCTTGTCGTCGTAAATATTTTGGGTGAGTATCAATGCAAACTCCTTCTCGTAAGTAAAAGAGAACATGGTATTTTATTTTATTAAAAGGGGGAATCTGGGATGGAAGTATAATAGGTTGATGGAAGTCAGATTTTGAGGCACAATGCTGGATTGAGTGCCTTTCACATTCAACGAGGTTACAAGTCTGGAACCAACGACCTACCACACGCAAGTGTTCGTCTGTGGTTTGATTGCGATATGTATATAATGCAAGGTGATGTTATTTGATTTGCAGACGGCATAGGTTAAATACTCCACCACAACTGTTCTCCTATGCTGTAGAAGTGTTAAATAGCTCAGATAAAAGAAATCAACGCTATTATTTCTTGTGCTTTAGGCTAAAATAAAGTCAAAATTTGACAAATGAAAGAACTATAATAGGGAACTTCTAAATCAATATACCGGCCCATAATAGTGAAGGGAATGTTGAGCATTGGTGCTGCTTTCTGGTGCGAATACCCTCTTCTCTGAAAGCATTTCCAATCCCATCTACGGGGTACCATGTAGTATATCAAACCGAGGGGAGAGATATGTTCGATCCAGACACACTGCAGTATAGTGAGAAATTGAAACGAAAAAGAACTGAGAATGGTAGCAATATTTCCCCAGACAGAGGCTTGTCTTGTCAGCCCGTCCTGTGCAATATTGGATGCAGCGGATATTGAGAGATATCTTACAGCGTTGTCCTGTAGCGAATATATCTAGATGATATCAATGGGCTATATAGTAAAGTATGTTAGCAAATATTATATAATTCTGCTTTTTTAGGATTATCTGAGGCTGAAAGGTATCATGTCACATTCAAGATGCTCGAGTACCGCGGATAGACGAATCAAAAGAGTTGGAATTTCAGGAGCTGGGAAGAATGACGAGATGGCAGTACTTGGAAAGTGAAACTTTTTATACTGAGCAGTTTTTTCTACTGTATATCTTGTTAAAACAGAGATTCCTTGCTCGACGACTAACGAATACCCAGGAACTATATCAGGTCATGGTAAGGTTATACTTAGGCATGAGATCACAACTGTCGTGTAAGATTTACACCTAAACATATCCAAGCCATGAACATACCCCAAACCTGTATTTTATATTACGGAAATCTTACCATGCGCTTATTTGTTGCCATGGCCGAATGCCAGCGTAAATGTCAGGGTAACAAAGCTCCAGCATATCAGTTAAGTACTCCTTCTGTAGCCTTGAAACTTCGATAATCATCAATCGGTTTTTGGCTCTGCACCTAAGCTACTGTAAAATGAACTCACAATTAATGCAGCATCCTTCCTGCGTAGATAGGTAGAGTCGGTAGTTGTTTGGGTATATTAGCAATTACAGAGGGGCTAGATGATCAAAGGTTGATGGCTGATGGTTGATGGTTGATGTAAGAAGTATGGTGGGAGGTTTACGAATACAGTAAGTACCATATGATGTATGTACAGTACCTAAGGACCTAAGCTAAGGACCTAAGGACCTAAGGACCTAACCAAGTACAGTACTACCCGCGTCGCCCGCCCTGCAAAATGCTCCTTAGCGCCTCGGCTAGGGCTGGTTGGTGGATTGGTCTGGGGAAGCAGGACAAGACGAGCAAGGGTGCTTGCTGTTGTTCTGGGTGGTGTTGGTTGGGTGTTGGTGGCTTTGGAAGCTTCCATATAGCCATTAATCTGGACCATGCCCGAAATTGTCAACCTTCCCCGTTCATCCTCTATTTAAAACAGCCTATCCTTCGTCAACATGGGCACAGTCACTATAGACAAAGCCTACTTCGAGACTTTAATGAGAAGGTATGCCTCTTTGCCAGCCAGCCAGCCAGCCAGATGTAGATATACACGGCCAACTCTTCCTGTTAGCTAATTACTTGCGCCCCTCCTCCGCAGAGCTCAATTTGTACGTGATACACCCACGCACACTCATTTCCACGAATAGCCTGACATCTTCAACATATAGCATACGGACGGCGTTGATCATACCACTCCTGCTAATCTTGCAACGGTAACAATACCCAAGTCGGAGCACGATAGTCTGGTATGTACTGTACTCTTCCTAATCCAGCCACTTCAAAAAGCACTGCTGAAATTCTCGTAGCTAGATACCGCACGTCAATTTGGTGAGACACTGCGCTCTCACAATGCTGAACCTCCTTCCAGCAAAGCTAAACATTATTCAGTCAATCTTCGCAATAACCTGTTCCGCGGTGGTGTGCTCGAGGAAACTCTTGCCGTGAGTGTGATGCGGAGAAGACTTTTAGACTTTGGCTAATTCCACATGGAGATTTTGACCAAGGATGACGGGACTGCGATTGAAAACGGAAAATCTCCTGCACATGCTACAAACGATGAACATAATGAGATTGCTGCACTTTCGAGTTTGACCACTAGTCATCTAGATTACACATCTAGTCGGAATGCGCACTACAACACGCGGAATGGAGATTTTCGAAATCGTGACAACGTGGATTTTTATAGTCAGAACATGAATGATGGCTATTCTTTTTCGCCAAATGGCCGAGAAGGTAGCTTTTGTGGCGAGGAGAATGGAAATAATGATATCCACGCTAGACTCCGTCGCCCTCAATACGAAAAGGTTGCCAAGCGCACCGTGTTACTATACAATCTCCCCGAGGGTGTTACACATGAAGATATTACAAATGTAGTTCGAGGAGGTATGCTACTAGATGTATATCTTCGTACTCATGATCGAGCTGCCAGCGTTTCGTTCTTAGAGGCCGCCAATGCACAGGCATTCTATCGCCACATTAAGCGATATGACCTCTACATCAGAGGCAAGAGAGTACGTGTTTCCTTCGCGATGGCATAGCTCTAGAAGCTAATTGTGTATCCTAGATTGAAATCCGATGGAATGACCGTCAGTTCATCTTGCCTGGACATGTGGCTAATAAGATTGGTATTGGAGCGACAAGAAATCTTGTCATTCGAAATCGAAATCCCAATCTTACCGAGGATGCAATCCGAGATGATTTGGAGCATATTCATAACTTGGTTGTAATCAAAGTCACTTTCGATGACAAAAATGTACGCATTTCTACAAACTCTGTCCATAACTCAATATTCGCTCGGACTTGTATGATGAGCAGAACGTAAGTAGTCATCCATTCTTGTCCTTATGCTGCTAACAATCTGCAGTGCTTACCGAGGATCGAAAGTTGCTTGGGACGGAGATGAATGTAGTGCTTCTCTAGCCAAGCCAGAGCAGCCTCCCAAAGTTACTCTGGCGCCAAAGAAGAAGGAGGCACCTCTGATGAACCGTTTCCAGCTTCTGAACATGGATGAATCGGAAAACGACTCAGATAGCGACGATGACACTAGCGGTGTTACCCTCCAAAGCACCTTCGCCCCTTCAACTATTGCTGTTTAATACAGACAGATATGTTACAGCCAAATAAGTAAGTACTGTCTACCGACAATGCTCCAAGCCCGAGTTCCTACTTGAGAGGTTTAATTTAATGACATTGCTATTAGGTTTATAGTATGAATTGGTATTTGGGGAGTCTCGACACCACCTGTTATCGTAAATTTCTTTTTTGCAAGCATTCTTCCTCATGAATGATTAGCTAGCATTCACTGGCGTTATTTTGGAGCTCCTACTACCATGGTTTCTCCGGTGCACAATACCCCTGGATTTTGCTGAACCATCCAGACTCGTTTCAGTTATGTTGTTATGAATATACGAATGCAAGAAACTAGACAACGGTCTTGAAAGGCGTGACGGAGTAATAGCGCAGTCTCGTCCATGCCTCAACGCTCTGGTTTTACTTTCGGAGTACAAGATCGATGATTCCCAAGCAGCCGGTTCTTGTTCTCGTCCTTCGGAATTATTTCTGGGGCCATTGATGTTCAAGCTAGTGATGTTAGGTTGAGCGGCGGTACGTTATTGAATTCACACTTGTAGATAGCCATACCTAATTTCGTCCTGCTATGAATTTCAACTTTGCTCTACCAACTCATTCATTCTCTGTGCTGGATTTAGATCTAATTTTATTTTGATTTATCCAGTGCTAGGTCGCTCTGAGACAGGCAGTTTAAGCTGTTGCTAGCAAAATCAACGCACAATGAATGCACCATACATACTCCCATATCCTTACAACTCCAACACAACCCCTCTGAGAATTCCGTAATATCTTCCGGACACTCCTTTAGCATCCGCGTTATCCGTGACTCTATGTTATTGAAATTGAATACACACCACATCCGTTATTGTATGCATACCGATATAGTGGATCTCGCATAGAGAAGATGAGTTACTTCGTGATTATTACGGCGTCCAGTTTGACTATGGCTGCTACGGTAGAGCTGCTTCTTGAAAGAATAGCCATTATTTAGACAATGGTTGATGGTGTGCTTTCATTTGTTTACTTTATAACCATAAAATACCACGAAAATGATGTAACAAAATTCTCCTTGAAGACCATAGAATAATTGTGAACTCGCTTAGGTCATTCTGCCCCTGATACTAGTCTCATTGTGGTGTACTTCCGTTTACCCACCTCTATCCTATTGGCTCGATAATAACGACGCTAAGATAAGAGTCTCGAGAGTGACGCATGTGCGGCGTGTGATTCGTTTCGTTTCAATTCTAACTTCAGCCTCCTTCTCGTCCTTCCCCTTTCAACGTCTATTCTGTGTACTATACAAATTACATGTACGATCTTACCATACTTCTACCTAGCCCTGGTACCTATACCATCTATTTGCCTGCCTCTACCTAGAAACGCTCCTTGAAGATGCTGTGTGGCCCTCCACCAGCCCCGTGAAAAGCTTCCAATGCTTCCCTCTGATCAGTGTGACGACGGATGTGCACCTCCATGGGCAAAACGATCCGAGCCTCTTTCGACACTCGCATTCTCATACGTTCCTTTCATTGCCACATTCCTCCTCGTCAACCTAATTGCCTTGCACAAGCTATTTCCTCGAGTCTCGGGCCTGCACAATGCTATCGATGAAGATGCCCATTACCTCCCAAGCGATGCGCCACCGAGTTTGCGAGAGAACCATGCTGAGCATGGTGCGAACAGCCCAAGGCGACGCGTCATCGCCATTTCCTTTTCAACTACAATAGCACTGGCAGCCGTTCTTGCCGAGTTGATTCTTTGCGAGATTTCGAATTCCTTAAGTCCGACTGCCAGGGCAGCGGCTCTGAAGATGATAATCCCAACACTTCTTTTTTTCCTGATTGTCCTGATACCCTTCCTTGAATTACAGTCGATTGTGTCTGGCTGCGGGTGGTCCTTCAAAAGAACAAACAAGAATCGACTACCCAAGCTGCCCTGGTTATTACAAATTGCTGGTTTTACAATGTGGTTATTTGGCTTCTGGTCCTTGGGAAGAGCGGCGTTCTTAAAGTCAGCATCAGACTCCAACAAAGGGCTTAGTGAAGCTTGTCTTGAACGAGTCGGTGTTATTGGGATTTCTCTCATGGCACTACTTTCCGGTTTTGCTGCAGTTTCTGCAGCCTGGCAAACATTTGGTGTCAATACAAAGCCAGTGACGGAAGGTGATATTTCGCGTAAACAAGCCGGTCTCGATGCTACAAATGATATGCTTGGCGCCAAAAGAGGTCGCTTGCGGGCCCTCCAGCGCAAGGTCTATGAATCCCCATCGGAAGGCTTTGTTACCAAAGTGATTGGTTCTATTAGAGGGGGTGGGGATGCACAAGAAATCAAAGCTCTGGAGCTTGAAATATCAGGATTGGTCTCCATGGAACAGAGTCTTTCAAGTTCTCTCAATCTACTACAAAATCGACTGGAGACGAGTCGTCGTTCCTCATCTCCATTAGGGAAGTTAATTTTCACACCCATTTCCTACGGATTCGCGTGCTATTGCATATTCCGAATCATTACCACAATCTTTGCAGCTCTCCGGCGTGTTCTGTTCTATACACCAGGATCAAGCGGATTTTCAGCTTCTAATGCTGATCCTATCAACCGAATCCTCTCCTTGTTGGCGAAGTATATATATCCCGCGCTGGACCAGCAGGCATGGTCTCGACAAGTCTCCTTTCTACTGTCCGGGATTATACTGCTCGCTTCATTCAACAGCGTTCTCCAAACTTTCCACATGCTTACCAAATTGTTACCTTCTCTTCTCTACCAAGCTCAAACGAACCTTGCGCTAATAGTTGCGCAAATCTCTGCAACATACGTGATTTCGAACGCTCTTTTACTGCGGAGTAACCTGCCAATCGAAATGAAAAGTGTGGTTTCTGAAGCTTTAGGTAGTCCTTTAGAGCCTGGTTTTGTGGAACAATGGTTTGAGGGTTGGTTCTTGGTTGCTACTATCGGGACAGTGTTGGGCATATATCTTGGGAGGAAGGTCTCAGGTGGGGATTGGGATGACTTAGATGAGGGTGATATTGAAATGGGTCAAAAGAGGTCATAACTTTTTTCGCAGTGGGGTTTTTGGGGTTTATTATGAATTCATAGATTGTAATTGCAATATCCCTAATTTAGGTCCTGCAATTGAGTGCAATAAGTTCTGACCTATATCTTAACCTACCATAAACCTTGAGTTGCAAAGTCCAGTGATTGTAACGACTTGTATGAAAGGCCTAAATCAGTACGACTTTAATTCGACCAGGCCTCACTCATAATCAGAATAATTCTATTCAAATCGCTCTTTTAAAACTTAAATCTGGGATGGATGCATCTCACAAGGCCATAGGAAATATTTTGTACCCTCATTCAAAGTCTAAACGAGACATCATCATTCAGCATTAGAAAGTTACAAAGTCTCATTAAATCAGAGGCATGTTCTTGATAGTCTGGGTTTGCTCTCACGTATAGAAATGACATCAGATCCACTGGCCAGGTTGAAACGGCCTATAGCTTTTGAGTTGCGAGGCCGAATGTTATCTGTACAGTACATAGCCCAGCTTTCCGCCAATAATTTTCTCTGTTTTTCGTCCATATAGCTCGCAGGATCCAAACTGTCGAGTTTCTATCATTATTGGGACCTAGGAAGCGTGTTCTTCGTGCCAAATTAAGAAGGATTCGGATGACGATGAGATTTCCGCAGGCAAAAAAAGAGCGGGCCAAGAATCGGCAAAGGCTAGCTTCGAGTACATCAAATAGCCGAGCCGAGAACGGAAAGCGAGGAACGACCACTTCCTTCTACATGTGAAATTGAGACCAGAATTCGGAAGTACCATATCTAAGATAGAGTCAAGATCTTCGCTAGCCCACTTAAACAATCATGTCGCGAGAAGAGCGAACAAACTCCATTTTGCAGTACATCCTACCATCCATCGAGAAGCACCAGAACTCGGAAAACGCCCAAAGCACCGGAAAACCATTTATACTTGGTCTCACAGGGCTTCAAGGATGTGGGAAATCAACATTAGCGACAGATATCGTGACTGCTCTGAACAATAAGCATTCATATCACGCCATTGAGATTTCTCTCGATGATTTCTACAAGAAACACTCAGAACGCCAAGAATTACGAAATCAGTATCCTTCTAATAAATTGCTGAAGGTCAGAGGCCAGCCCGGTACTCATGATATAACTCTCGCTTCTTGGTTTTTCAGCCAGTTTACTATACCTGAGCCGGGCACGAGCACCACCAAGATCGAGTTGCCAGTCTTTGATAAGAGCTTATTCAATGGTGATGGCGATCGTCTCCCTCGTTCGGAATGGCGGGTCTTTCCTAAACAACCTCCAATCCAGATCATTGTCTTTGAAGGCTGGTGCGTCGGATTTTCTCCTTTAAAATCTCAAGAGATCGAAGACAAGTGGAACCGAGCGAGACAATCACGAGCCTTGTCTCAACCTGAACCTGCTTTACCAGCCACCAGTAGTGTAGAATCTAAATACTCGATAACTACGGTAGCAGACCACAGCTTAGAAGACTTACTATTTGTCAACAGTCAACTGGTTGGGTATCACGAAAGATTTATGGGCCCAGAGCATCTTGATTTCTTGGTTCACCTTGATACGCTTGACCTGAAGACCGTCTACATGTGGCGATCAGAACAAGAACGGAAGCTTCGTGAGAGCAGAGGAACAGGCATGACGGATAGCCAGGTGATTGAGTTTGGTAAGTCAGATAAACTCGCACTTACCGGGAGCATCTGCTGATTACTGTAGTGCAAGGATACATGCCGGCTTATGAGATTTATCTCGATAGACTTCGAGCTGGGTTTTTCGGTGGTACCCCGGAGGCTACAAGATCTCAACTGCATGTGCTTCTAGATAAATCTCGGAATGTGCTCGAGCTAGAGGTTCTATAACAAGTATAATACATACCATTATACGATCATGAAGAGGTGGGTGGCTGTTGAATGTATATCAAACATCTCTCCACCCTCATCAGTTCATACTATCGATAATGTTCTATCAAAGAAACACTGGCCAATCTTGCAACCCATTGATTTCTCTTTCTGTTTTGGGAAATGAACCCACCATCTTGTTGAGCTACAATTATGGATCCACCAAGATATACTGAGGTTGTGTTTCAAACGTAAGTATGAGGCTTCTGTGATTAAACAGTGGCAGCTCTCAAAAGTGCCGTAAATATGGCACCGGTTGTGTGTACTCCACATATAGCAAATATTGGATACTGACCATTTAAAGCCTTAAAAGTCCATCTTTCAAGTATCACCACCACCACCACCTACTCATCTGGTTTGGGGGTTCAAATACCCTATTTTCAATCCATTTGCAAAAAGGTGGTGGTGTAGGAAAAACAACACCCCAAGAGATTTACTCTCGGGATAATTTAGGGTAGTGCGGGGAAACGTTCCGAAACCCTCGGGAAACGGAGCATACTGGGAGATTGAAGCTACTTGCAAATATAGCAATCCAATTTCTTTAACCTCTGAATTAATATCATACTAGTGCTGTTACAAATTCATCATTTCTTCACATCATCCCAAACACGCAATAAACAATTATCAATATGTCACCTAGTGCTCTAGAAGCCGTTCCCACGTACAAAATTGCATCCATACCAGCGGATGGAATTGGGCCAGAGGTAATTGAAGCTGGTATAATAGTCTTGAAGAAACTTGCTTCGACTCTCAAAACATTTGACCTCCAGTTCGAGAACTTCGATTGGAGTTCTGATCGGTACAAAAAGACAGGCAAATACCTCCCTGATGATGCCTTGAAGATTCTCAAACAATTCGATGCCATATTATTTGGTGCCGTTGGCGCTCCGGGTATGGCTCGTGATACAAGCCTTCAGATATATGATACTGACAAATTATAGATGTCCCTGATCACATCTCGCTCTGGGGACTGCGTCTTGCAATTTGCCAACCTCTGCAGCAATATGCTAATGTCCGACCAACCAAAATATTCCGGGGTACAACTTCTCCTCTGAGAAATTGCAAGACTGGAGATCTTGACTGGGTGATTATTAGAGAGAACTCGGAAGGTGAATATGCAGGCCATGGTGGAAGGAGTCACCAAGGAAAGCCATGGGAGACAGCAACCGAGGTTTCAATTTTCACCAGACACGGCGTAGAGCGTATCATGAGATTCGCTTTCGAAGTTGCCGCTAAAAGACCAAAAAAGCATATCACTGTGGTAACCAAGTCCAACGCGCAGCGAAACGGGATGGTGCTCTGGGACGAGATTGCAGCTTCTGTAGCAACAGAATTTCCAGATGTGACTGTAGATAAGATGTTGGTCGACGCTATGACTACCAGAATGGTACTGAAGCCGGAGAGTATTGATACTATAGTAGCTACGAACCTCGTATGTATCGAGGGCCTTGAGCATTGCGGGAGTAATGACTGACGGAGATACAGCACGCCGATATCTTGTCTGATCTTGCAGCAGCATTGGCCGGCTCGATAGGCATTGCTCCCACAAGCAACCTTGACCCTACCAGGGAGAATCCCTCAATGTTTGAACCTATTCATGGATCGGCATTTGATATCACGGGCATGGGAATTGGTAAGCATTTGAAAATAATGTTTTAGTGCAGGGTCACAGTCCTAACTAGCAACAGCAAATCCTGTCGCAACATTCTGGACGGCTGTTGAGATGTTGAAGTGGTTAGGTGAGGATGAGCCAGGAGATATTCTACTAGATATAGTAGAAACCGTGTGTGGAAATGGTATTATGACTAAGGATCTTGGCGGAACTGCTACGACGGTGGAAGTCACGAATGCTGTGTGTGAAGAAATTGACAGGCGTTGTCGAAAGACTCCAAAGGAGATATAAAATCATGGGTATTGAATTTTTAGGACAGCTAAACAAAGGCTATGAATATAAGCTAAACATGAGTTGCTTCTCCCAAAAAAATGAATGACACCAATGACACCAATAACACCAGTTATATGTTGAGCTTCTATTCAAATCAGAAATTACTTTTCTTAAATCCCACACTCTATGCACTGAACGGCGATGCACGCTTGTTTCCAGCAGCCGCGGTGCCATTTCCAGCAGTAGCAGCATCTCCAGCAGCAACCATTTGAACAGGCACACAACCACCAAATGGGCCAGCATCTATGGAGTGATTAGTTGATGAATAGGCGCATATTTAACAAGAGATAGCTTACTGGCATCATTGTTACACCGGATCATGCACACACCAGTCATGCCGGCCATTTCACCAGTACATTTCTGATCAGCTGCCACTGTGGCAACGAGAGGCTATGTATCACGTTAGAAGATATCGAGCAAAGTGGGTTGGTTTGCACGTACAAAGTCTTCGGCCTTGGCATCGCTTCGAGACTTTCTTCCAGGAACATTCGTAGCGACAGTCATAGGTGTAAATTGTGTGCCAGCACCAGTAGAATCGATCATACAGGTGTATGGACCAGCTCCATCACCGTTGACTTGATGCAGAGTCATCATAAGGGCGCCACCAGCAGTGATTTGTGGCATGGTCATGCCAGCTGCGAGCATTGCAG
>Ga0247734_1000974_pt1 | contig 23099 bp, 19 predicted proteins | sample UWRJL103311B2_FD_180933 | JGI IMG/M metagenome (GOLD analysis project Ga0247734, IMG submission 180933) | Plant litter microbial communities from Arlington Agricultural Research Station in Wisconsin, United States - UWRJ-L103-311B-2 | ecosystem: Environmental > Terrestrial > Plant litter >... | reverse complement strand
TTTCAACGTTCCACTGTCTTTTTTGTCAGTATAGAAGAACTTGAATACTTGTGGGATGTTGCCTACATTGCTTTGAGCGTCGAGGGCCATTTTCAAGGTGATTATCGGTGTGTGCTTGTTATCAGCGCTATGTAATGGTTATACTGAAATATTCATATCTGGTAGTGTGGCGAATGGCTATCGGTCTATGTTCAATGAGATCATGGGAGCGTTTTAGAAGCTGAGCAATACAATGTAATATAGTTGGCCAAAGTTAAGAGCTGAATTATGCCGAATCAAACATTTACATGACGATGTTTAGATTGTAGTGCATGGGGTCGATCTAGCTGATGTTGGGTGTGTATATCCAGCCACACGAGATACGGAGGAAAACAAAATTTCAAGGTCAATTCCACTCCAGTCCTATCTAAGATAGTAACCAAACTTGATATACCAGAAACATCATTCAAACTAGTTGCTGAAGCAGGCAATGTCAAATATCAAGGATCCACCGTCAGCCATTGTACCGGCCCTCGCTTAACCCCTTATCATTCGTCGCCATAACTCCTTTTTCAATCCCGTCATCCAAAGGTTTGTCCTCTCTAGAGATCCCCTATTCTCAATAATCCGCCTCATCAAGAAATGAATGCACTGCTGCACGGAGCCCCAACATAAACACTTAAATGCTCTAGGATAATTTGAGTCTTCCCAGAGCGTTGATTGTTGTCGCTTTTGTACCAGCGCACAACTGATCTCATCAGCCATACCTTGTAGTTGACCAATTTCAAGCGTGATAGTTGGTAAACCACCTTCTTTCCGAGTCCTCCATGTCTCAAAGCCCCTATTCACGCTCGTTGAGTTGTGGGATGCTAGCATAAGTTGCACATTAGGCATTTCTTTGACGTCTGGAAATGTTTTCGTGAGGAGGGACTGCACGATAGAATCGTAAGCGGTGTGAGTTTCTTCGATCGTGTCATGAATAAGATGCCTTGGTTCACTAGCTATGTACGCTCCTCGTACCAGCTTGATACCCAGCGTCCATCCCTCTTCTTGGGCAAGATTCAAATGGTTCGCGATATTTCGAGATGTTTCTTTTAAATATGCCTGGAAAGTATTGTATACTAGTGTTTTCCCGTGCCGGTTGTAGTTTCTCATCAACTCGGTTGTCCACGCATCAATAGATGACTGGAATACTGTTTGCTCTGCATCAACCCATATGCGAGTTCCTTGCTGAAGGGCTTGGTTGCATATTTCCTTCAAGGCGCTCATCATCACAGCTGGAGGGGTTTTGCCTCGAGCTAAAGCGTCAATTACTTTCGGGCCACCTCCGGTAAGTCTGTGGAAGTGTTACTCAAGTGTTCTGCAGCTATTTCGAGTAGGTGTTTATACTTTATTGCTAAGAAATCTCCATTGTCAAGCATGGAAAGTGTTCGTAAGTTTCCTAGCTTCCAATCAACGATAGCTTCCTCTGCAACTGATTCAGTGCTCCCTATTCCAGCCGCTTCTTCCGCTGTTGCACTCTTGTTAACAACAACTTCCTTTGCATATCCTAGTATCACGCCTTCAAACCCCATGTTCTTCATCGTGGAGATAGTCTCCTTGATTTCTTGTTCATTCTCGCCAGCGCAAAAATGATCATAAATCAGCTTCCTTATGAAAGCCCGCAATATTGGGTTGTGATCTGGGTTGAGTAACCATCCTTCTTTACTACATATCTTGGTCATCAATGGGAGACTCAGGTTTACTAGGCGAGGTGAAGACAAGACGTAGGTCATAAGGAGAGAGCGGATAAGAATGCCAGTAGGCATAACCGAAAGTGGTGGAAGCTCGGTTGAGATGTTCTGCAACTGCGTTCCAACCTGAGACTCTGGTATAGCTGACTTGCTCACAGTCGAGGAGGTCAATACCTGACGCCGTTGGACATCTCCAAAACTCCGTGATACATGCGGGTAGCACGCGGCAATTATGCTCGATGGCCGTGAGACAACTCGCCATCGTTCCATGGTGAGCTGAAATATTATTATCGCGATTTGGAGGTTATCTGGATTCAAAACTTAGAGTTCTCTCAGAACGAGCAATCGCGCAAACCAGCAACTATTGTACTGTAATTATCCAGAAAGACGAGATTGGGATGAAGTTCCCCCGCCCACGGAGTTTTGAGTTACCTCCATCGGCTCCATAATTATCCAGACAAGGTACCTGTTGTGGAAGAAGTACACAGCATTGTGCATGCGTTAGAGCTAGTTTACCTTATAACGGATCTTGCATCATGCTCTTATCTGTGATCAAGTTAACGTCCTCCGTGCTCCAGTTCCCCCACTTACGACTATCAAGTGTAGCTCAGTCACAGGAACTTAAAATCGATCAAACAGTTTCTCTGGCCCTCAGATGAAATTGTTTAACTCTGGCAATCTGACGGATCCCTCAAACGAAATCTCACCAAACTTCTAATAGTAATGCGTCAAAAGCCAGAGCTGTGCAGTACTGTACATTTTGCCCCTTTTCCTTTAGGCGTTATATAACATATTACGACCACAGCTGGTGGATCCACACAGTGACATTATGTGGAACCATTGGACGGAATTACATCTAATACACGGCCTGTAAGAGGAGGAATTATTGGTGGCTATGCCTTGAATAGCCGCCTATAGGTGTCGAATAATGGGTAGCCCACTGTGCTCCTACATTTTGGTGAACACTATGGGAAGACATACGAGGAGAAGATACATGCATGTTAACCTTCTACAATTACCGAGACATGCATGAGACCCGGATCGTACCCGTTGTGGGTGGTACAACGTAGCACAAAAAACATGCAGTCAAATTCTGGCATCGTCTGTTTTACAATACGTCATTCTCAACTACTTGACATTTGCATTTCACACACCATGGAGACACGGTCATAGCTTATATAATATTCATTTTATCCGCGAAGTTTTACGTTGGTTGGATGGCAACTCGCCTGCCCGACAGTTGCAGCTCGCTAAAATCAGGGGCTGGTTGGTACAGTACCATTTGTCCAGAACAATACATTATGTAACGACGTGCAGTTGCGGTTCTCATCCTCGCACATAAACCAGGAGCAAACTAATAACTATAGTTAGGCTACCAACTTTCAAATATTCACTATTTGATCGCCCCAAAATGGTGTGGTAACTTGGTGCTCTTCTAATACCCCCCCATTAATAAGTAGATACCGTAATGTAGAGCTACAAAGCTTCACGTTTTACGATGTTTAATCTTTCTCCTTTTTCTCGAAAAACTAGTTTCCGGTTTGTTGAATATTTGCGCTTATCGATCTTAAGAGACTTTTGGGGTTGATGGGGTTCGATAAGTTGACAATAGAATAACAAGCAGGGAACAAGATACAGTTAAAAATACATATTCAGCAAATGCATGGATGGCTAAGAATACCATGCTCTAATACCCCAGCCTTCGGGTTAGCGGTTTTAAATTGTGAGTTGGAATTGATATATAACCCGTAAAAAACAATACGACAGAAGAAATAAACTAATTAAAGTATTTAATTAGTCAATAAGTGATTAGAACCTTCCATGTTCACCAATGAGAAGAAAGTTTTGCCCTATTATCTCACTGTTCAATATGCGATAGTCAATTTGTGCCGGACCGCCAATGAGAAACTCGAGAAAAGGCAGTAAGATGCTGACTATTTTTGCATTTGACATATCACTTGAATATCCCGTGTGGGATACAGTTATGAAGTTGTTGGAGGAGAAGAGCTCCAAAATTAAAAAGGAAGATTTGTATTCTAAAATTGATAGATTATCATAATTGCATTCTGTTTGCCGATCCAATCTACACTTCTATATATGTGTCGTCCATTCCTTATTATTTATACCGTATATCTGTAGAAGGTGGCATTGTCACCTCGGTCTCTCTCTTCATGCCTTTGTTCTTCGGTATATGAATCTGGATGCATATTGTTGTCAATTGCCCACTGTTCACGTCTTGCATTCTCACGACGAAGGTATAAGGACATGAAACAGGTCAATACAAATGACATGGCAGTCGTGCAAGCGAGTGTAACGTGACCTGGGATAAATCTGTACAAGTTAGTTTCATTGCCCTTGATGATTAAGGGGCAGGCACATATATCAGATGCTCAGATAACTCACCTTGGAGAGTATTTCTGTAGGAAACAGAAGGCCGAAATAGCACCACCCAGATTACCGAAACCAACATGCATAGCAATACCAACACCTCGCTTTAGACTGCCACCAATGTTGTTACCGTTCCATGCAACGCCCATCGGGACAAGTGGGTAGATTCCAGATGCTGCAAGAAAGGTTCCCGTATATTGAACGCCAGGTTTTCCAGAACTAGCAAGCATAGCAAAGCCAAGAATTGCGGAGAGTTCGAAGAAAGCCATAAAGATTCCACGCTGTTTCATCTTATCGGCTCCGTAGCCTGCACCAATAGTGAATAGACAGGCAACAGCATAGGGAGGGATGGTCATAAGCTGGCTCTCCTCAGCGGTATAACCCATATTCTTTACGATCCTGTTACAGTATCAGATCTCTTCTAGAGGAGAAATGGGAAGAAGCTTACGTCGGCAGGAACAGAGAGATAGAATAGAGAGGAGTATAGATGCCGATGGTGATGAGCATATGGACGTAGATTTTCCAGTCACAAAGAGCATCTTTAGCATATTTGAGGTTAAACTCGTCGGCGAGTGATCCACGGTCAGCCTTCAGACGGCGTTCTACCTCGAATCGCTCTTCTTCGGTCATGAATTTGGCACTGTAGATCGTCAGTTACTTGAAAGAGGAACCAATGTTTGATGGCATCAGTTTGCTCAAACATAGGGTAATAGAGATACTCACGTGCGGGGATAGTCGTTAATGGCCCAATAAGCTACGAAAGCAACAATCAACGTGAGAATACCCTCGAGGATGAAAATCCAGGACCAGCCACCACGACCACCAACACCAGCCATTTTCCCGATCGCAAATGCAAGGATACCACCGAATGCTCCAGCAGCAGTCGCAGCTGAAAAGAAGAGGGCCATCCGTAAACCACATTCATGTCGGCAATACCTAAAATGCAACTTAGCTTCAATTTTCTTTGGATAGAAATAGAAGTAACTTACCACATTGTAATATAATATGTGACACCAGGGAATAATCCACCCTCACATATACCTAAAAAGATCCGTGCAATAAGAAGACCTTTATAGTCTTTGACAAACCCCATGGCGATTGTGCACACACTCCATCCACTGCATCCCGGATCAGTTCAAAACTGGATTTCAACACCTGTTAGAAAGCTTACAGCATAATTATTGTAATCCAAAGGGAAGGCCGGAGTCGCTTCATCATCATGTTGGAAGGGATCTCGGCAGCCACATAGAATGGGAAAAACACTGCGAGAGCAACGTTGTACTGTATCGCTCCCGGTCCTTCAGTTGGCATGCCCAAGTCTGCCTGGAGCTTGAAGAGCTTGGCATTTCCGATGTTTGTACGATCGAGGAAAGATAAGCTAGTTGAGAGTTAGTAACATATCGTTTGGAGGAATCTACTTCACGTGAGCAAGCGATAACTTACAGGTAGAGCAAGGAAAGGAAGGGCACAAGATGCCAATCCAGCTTGCGAAGGAGCTTCTTAGTCCGGGCAGCGTCGAAATGAGGACCATCATCGTTGTAGGCAGGAGGCGGCACTTTCTCTTGGATCTGGCTAGTAGCCTTCGCGTCCAAGTCCACCGAAGTATCACTGTTGTTGACTTTCTCCATGGTGATGATCACGATAGCAGGTCACTCCTTTTTAGTCGAGGGAGTGAAGTATCAAGAAACAAGTACCTCCCATCCGACGGGGGGAGGGAACCATTTTATGCTTCTCGAAGAATTATTCAGGATGGTAAGCCATCTGTACCATAGAGGCGTAGCCCCACAGATGGAATTGTCCGTGCTGCTACTCATGGGGGCCCCAGATCCTCAAATGTCTTGGATTTCTCTTGGTACACGTTAGCGGTGTCGATAAGTTGAGCTCGTCGTGTCTCAACACATGGCCAACAAGCCACTAAACTAGGGGTGCATGACGCCTGCAACAATATTTGTCGCATTCATACGCCAAAGAAAGGAAGCAGGAAGCACTCGTCCATGTCCATGTCCAGCTACTTTTGCTTCCAGCGAAGATAAGCACATCGCTCAAATACTCTCCCAGTTTGCCAGATGGCAACGTTGTGGTCGATAAAGGCGCCAAGCGACAGTGAGTTCTCACGAGTCGCGTCCTACACTCAATCGAGCTAGGACGTTTGCCTTCGACTTGAGTGCTCCGGTCAAGAAGTTCTTCCGTTTCCCACTCACTGTCCACGGATCCGACGAAATATTGGAGCATGCACAATAGAGACTTGGTGTTACCCTGGGCAGCTCTGGGCGCCGTAAGCTGAGATATGCTCCGGATAAATCCAAGAAATAGCTTGACTCTGAGTGGTGCAAAGCTTCGGATGAGGAAACGCCACGGAACATGGTACACATCGCAATGGCTTGAACAGCCAAGCCGGACTGATGGGTACAGCAGAGATGAGACTGGAGGACGAAATGCCAATTAGCAACGGTCCCGAAAGCAATTTGCTGCGATAGGGGGAACACGACGCACCAAAAGTTGGGCTTATGTGAGATGCCACAAGCCAGTCTGATGAGATCAATAGGGTTACAACTATAAAAAAAACAAAAAAAAACCCCCCACCTGGAATTGATTGAAAAGGGACGATAAAGCTTGACGTTGAAGGAGACGTTGGCGTTGATAGTTGCCAGATAGATGGTCGGTGGTGGTCGACGGCTTAAGTCCAAGGCTTCGGCAGTGGCGGGGATCTGAATGAGGGGAACCAACCATCCAACAAGAGGTCGCGATGATCTACGCCTAGTCTGAACATTTACTCCGATCTTGGTTTGGTTCTCACAGTTGGTTCAAGATTTTACTAAGGCCGGCAGTGAGGTTCGGCACGGACACTATAGACGGTTGTGATTCTAGAAGTTTGGATAGAAAAACAGACTTCGGAGAATCAACAAAAGTCACAAAGATCCTTCAAATTATCGCCATATACCAACTACAGTAGTACGTACAGGCAGTGTCAGTTAGTAAGATAAAGCTTAAACGAAATAGTAAATAGCTCCGATCAGCTAGTCCTCCGCTACGGTTGCCATCAGTCCAACATACATACATACATGTACGCATCCAAGCATGCTCCCTAGCTCGACAGTTGGCTTTAATTCCACCCATTTATCCGACTGGCCAAGTCTCTGACATTTCCTCTCACCCAGCTAACCGAGCTAATTCAGATTCGTTGGCTCGAGAGACTTGTTCCACGAACTCTGCAGCACGTAGACCCCGGAATCCCAGCACGGTCGTAAGGTTATATTACTTCAGGGGAGGGGGAGCATCACGTGCGGTTGTTGATGCCTATTGTCCTATTGTATTAACCATCGGTCCGCCAGCCATACCCTCGGGTTGCTATTGTGCATCTTGGGTGCTCTATTTCCATGGCGTAAGTCATCTATCTATCTTTTGGCTCAAGGCTGAGGTATAAGCTGCACCATGAGGGCTCCCGCAAAAAGCAAAAAGACACTATCAATAAGACGCACAGCTGTGAGTTTTGCATAAATGGCCGCTTCTAGATTTGCTACATTCAAAACACCCAACCTATAACAGTTTTACACAAGTACGCAATTCCAACACTGCAAGCTCCCTTAGGGGGCGGCTATGCGTCGTACGGTTACGCGATGTCGCATCCAAACGTTTGTCGGTTACCCGAAATGGTAGGATTACGGGGGATCTGGGGGGCTGACTTGGGAACCTATCTAGTTCATTTGCGCGGGGAGAGTGGTACCAGGTAAATGGAATTTTAATTTGCATACTGCCTGGATACTAGCGGATCTTTCCCCTATTTGACTAAGATACGAAGACTAAGTAGTAGAACCCTAGCCTATGGTTAAGCCCCAGGTTTCGCTTAAAAATAGGGGTTGACCCAGCGAAGCACAAGTGAGGCAGAGACTGTGCCTGTAGAGAAAGCGGCTATAGAGTTCGAAAAGACTTCCCGAGTTTGCTTCCATTCTCAAAAAAAAAAAAAGTGCCTTAGGTGCATGTTGATTGACAATTAATACATATAAGGAGCCACGAGCACTCCCGTCACGCTTCCAGATCCTGCTTCCTTCTGTAGCGTCCGAGTCCTCAAAGTCTCACTTCTCATCGCACAGCTCGCATTGTACAGTACATTTTCTGCTTTACAATTTGCCAATCATGCCGTCAACTGTGCCACGCCCATACTTTCGGGCCGGTCCAGTTTCCGAGACAGCAAGTATTGCGTACAGCACTGTAACTACTGTAGAGTGAAAGCATGTTGACCTGAATCGAGCTCTTGAAGTGGGACAAGGCGCGCGCGAGGTACAGGGTACATGTTGAAAGTCTTAATGCATTTTTTGCAAACTTGTCTACAGTAGTACATTAGGAACTCAGAAGAAAGTTCTTAGATGAGCCCAAGATAGTCGATTAGTGGTAACATGGCGTACACTAAGAAGAGGAGTCGGTAAGGACCTCGGGGACGGGTAAAAGGATGTCTGGACACTACATCGATAGAGACGTGGGCCGAGCGCGGCTAAGAAATTCGCCGGTCCACTTATTTCTCAGGAAGACGTAGATGATGAACAATAAACATTGGCGACAGTAAGCCCAAGACAAAACATCATGAAGAGGATTGTCCATTCTAAAACCTGTTTTTACTTTGCTAAGAGATTGAGTGTCGAGAAGGCGCAATCATCAAATCATCATTCTCTCCTTCTCTCTCTGAAGCGTCCATGAGCATTCACCTTCTCTTGGCCTGTATTATGGGTTCAGGCATGCCGCACTTTTGTCTGCTACCTGAAACTTATTGAAGACTAACCTGTCTATCTGGAAATAACTGAAATATTGACAGAAGATTTGGACATATAGACCTATCTTAACTTTCTGTTTGTGCTCACAATATCGAACTCCGCTATAACATCTTTCGAATAGCCAAGAATAACAGGAAAAGAAGTTTCAACACCAAAAGTATCTTCCTAGTATTTTTATTTCCCTTCAACTTCATTTTTAGTCCCTAACGACCACCGCCCCTTTCCTGAGACCCATCAGCTCATTCTTCTCTACCTCAGTACCGAGTCCTTCAAGCAAAGCTGAACAAGTCGACGCGCGACGCTTGATATCAGTCGGTGATTGGTTTGGCCGTGCTGGAGCTCCAGCAAGATCTTCACTCTGTACAGGCGTTTCTGAAATCTCTACAGTTCCACTGTGATAGACTTGAACGATTCCTCCAGCTACTAAAGCACTCATAGCCATGAGACTTAGCCAAACTACATGTAGCCGATCAAAATCAAACTCGCCTTTGAATATAACAGGGTGACTTATCGGTTTATCTGGAATGTCTAAGCCTTCTGAATGGATTGGTGGAGATGTTCGGAGATGGTAATGCAAACCATAAAGAATTCCGGCGGAATGTATCTGTAAAGCTGCAAAGGTGTTGGGACGCAGGGCAAGGCGGATAATTGCATTTGTCGTAAGTGATAACATAGTTGCTTTTTCAAGCCCTATATAGTTGAGTTGATAAGATAGGAGGATAGACGTTCCTGTCAGATAGTTGAGGACAGCGGAACGTAGCGGAACTGATGAGATTGATCCGCAGCAGCCTGAAAAATGGCAACCTATTCTACCGATTGCCTCTCCGATCGGCAATGAGATTGCCAGACACTGAAACAGGCGCCAGCGATCCGTCAATGGAGACAGCAAAATACTGAGACTAGCAGCCAAGATGCTACCTTGGATCCATAGGCCATTTTTATTGAATCCAGTCGAGCTTTGGAGATACAAATAAGGATTATGTGCCCCGAACAAAGATGTAAAACCCGTGATTATCAACTGTATGTACATACGAGAGATTTCTGCAGGGTTAAGCTTGTGTGAGAAGGACTTGCAGTATAATATTGAAACGAGCAGCCCCGTGATAAAAGCAGCTAAACCTAGGAAGATGCTGTACAGTGAGAGGTAGTATCTTTGGAATAAGTGCAGGCTCGTAGGTTTCTCCCCAACCAACTTAAACATCTGAAGCCGACCGGCTAAGGTACTAATGTTGTTTAAGATAAACGTCGTATAGGATAATAACATTGCAATATTCAACCAGAAGGCGGGATTTTCAGAAGGGAGTAGCGGGATAAAGTATGCGGCGTAGATGCAAGCTGGCAGGCGGATAACTATCAACATTGCCAGTCTGAGATGCTGGACCATGTAGGATATGCGCGACGTTTTGGGTAAGATACCGTGCAATCTCAAGAGACAATCATAATCCGAAATGAGCTCCGTGACCAACGATGTGAAGAAAGCATACATTGGGCGAAGTGGAAATCCTATGACGAGATGTGACACGAGATACAGCAGAGATGAAAGGTGATGAATGATGTACCCAAGAGAATGGTCCAGTCGAATCAACTCTGAGGTCCATAGCACTCCCTTTGAGGCCAGACATATCTTGCCAGCTGTGGATTGGAAGGGTCCTCCAAGGGTATCGTTCGTAGCAGAGGATTCCCGAAATGCCGTATAACAGACAGGAGTTGAAACCAGTGTTATTAAAATTCCCATGATGAAGACGAAATACTGTAAATCTTTACGTTCAAGAAAAATCCGTTCGTAGAACATAGGATTGAGTTGACGGTATACCATTTTGATGGACTTTTCGACAAGATAATACATGGTCAAGTAGATCAGCGTAGCTGGGAAGGAAAGATAATCTATATGCATGATTGAAGAGAGAAAAACTTCATGAGACAAATGCTATAAGAAATATCAGAAGATAATACTACTTTTTGATATTCACAGTATATGCGCTTTTTATAAAAGACGAATCTATAATTTCGGGATAAGAAAAGTGGAGTGGAGATTCAGCTACGCCATTACTAGGAGTCCAAGCCAGCGAATACGACGTACAAACAGTCTTTGGAATCTTTCTATGGATCGCATCAAGCATTGCTATCAGTGATAGCCTTTCAAAAAAGAAAATGTCGTTGCACTCCTCCCCACGATCACTCATCTTATGTAAGACCTAGCATGGATGGACCGATGATACAAAGATGTACACATGTCGACGAAAGAATCAATTCTTTTAGGCTATGAATTAAAAATCTCGAAATAATAGTGAAGCTACAAATAAATGGCACAAAGTCTGTGCAAGTCAGGTGGAGAGACATGAGGAGTGAAAAATAAAAGGGGGGGAAGTCAGATTGTGTAGAGACTTGAGCTGAAATGCAGGGACTCCCTGAATCCAGAAATGTGACGCTGACAGCTGGAGTATCCACTCCAAGGATGAGAGGCTCCATCATTTAATTGTGCAAACGCAGCTGAACTCACTATTAACCTTAAATTTAAGGTTCTGGAGTACGGCCACCTTATATCAACAACTCATCTACTAACCATATAATTCCCTTTCACATCATGCAAACTTGGACTGAAATCGAACGCTTTATGGAAGGTTTATGCCGAATGCAGAATCGAAGCCGAAAAATAGAAGTGGATAACATTATGTTTACTCCCCCGTACCTTACATGAAAACAAACGAGGGCGTTTGAAATTGATAACTAAATCGTGGTAATCATGAACCTAAACGTCTTCCAAGAAGAGAGACTTCACTGCAGCAAGAAAATTTGTAGATTGCATCTTTCTTCGCCCTTTGTGTGGGATAGTGCCGTTGAAAACCCGAATTGCCTCAGCTCTATGTCACAGGACAGCCTTGACATGATCCACCTACCTGATTCTGATTCTGTACGAAGACAACCATAACAGCCGAGAAGCTATAAACATTAGTACCTGTTGTCCGAAATGGTGCCACGAATAGCAGGAGACACTTACGCGGCAGTAGCAGTAAATATATCAACCCTACGAGTACCACCACCCACGAATATGAGACCGCCTGCGAAAGCCACGGTGAAGATAGCAATTGTTCCCAGCAATTCACCGTCTCCATGGATTTTAGAAAGTACAGTTATGGCAGCTATGGGGAGTGCACATGCTATGACAATCGACACACCGGATGTGAAATGCAATATTCGACGTTCTGAGTATGTGTTGAGAGTAGACGGCGGAACAGAGTTCTTTTTACATGGACACACAGGCTCTTGAGATGTATGGTGATGCCACGGTAGTACGGCTGAAATAGCCTTCTCGATATCTGGGGGCAGTATCTTGTGTTCCTTCCGCCACCACCTACGGAAGTTTTCCACGAAAGGGGCCAATTCAGTCCCCACCCAACGAGCTAACTTGTCTTCTTTCTGAACACGCCGGGGTGTTATCAGGTTCAACTTGTCCTCTTCCTCTTCGTCTTTCCTCGGCCAGAATAGTCGAAGCATAATACCTAGAAATTGCATGAACAGAAGTCTGGATGAAGGCTCTACCTGTGGATCTGTGTTCCATCGATCAATACTGCCCCAGCTCTCTGAGCCTGGCCCCATGACTTTTAAGGTATCTTGATTGTTTTCTATCCAGATCCTCATTGATCTGACATTGAGAGGTTCAGCTTTCGGAAGTGCTGTGATTTGGGAGTACTGGATCAAGGCATTGTCTGTCAAGATAATCTAGTCAACAATGTTACACATGTCAGAATTGTAGGTGGGACAGACTGTATTTCTCCAATAATTCACGTATCTGTATGATCAAGTCATATTGCCTGCGGGCCTCAGGTTCGTCATGGCCTTTGGATCGTAATATTTGTTCAATCCTCAAGTTGAGAGCGTCATCTTCACAGTTAGCGATTCGACTACGAGTTGTAGAATCTTCCCATTCTTGCTCATGGAGCATCATTCTTAGGTAGTGTAGCTCCCCCTGGTAGTAAAGCAACATTTTGATATTTAGATCTTTGAATGATTGAAACGCTTCAAAGTCTGGCTTCTCATTCACGAGCTTAGCTAAACTGGGCCAGCCGGGTAAGACTTGATTCAGATCCTCCTTTGGCGGCAAGGTCGGGCCAGGGAGGGCCTGGTTAGAACATCGAGCACACGGAATAGGTGTTGAAGAGTTCCCGCTCATAGTTGAGCTATAAGTTGGAGGTGATTGAGAAGATTGTGATCCGAATTGACCCATTCTGTTTCATTTCTAGCACCTGGCAGTAAAAGTTGTCTTTGGATGCTCAAGGTCGCGATTTGAACTCTACAACTAAGATATAACTCACCCCATTTTTCAAAGTGACTGCCGGATGTGCTAGGAATGGCTAAATTGCAAGATACAGTTGGCATTGGTTGAAATTCATAGCATGCTCCAATATGAGGGTGGTAGCATGATATCGCAGTTGGCACTGCTTTTATGTGCTGCATCATGCAAGCCAATATTGTTTAATTGGTCGTTCACATCCCATGTGTTTGTACGAAGTAAATTGTTCAGACAAATACTTCACACTACCAAAATAAAAACTTCCTTTAAGAACAGTTTCGATAGGTAGACTTGCCTCATCTCAGCCAGTATAAATGGCTGCAGCTAACATTTCATTTTGGGTAGCTTAAGAATTCCGAGAGGTCTTATGAGGCTCCTTGAAGTAAACCAAATCTCCACGTTTGCTGTTGGTGTGGCCCGCAGTGCATGATGGCAAGAAATTCATGTTACACATGAACAACGAAGCAATAAACTCGTAAGCCATCTTAGATAAGCATGCTTTCTTGTGTGTATCGAACGGCCGTAAAGATAATGGTGGAAAGCCGAGTTATTGGTGGTTTAGCGTCTCGTCTCACCTTGCCCGACGAATCTCAGTCTGTACGCGAGGGGTGGTAAGCGATGCGCTGGCAACTTCCGCAGCATTATAAATCACGCTATGATGCAGCCTTAATGGAGGTTCTAAGAAACATTCCATTCAGCTTCTGAAATGGAGGCTCATGAGGAGGCTGCCTGGTTCAGGTCTGAGCATAATATATAGGTAAGGCTGGGGAAATTGTATCTAGAGTAAAGTAAACCGTAACTCCAATGTAACAAAGAGCGGCTCAAAGACAAGGGATCTCCTATCCTATAGATGCAGAGGGGCCGATTTTTTCCCTCATCTCCAAAGGACTCGTCGCATTGGGATACCAGCAACTGCTGTCAGTTACCCTTTCTCTCTCTGCTCTCCTAGGCTCTTTTCGATGCTTATCCCAATGGCGATGCAAGATACAAAGTCACTACCACCTCCACCAGCTTGAATCCGAACTCCGCCAGATCAGGATTGTACAAGTTTTATTGAATCAGCCTGACCGATCAAAGAGGATTAGTAGCGAAGCCATGGATCCAGCACCTTGCGGTTGTCGCCGAACTTGAATAGAAACAAAACTCAGGTGGAAAGATTCAAGAATAGCAAGCGGTGGACCTCGCCATTCCTTGTCTATCTCTTCAATGGCTGGCTATGTTTTACCACCGGACGGGAAGTTTGTCAGCGACTGGGTCAGGTTTGCTGAGTTGCCGCCGACCGCACCGGCCCCCATTGCGTCTTGTTTGCTCAACTCCTTGTTTTCCTTCAGCGATGAGTCGCCATAAACAGAGCCTCATGCTATGCCTTGAGGAAAATTCGAACCTGACAAGCGCCATGGTCAAAAGGTTCGGGCGAGTGGCTGGATGTTGAGACATACCTGACGATTGTATCCAACCATTTCCAGTGTTCTTTTAGTCTGTGTGACCACCAAAGGCGGCACAGATTGGTGAAGAGAAACGCAAATGCCAACTGGCACATCTCCAAGTCTGGTATATAAGATTGGTGGATATTCTCCCCTTCGTCTGGAGGCCAAGTTCAGTGATATACGATCCCAATTACCATTTCTTTTCGAGATCTGTATATTCACATCTGTATATTCACCAATAAACTACTTATTCTTCTTTTGAACATGTCAATGTCAAAAGGTTTATCCAGCAAGTCTCCAACTTTGATTTGCTTTACTTTCCGCTGATGAATCTCTAGTTGATGGCGGCCTTGATCCGACATTCCCCCCTTATTACAGAGGCTCAAGCACCACCCTCGCTGATGACGATTTTTACAAAAATGAGTGTAGCAAGCCGAACAAATACCATTGGGTTGATCGTCTATTGGGAATTGTTTGTGCAAAGGTTTCTCATGAGAAGAAAGCATTCACTAGTTCAAGATGTGCCCAGAACGGGTCGGTGGTATGGCATGTCTGAACTCAACTTCGTAGTGCAGCTGGCTTACGATTTGATAGAATGATGATGGCTCCTCGCCTTGGCTTGTGCCTGTTTATGTTCTCTCAACTCGACGGGACAAATATAATCATCTATTACCAATGGAAGCGAAATGCACCATCGATACAGGGAACATGCAAGGCAACATCATTTCACAAAAGTTTGTTGAAGATGTGCTAAAGTATCCGAGGTCGGCATTCTGTGCCTTGACCAAAGAAGAGGAAGCAGGTGCCATTGGTATAACTGGACATCAACTAATTCCGACAGCTGCTATCTACCTGACTTGGTATCACAAGAAGAGTACTCGCGTTTTCCGTGACATGCGTTTCCTCATTTCCCCCAATGAGCAATTTGATCTGATCATCGGTGCTGGGTCTATTCAGAGGGACAAGCTCCTCGATGTGCCCAACTTGATGGGTTGGCCAATTCCCGATATTCATGGTTCAGGTAGGCGAGCCTCCAATTAATAGCTGCAAAATACTAAAACTTGTATAGACACGGCACAACAGATTTACAATAAGTTGGACGCGTATCTCGAGGATCAATTTCACAACGAATCGGATAAAATTCATAGAGCCAAAAATGAAAAAGAGAAAAACACTCATAGCGCAGCGAAGATTAGTCTCCAAAATATGCGCTCAGACTTCAAAGATAAAGCACGGGTGATCTTGGACAACACAAAGGCGGGTGTGGAGAAACAAAAAGAAGATATGAAAAAGTTGAGGGAAAATATCAAGGATCAACTAAATGGCCTTCCACCATATAGTGAGAAGGCCATTGATGAGTCCACGAAAGATGAACGGCACACCTCAGGAAATGAATCCAAGACCTCAAAGTCCTCCTCCGCAGACCAAGGCGTCAAGAGGAACACCGGATCCGGCTCCAACCCAAACTAGATTGGAAAGGAATGTTCGCACTTCCATATTATTTTCCTAGTTATCTCCTATTACTTGAACGTCTTTTCGTGACCTCGACGCTCATTTACATTGGTGCTCTCGTTGTTCTATAATGGATCATAGGGCGGGCTGGCGGAGGCTTTGTGCTTTTTAGAATCTTGAGCAATCAATGCGTAAATTGTTTCCCTCCCAAAGAGGCTGTAATGCACAATTACAGATGTTTTACTTTCATTCAGGGAGCGCGCAACTTTTAACACAGCCACTCAGAGTCAACAATACTGATGGGAATTCGCGTAGAAACTTACTTTCTACGCAGTGTTGGTGTCTCGGCTGTCGTGGATGAGTTAGTGTTACTTCTTAGTTAACTATCAATATGATTCTTACACTGCCACATCCACATCCATTATAACCCTTCTCTCGTACCAGCTTTTGGAGATATTCACCAGAGGAATAAGTACGGCTAGAGGATGAGCATGATCACCTGACAATATCGTCTGAGGTCTAGCACACTGTAAGCTATCTAGAAGTACAGATGCGCTGGTTAACATACAAATTTTACATTATTGTATCTAATATTCAAAGAGCACGGAATATCGACGTTTTTATTAAGTAGGAGTTGCACTGTGCGCTGAGTCATGAAGTCTCACTCTCGCTAAAACCCAGTACTTCCCCTGAGTTGAGTTGAGTGAGACCAACGCAATTTCTTTTAATAGAGATCCAATAAAAACCCAGCATTTCACATGCGGCATTTGTTCATATTGATTTACGTTTCAGGGAATTTTGAGTCAGTTTGAAAAATTATATATTTTTTTTACAATCGTTGGAGCATCAGCTCATCAGCTCATCATATACATTTCCCTTATTTGCGCCGAGTATGCCTGTCGCTAATTTGAAACCCAAGCTTATATACGCCTAGAAAACTATCACATGAGGCAATCAGATTTAGCCTGAAAATAAGAGGTTGAGAAGGTTTCAGCACTTGCGGCTCTTTCGTGTCGTACGAGCACTCTTCCTAGAGTGCACATTCAAAAGATGGAGTATTGAAGCATTTGCCTTCTTTGATCCATACTCCATGCTCGTTTCTCCACTACAGCTCATGGTTTCAGGGTTTGCGCCATAGGAGCAAAGCAACGAGACTACCGCAGTATCGTTCCGATTCACTGCCTGGAATAACGCGGTCTCCCCACCGGAACTCGTCCCTTCTGGATTCGCTTTATTCGCAAGCAGAAGTGATACGACTGCAGTGTCTCCTCGATATACAGCTCGATATAGCGGTGATTCACCGTCTGGGTTTTCCAGGTTGGGACTTGCGTGGGCGGAAAGGAGAATGGAAACCAGTGAGGTATGACCTTTAGAAACAGCTTTGTATAGAACGGGTTCCCCAGAAGCGCTAGTGGTATTGACATCTGCCCCTTTCGATATTAGAACGGATGTAATGGAAACATCGCCTTTGCAAACGGCTTTGTACAATGCAGTTTCTCCATCCTTATTCTTCGCCTCCACTTTCACTCCTCTTGAAACAAGCAGATGAGCAAGTGACGTATTGCCTCTAGAAACCGCGAGGTGAAGTAGAGTGTCTGAATCTGGGGGATATGTATCTGGGTTAGCACCCTTCTGGAGAAGAAGCTGAGCGATCGAGATGTCTCCTCTGGAAATAGCAGTGTAGAGTGGTGTTTCCCCCTTCAGACTTAGAACTTCGGTGTTGATTCCATCTTGCGAGAGTAGGGCATTTACAGTTGATGTATCTCCACGAGAAATAGCCACGGACAAGAGCGTTTCACCTTTTCCTGTCCTAACTGAAACTGAGGCTCCATGATCAAGTAACAGTTTGATGATTTTCGTGTCTCCTCTGGATACTGCGCGACCTAGTGGCGTATCACCATCGTGGTTTCTTTCTTCTACATATGCGCCTTTTTCTAGCAGTAATTTTACAATTGAGGATTGAGAATTCGAGACCGCTACATTCAACATACTTTGCTTTGCTACGGGCCGTGCATTGTAATTTGCACCATGTTTAAGAAGGATCTGGATTGAAATGGTAAGTATTCTGGAAACAAGGATTAAGGGCAAGGATAATGAATGTGACCTACCTCAACACATGCAGTGGATTGCTTCTGAACTGCCAGATACAAAGCTGTCTCTCCCGCCGGCGTTACTTCCTCAATCTCCTCCAAAGTACACTTCTCTACCAGCATCTTGAGAATCGTTTTCTTATCACGGGATACTGCGTGTTGAAGAGGGCTGTACTCTCCCTGAGGTCGCAGTGCTGGATTGGCACCCTTTCCCAGGAGGATTTCAACAATAGCTCTCTCATCCTTCACAACGGCCTTGAATAATGGCGTTTCGCCTCTCCTGTTCAACACATCGAGGGATTCACCTCGTTCAAGTGCTTCTCTCACTTTAGACCTCTTGCCTCTAGTAACAGCTTGATGGAGAAATGATTCGTCGGCATTCGTGGAGGGATGTGTTTTCTTCAGGGCATTTCTAGATGTTCGACGTCCTGATGGACTGAAATGATGCTGTGGAGTGACTCTCGGGTCCGTGAATTGGAGGGTAATACCGAGGCCTCGTGGAGCGAAGAACCCATCATTCCACTGCTGGACTACTGTCGATATTCTGATCTGTCTTAGTTGACTTTGCTCATTGGTGCTAAAGTCCATTTGTTGAGAATCCACATAATTCTCCAGTAAGGGACATTGCTGTTGCTGGAGTGTGTTCTGCCCGAGGTGCAAATTTTCCACACCAGCATCCATCTCATATGTGATTGGGCCAGCTGCCCCTTCCAGTTCATGTAAAACACTACTACTGATCCCATGATCGGGGAATAGATGGTTCAGAAAAGTAGCCCCTGTACGTAGGATAGCCGAGTCAGCTTCCTCACGGAAATTAATAGTGTAAGAAACTCGATATTTGCTTTCTCTCAAAGAGATCACCACACCTTAAGTGTAGAGAAAACAAACCCTTTGTGAAGATTGAGGCCTCTTGCACTTGGTGAGATGAATATAATACATACAGTCTTGCCTGTCAACCCCCCTAACATGCCACCGATCACTCGGTTCAGGGAACCAAAGATTCACAGGGCTGGTCTCAGAATCGACCATAAGATGATGATAGATGGTATCTGCCGGTCTCATCTGACTTGGAGATCGTAGTTCGAAGTAAGGAAGAGCAGAGACAAATCCAGATCTCTCCAGATCTCGTGGATTGGTGCTTGGGGTCGAAGGTGAAGCCACGCTGCTGGGTGTTTGGGGTGAAAATGTATTGGAGACAGGAGTTGGAATATACGAATTGCTAGAAGTGGCCGGAGATATAAAAGTTGTATGCACTTGGATAGCTGGGGAAGGTAGCTGAACCGCGGATTCCGCAGAGGCAGTATATGGTGGAGGGGGGTCGTCAGTCATATTGAAGGCTTTTGATAGGAAATCACGACCGAAAAATCACAATGTAAAAGTAGATTTCACTGGATTGGAATTTATCTGAGGACAACGTAAAATATATATATTGACCTCCACACACTATTGCGAGTTCAACGACCTATTTTGCGGCTGTGCTTATGTTTGAGGGGTCGTCATGGTGGTGCTGACGCGGCGACCAAGGCAGCAATAATTGGAATGCGCTGAGAGGTTTCTAATGGAAGTTAAACGAGCAAACTTAAGCATCAACTTAGACTCTTTAAGTAAAGAGAACTTTCGTATTAGAGTTTAAAACAAAGGAGAAAAGAACCCCCCCTACCCCCCAATTAAATAAATTAAATCTGAGGATATACTTTTGAGAAGATTGGAAGGGGAATGCTGAGCCACAGGCCACGAGCCACGACAAGAGTGGTGTGGTGGTCGGATTCGGCTAACCTTATATTGTTGTTGCCTAAGGCACACATACAAACAGGCCAGGCCAAAGCAGCGTTCGTAGGTAGTAGCAATCAAACGATCATAGCAATGGAATTTCTATATCCGCTTACCGATATTCTTGTTCAGTGTTCTCCAAGAAGTCCGCTATTTGTAGCATCCCCTACGAGCATAAAGGTCAAGGCATAGAAGTTTGGCCGCTTGCTCTCCAGCCTTGCTCAGTAACCCCTTGAACCCCTGAACCTTTAACTCCCTCAATCGAACGGTGTGCTGTTGAACCCCACGGGGTAGTATCTTATTGATACTATTCATATTGCCTAGGTTTCCATGTCGAGATATCGATTATAGTGACCACCACGAAGCCTAGTGGTCACGTGTTTTCCAGTGATTGGGGAAAGCTTTTCTGATAAATGATTAGTGAACGCCTTAAGGTGATGCTCATTTTATTTCGGCATAGGATGTGATGCTAGATACCAACGGGATGGCGAGGTGCTGAGGGGCTGAAGAGCTAGGTTTCGTCGCGTTCCTGACGCGTTCCTGGCGCATTCATGCATTCATGCTTACGTGGGTCGCGATGCATATAAGGATATTATGGTGGTACAAGATTGATTCTCTGGTTACTTCTTCAACTAACGCAACACATATATCGAAGTTAAATTTGGAGGCTTGTAGCATGCACTGTTTTGTCTTTGCCTTGGTGCAGTTGATGCGAAAACAGGTTAATCAGCTGCAGAACAGCCAAACTATCAAAATGAAAATAGCTGGTCTTTTCCGCACGTGTTTTAGAAAAGACTGCATAGACTTCATTTCACTTTCTCCAATATTTCACAACTTAATTGTGTCTAGATAAAATGTTTTACCGTGATCACTGTGGATGTTCCGGCCATTTGGTGTGTGAATGAAAATGGGATGACTGGAGCTATGCTCGTTTCGGGTTAGTGTCTGTACTATCAAAAGTTAGATGCCACCACAGTGGAAGCTAACGCACTTTAATTATTATCCCACTGTCTCCAGCTACAACTAGATCAAACATGAGACAATGCCCTGCTCTACCCTGCATCTCAAGCTTCTAGATGTGACCTAACAAAGCAGAGATTAGTCGAGTCTTGCCGACCCTTGCAGTCCAAATTCGCGCCGTCATATCGCTCTTTCGTTCGCACAGTACGGGAGCACAGTCAGTGCCTGAATACTTTAGAAGTATTTTTTAAGCCTTCGATACATTGTCAAAACACTATTAGGCTTACGAACTGGCTACGAGCTCCCGAGGCCCAATGGAATTTGAGGACTAGCGCTTCATAACCAGAGCCCAGCGCGCGCAGTCAAATAAACTCGGGGCCACTTACATCAATGGCGTAGCCAGTTCCGAGCTGATATGGTGGAAGGATTGCGCCAAAATTTTCCAAATCGTCCCGGCACTGTACTACATCACCGGCAAATAGTATGCAAACCCACGATGACTATCACACAAGTCCGAGCGGGTGGTCAAAGAACTACAATTCTTCAAGCCCCAATCGCCCTACACTAGATCTAGCCTGGTCTATTGTCTCTAGACCTTCATACACCATGCCAAGATATGCTGTTCCCCCTGATGTATTTCAAATGCTTTCTATCCCATCTTTCTAATTGCGATAGCTGATTAATTTTTAACCCTCAAGCCCCGTGTTCATTATTAAATACTGGATATGCAACTTTCTAAATTTTCTTTTAACGGGCTCGACACAATGGGTTATGGTCTAGCGTACTAGAATGCGTGGCGCTTGGTCCGAGACTATTGAACCAGATCACGGAGGAGATTCCGGAGAAAGCCACTCTAGGAGTTATATGAGGTGTACGCAAATTTATCCAGACGTTCTGAGACTTTCATTGTTAAGCTGAAAAGCATGAGGTAATTAAATGCGGTGCATTATCTCAAGTACACACAAACTCTATATGCGTATTTTATGATTCATGTACAGGTATTTAGGTTTAGATCTTGGGCTAATTAAGTTCTGTCAAACTCTTACTTTTTATACTACACTACAGTAAAAGATGCTCATTGTCCTCCGTGCCTATTAACTCTAAAGGTTGCTTTCTCCGAGGTTCCCATGGGCCCAAGCGCCCGGGTAGGACACAGCAATCAACGATACGCTACAAGGATGAGGCCGATCAGTAGATCCGACCTACTCATCTGAGGCGCCTTCGTTAGCAGGATAAGTAGTTAACAGGTCCTCGTGGCAGCAACTTACCCCTTTTTACCGCAAAAAACGTACGACACCGATACAAACTCGTACGATGCCTTCGATCATTCTCAACCGTCATGTTGATAGTTCTGTTAGCAATGGGGCTCGCACCGGTGGAGAGATTCCGACTGCTGGAAAAGTGCTTTCGGCTATCTTGTCGATGTTGACAATTGTGCTGCTTTCGCTTCTACTATGTGAGTTTCTCAGAAAGATTCAGGAAACCGTTACCCCATGAACTAATTCAGGCTAGCACGTCGAATTTCTGCGACATCAGACTGGAAAAGGGTGCCTCTTACAAGATGGCGTGGGTTTTATATCTGGTAATCCGTTGTTACACTTTCTAAATTTTACAGTAACCTTCGCGGTTTACACGGATTCGATACTTTTCATAATAGCTGCAACGGTCCTAGATCGTGGATTTGGCCTCAATTCGAACTACCAGATCTGCGATGCATCAATTCTGCTATGTCTGACCTGTTACCTTACTACGAAAGCTGTATGTGTCATGTTAGTTTCCAGAATATCGGCAGGCTAACTTTGAGCGCAGCTTATATTCTTCTTCCTCATTGAGAAAGTGGTATGTTGTTCCGAGTGACTTAACTTATAAGAACTCCAAGACTTATCTTTGCCAGTATATCATCCAAAAAGTACGGACATCGCGGTTCAAATCTCCACTCTATTTGTTCAACTGCTTTGGTCTACTCTGTAAGTTCTGTCATCGAGATTATTCCTAAAATAGATTGCTCATCACAACGCAGTGCCCTATTGCGGTGTCATAGTTCTTAATTTCGTCTTGTAGGTTTTCTAACAATCTGTATTCCTGGCCGCTATTAACCAACACTACAGTCGCGTCGCAATCTTCAACAAAGATGGCACGTGTATCATTGGGATGGAGAGTATCTCAGTCATGCCTCTCATTATTATGGATGCAGTAATCAACGTGAGATTGACAACACTGTGATATAAATATGCCATGCTAAC
>Ga0247734_1000973_pt1 | contig 23112 bp, 27 predicted proteins | sample UWRJL103311B2_FD_180933 | JGI IMG/M metagenome (GOLD analysis project Ga0247734, IMG submission 180933) | Plant litter microbial communities from Arlington Agricultural Research Station in Wisconsin, United States - UWRJ-L103-311B-2 | ecosystem: Environmental > Terrestrial > Plant litter >... | reverse complement strand
TTCTACTAAGGTCTTGAAGACCTTATACCTAAGTTCTACTGTTGCTAAAGGAAGGTGCGTCGGACGTTGAGTCCGAACGCCAACGCCAAGGGCGTTCTGAGGACGTTGAGTCCTCACAATTTGGAGCCTAGTAGCACCGTTAGTCATCTTGCATCTAATGTATCTTTTCAGAACAATCCCCCATTTAAGGAGGATAGCTCATTAGACTCGGATCACAATTCCAATAGCCTGCGGCAGTCCACTTGAAAGCAAAGAATAAAGAACCACCACTTATACTAGAGGAAGTGGTTGGGAAATTTCACCTAATGGAAGCTGTACTCAAATTGCCTGCTGTAAATAAGGTATCTTTAAGCATGCTTATAATGTTAGCATGGATAATCCCAGAATTCTGGGGACGAGAGGAGGATGACGATGATGAATTCTTATCGTTGATAGATTTGAAGGGGAATATAGAGGTTCCAGATATATTAAAGAAAGATCTGAGAAAACGTGTTATAGTAACTTTCAACTGTAAAGGGGAGGCACTGAGTTTCATTTGAACACTAGGACAGGATACGAAGAAATCCTGGTTCTTCTAGAGAAGTTAATGAGGGATTAATACCCATTAATGAACGTCTTGGATTAAGTAGCAAATACCCACAATAGGATACTGAATCTATCCCAAGGCATAGACATAATCGAGCAATATCTAAGAGACACGCGGAATATCAAACGTTACTTGGATATATCTTAGCATCCATGATTGGTTAGATTGATAGTCAACGGCCTTATTAACGACACGGTTCAGATAGCCACGAAAGAATTCTTGATATATAGTGGTATCGATGGCGATTTTGAGAAAACTGGCACTTTTGCGGAAGGAGAAGGCTGCGGACAGGTTCCCAGTAGCCGGATATGCCTTTGATTCAAGGGATCGCCTTCAAGTGCAATTCGCACATATATCAGAACTCCTGAGCGAGGATAAGCCGAAAAATATCATTATAACGAAACCCCACGATCTACGATATTAAGAAAATCCAAGTGTCTTTACGGTAGATAAAACTTTGCGAAAGCAACCCGTACGAAAGTATGAAGAGTAAATGATTAATAAATAGCAGGGTTTTATCATTAGAACAAAAACATATGTCACAGGCAGGATGGAGACTCTTCCCTTACAGTGGGATTACAGATACCCAGTCCAGGAAAATATAGTCCACACAAACCAAATTTAGGTTACGGGATGAGAGAGCAACCATAGAAAAAGAAATGATGCGCATTGCCCGAGAGCAAGCTTAACAAATTAAGGACATGGACGACGCCCAAAAACGAGCTGTGCGAGATCTCGAAGCTAGCTATAAGGAGAAGCTAAGCGTACTCACCAAGGCTGCAGAAGCCCTTCTCGAATGCGTAGGCGATAATGACCTCACCACCTCACCCCCAGAGGAAGGCATTAATGGTTTTTCTTATTAGGTGCTACTTTCGTACATGGCCAAATAATTCCCAGTGGGTCACCACCTTCACTATATACGCATGAATGAATCAGTAGGGAGGGGTTATTTGGACCGGTATGAAAGTATTGAAAGTATAATAAAGCTTTCCTAGGAGCGCACAAATGACTTACTAGGAATTATTGATAGGACTCAGTCGCTCCTTTCAAACGGACCCTTTCAAACGCATAGTTAGTTAGTTGAGAACGGACTCGATAGAGTTCAGAAGAATCAGACACTTTCTACATTACAGATTCCACTATCGTGAGGTCTGATAATTATTTAGGCTTGTACGAAAGTATACTATATTTCTTAAAAAGGCTAAGCCCTGATCAGGGTGTGCTAGTAAGAAGGTGTAAGCGTATAAGAGAAAAGCAAGGGTTTCACCAAAAGAAGTGCAAATTGTAGTTGTGGTTGAGAGTTGATTGGGATCAGAATCTAAACTGCCCCGAAGAGTGTATTTGACTAACTAGAGGGGTGTGCCTAGCACCTTCCCACAGTGCCATACTCAATTGCGTAAAGTAAAACTGAGCGGACAAACGAACGTGTACAACCCCCTTTTTATACCAAAATTTAGCATTTCTAGCTAATTATTTTATAATACTGTTGGTACAATCTGACCTCAAGCGGGTGCACGTGAACCGCCCGAGGGTAGAATCTAATGCGCCAACGGCTGAACTATGTTCCGGCTGACCGTCTTGAGATTCCCTATCAACAACCATCACCTATGTAGACCTTATACGGAAGTAATACGACTATCGAGTGATCTGACATTAATATATATAATTTATACAAATTGAAATATTACAACAAAAGTTATGCGTAATTAAAAACTATAAGTTTTGGTGCAAAAAGGGAGTTATGCACGTTCATTCGTCCACATACTGCATGGGGAATTATCAGGGTGCATGTGAATGGTAAGCACCTGGGTGAAAATTATGCTACAATTCATAATTCAAGCATAAATAATAGACCAAAAAATTGAGATGGGTGAATGAAAAGAAAGCGATCAATGGAGGACCTTGGTTGTAACTTATGACTGCCAAAGGAAATACTCAAGGTCTTCCATGCTAACAAGGCTGGCTCAATCTACGGAGGTAAGGATTGCACACGGCATCAGGAAACTTGCCTGAATCATCATGACTACAAGAATCCACCACGCTGATGAGGCTTTGCCATGTTGAGACGCGCCGTCTCGGAATGAGCAGGGTTTAGATCTGATAAGAAATTTGGTCCTACTTTGGTTGCATTGGACCAACCTCTCTTTTCCAATCCCAGGCAGCACGTCGCTAAAGTGGTTAGCTCCCAAAGCGCGTTCTAGCGCGTTTTCTCGGCAAGCCTCTCCAAAACTTTGGAAGACTACTAAAGCGCGACCTCCCGCCGAACATCAGCATCTTCTCATCATCAACACTCAACCGCGACTACCTCCTCTTCTCTGCAATTCAACATCTCTCTCCTACTTTGTCTATCTACTCTATTGCAATTCCTCTACTTCATATCAAACCACCATGACTACCCAGATCACCCCCTCCAAAGCAGTAAGAAACTCTCTTCGCCACGTTCTGTGATTCTTTGGGTTGTATATAATGCTGACACTACACAGGCCGCGTCTGCTATTGACAACCTCAAGATGAACGAATCCCCTATCAAAAAGATCAATTTCGCCGAAGGCAAAGAGAACGCGCCTGTTGATACTACTTGGGACGCGTCGATACCAAAACCGCTTATTCTCAAAGGCATCCACGCCGCAGGTGCCGTCGAGGTCAAGCCAGTTGAAAAGACTGCAATTGCCTCCACACTCAACCCAGAGGAAGCAGATGAGCCATTGCTACAGGAGAACCCTAACCGCTTCGTGCTCTTCCCCATCAAGTACCATGAGGTAAGTTATCGCGTCCGAACGCGTCCCGCGTAGAGTGCTTTTGCTAATTGAGATCTATAGATTTGGCAGATGTACAAGAAGGCCGAGGCATCATTCTGGACCGCAGAGGAGATTGATCTTTCCAAGGATCTTCACGATTGGAACAACAGACTCAATGACGATGAGCGATACTTCATTTCCCACGTTCTTGCATTCTTTGCTGCATCTGATGGAATCGTCAACGAGAACTTGATTGAGCGTTTCAGTGGAGAAGTCCAGATTCCTGAGGCTCGTTGCTTCTACGGTTTCCAAATTATGATGGAAAACATCCACTCAGAGACCTACTCGCTCTTGATCGATACATATGTGAAGGAGCAGGCTCAGCGAACATATCTTTTCAACGCCATTGAAACCAGTAAGTTTGGACGCGTGCCAACCAGATTACAATTTCTAACGCGTCACTAGTTCCTTGCATCAAGAAGAAAGCCGACTGGGCAGTTCGATGGATCCAAGACAAGGACTCTACTTTTGCTCAACGTCTCGTAGCATTCGCAGCCATTGAGGGTATCTTCTTCAGCGGCTCATTTGCATCCATCTTCTGGTTGAAGAAGCGTGGTTTGATGCCAGGTCTTACATTCTCCAACGAGCTCATCTCCCGTGATGAGGGTATGCACACTGATTTCGCTTGCCTCTTATTCTCTCACCTCAACCACCGCCCAAGCAAAAAGGCCGTCCAAGATGTTATCACCGAAGCTGTCGAGATTGAACAGGAATTCTTGACTGAGGCGCTTCCATGTGCCCTCCTTGGCATGAACGCTACCCTCATGAAGCAATACATCGAGTTCGTTGCCGATCGTCTTCTCGTTTCCCTCGGAAATGACAAATTCTACAAGACCGCCAACCCCTTTGACTTCATGGAGAATATCTCCCTTGCAGGAAAGACCAACTTCTTCGAGAAGCGTGTTGGTGATTACCAAAAGGCTGGTGTCATGGCCGGTACCCAAAAGAAGCACGAGGACACAGATGCGCAGACCGAAGCTAAGGCGGAGAACGGAGGAGACTTCAATTTCGATGAGGACTTCTAGATGCGTTCTGTGTTTTGGTTTGGCGTAGATGTAATAATGGGTGGTGGCTAAGGCGTTTTATATCATACCTACTTGTATTTCGGGGCGTGGCATTTTGTTCTCTTCTCAATCTCTCGCGAGATGCATTCTTTGCATAGATGGCGCCGGCTGCACATTATTTCTTGTGTCATTAATGGCGTTGGAGGGCGTTTGGATTGGAAATGATTATGGTTGATGAAGTGGCGGCATAGGATAACGCGAGAAAGAAGAAACCTTAAAGAAGAATGTACAATTGAAATAACTAGTTGTGCCATTCGTACCATTCATATGTGACTCGCAACATCTCTCTTGGTTCTTGGTTGAAAGATCATTGCCTTCTAAGTAGCTACCTGTTTGGATAGGATACTCTCACGACTATTGCTCACAATCTGCCTCTTAGAAGTCTACAGCACTACATACGGATTGTGAGAGCTATCATAGTTTTTTTTTCCTTTCTCATATAAGTGCTCCAAATGCAATTCACGTAAACCAAATGCAGCAAAGCACCTCCAACGCCACGCCATGCACAAATTCCGTTGTTCGCCATCACATCTCTTAAATCTCCTCACTTCTTTCCCTTCTTCTTCTTTCCCTTCCCACCACCTCCACCAGTAACCTGTCCCTTAGCCCCTTCCACAACAGCCTTCCCCGTTTCCACAACTCCCTGAACAACCTCTCCAACCACCTCTTCCACCTTCGCTACAGCAGAAGTCTCCTCGGCCTTTACTTCCAATCCAGCCATTGGCCGCGCTAGACGTCCTAAAATCTGTATCAACCTCGATACTTCAGCGGCTTTTGTCGTACTGTATTTCAACGTTGTGCCAGAGATGGGGTCGTATGTTTTTAGAGTTAGGGTTGCGCGTGTTGCGGGGGCTTCGGGAGTCGTGGCTGCGGGCGCTGTTGTTGTGGGAGCGGTTTTGGATTTGGAGGGTTTAGCGGAGGGCGGGGTGAGGGTGTATTTTGAGGTTATCCGTGTCTGCGAATTGTTGGTTAGCTTGAGATTTGGAGGAGAGATTGGTATTTAGGGAGGTGGGAACACTGAATGCGGTATGTTGGGAGGGGATTCAAGAACAGGAGGAGACGTACGGTTGTTGGACGAGCTTGGAGGAGGAGGGTTGATTGTGTAAGCCATGATTGGGCAGTTGGCAGGTAAGGCATATTTGCTATTATGAAATTGGCCAAATCACTGAGCTATATAGAGTAATAGAAGGGATATTAAAGCAGAGTGTTTTGGTTTTGGCGTGTGGAGTTGTGGTCCCAGGTGTAGTGAACAAAGTGTGGTGTGGTGGGGGAAGGCTGAGGCTCTTTCGGAGCTGAACATTTGGTGGGGTCGCTTAGAATGGTACCACAAACCCCTACACTCACAAGCGTCGAACTAGCGAAATTATAACTATCTATTTTCCTTTATAATGCTGGGTTCCAAGTATGGAATTAAGTTAAATCCAGTGGTAACCATCTGTTGTAATATTGAGTTCCAGGTAGGCAAGTGCAGAATATGCCACAATGCACCATACGTAGGCTCTGTATATTTTCTATAACCCAAATTTGGTCGGCATTTCGCCTGTTGATATTATTAGAGCTTGTGCTACAAATTCTAAGATTATATGAAGTTTATTGTGCTTCATTGTTAATTTTTATGTCTGTTTTAAAGTGTGTTATGTGCGACAGTCTATCTACATTGGAGATGCACTGGCTAAATATAACAAGATTCAGACAATTTCGGGGGCGTTTGTTGATTCTATAACTTTTCTGTGCCGTCAGGGATGAAATGAGCACATATGTTAGATACTAGTCAGTTTTGCATAGCGTCTCTAAGATAGTCTTGAAATGGTTGTCTATTAGTATCGTTCTCATATTTCCTAGTTTAGATATTTTATTATAAAGATATAGTCCACGTTCTGCTGTTTGGTGCTGATGGCAGCCCCAGCTTAGTGTCTGTTTCAACATAATGAACGCGAACCTAGACGGCTCTTGGGTACAAATAACAAATTTCATGAGTTCAAACTAATACTCCATGATTTTTGAGGATCGTCTCATAGCCTTGATTTACGATCTAGCTTTTGGTAACCACCCTAAACTCCTATAACTACATATCACATATCCATGGGTATCTGTCAAGAACCTAATTCGCAAAACTATAGAGGCAATCACATAACCACAAAAGTTTACAGTGAATGAGCATCAGGCACCCAGAACACAACATCTTTATCCGCCGTAGCAAAGAAGTTGTATCTGGGATTGAACGCAACAACAGCCGACTCTCCGTTATACTCTAGCTCATGACTTGGTGCCAAATTCTTGTTTTGAGCCGCAGCTAATGTGTCCCAAACTAATATGTTCTTCTTTACGCCACTGATAACGTAGCGTCCATCAGGAGTGAAGCATGCATCACCTGTACTCTGAAGAAGGAAACCGGGAGATTTAGGATCCATACTGTCGGGATTGTGTTCACCAGCTGCTAAGCGCTGGGAAACCCCTTTATCATCTCTTCGGAGGTGAGCCTTGAGATGACCATCGAAAGCATCAATGAGTAGGTGGCTACGACCTGTGGTACCAAGTAGAATATGTTTTCCATCGTTCGAAAACTCCAGTTTGCTCCAGCCTTTAGTCATGGGATCTTGAGAAATCGACAGAACGTCGAAAGTGGAAAACGGCGGTTTGTCGTAGTTCCGAAAATCGTAGAGAAGAATTGCTTGGGCGGTTGGTGATGCGACTGCGAAGACATTTCCAGAGGGGTCCCAGGCGGATAGATACGCTCCGTTTAAATTTAGCTTTCCACAGGCGTTTTTGGTTGCGATGTCCCAGATTCGTACGGTGTTGTCCTCGCTACAGGAAAGAAAGTTGTCTGATCCAGGGTGCAGTGCGAGATTTGTGACATTTTTCTCGTGGCCCTCAAAATATCGAAGATATGAGTTATCATGAGTTGACAGGTATCTTATAGTATCTACAGAAATCAGCTCCCTGAAACAAAACGTATCAGATTTTAGCTTACTATTTATCTTGGTGCTGGAATGAATAATACAGCCAGTAGAATGAGAGAACATCGCGTGCATACAACCATACTTGTGACTGAGATGGACTTTATGATGCTTTCCTTCCTTGATGTTATAAACTTGCATACTATTATCAGTCTCAGAGGTGAGGAGGAGACCACCCTCGTCATCATAGTTCATTGACAAAATGGAGCTGGGGCCATTTTGCTTGCTTGGGTTTGATGATGTATGATCACGTTGGAAACGCTATTGTTTTTTCAGTAATAGGCACTCGATGAAACGGATGAGGTGGTACCTTTGTTGGACGGTATATTGCCATGACTTCCGAAATTTTGGCCGTTGAATTGACAATTGGTGCACTAGGACGCACAGCAGGTCCACCATTGGACGGTGAGTCCATCCCCATGGGAGTTGAAGGCATTGCAACTTTGGAGTTCAGGGGGATTGTCCAAACAAGATCCGAACACTTCTAAGGGTAGTATCATGGTCTCGTGACATTGGAAGAGGTGAGAATATTTTAATAAATACACACTCTTCAAATCTAACCACACCGTTGGTACGAAGCTACGGTCTAGGCTCGCTAGGCAATCCAGGGTCTCTTCTTCCGAAGCCGGCTCCCGAGAGGTTTTGTCAAACATGCAGGATTATTTGATAATACAAGCGTACAGTCAGACGGCCACTATTACTGTATCAAGAGAGGCAATACTTTGAGCCACCAGTGCCGATAGCCTTTCACAAAGTTGTGCCTTTCCCCGAGCTAGAAGACTGGGGTTTCGCGAGCTCGGGTTTCACAGGAAAAGCAAGCAAAACATATAAATCCTCAACCCAGCCGAAGCGTGAAAGGGACCAGTCAACATGTCTACAACTTTAGGGTATCTAGACATCACAAACTTATATTCATAGCCTATGCTAATATATTTTAGTGCATTCATAGCTGGCGGCATTGCAGCATGCGGAGCTGTAACAGCAACCCATCCTTTCGAGACTGTCAAGATTCGGTAAGACCGTCCATCGCATATTCCACTCCTCCAGCATGCGCTAACACGTCATATAAAGAATGCAACTGCAAGGCGAATTACAAGACAAGGCTCACCAGCCAAGAATGTACAAAGGTCCGGTCCACGGGGTCAAAGTAATTGTTACAAATGAAGGTATCCGAGGAATATACCGCGGAATAGGCGCTGCTTACGTCTACCAAATGATTCTCAATGGCTGTAGGTTAGGTTTCTACGAACCAATACGAGGGACCATCACCTCCGCCATCTATACGGATAGTACAACGCAAAGTTTGGGCATCAATATCTTCTCAGGCGCATCTTCTGGAATTTTGGGCGCGGCTGCTGGCAGTCCATTTTTCTTGGTGAAGACCAGATTACAGAGTTATTCACCTTTCGCGCCAGTAGGGACGCAACATGAATACAGAAATGCCGTGGATGGGATGAGGAAGATTTATAAAGGAGAGGGGATACGTGGACTCTACAGAGGTGTAGGTGCTGCAATGGTACGGACGGGTTTTGGGAGTTCGGTTCAGCTGCCTACGTACTTCTTCGCGAAGAGGAGGCTGGTGAAACATCTCGGGTTAGAGGAAGGGCCGTTACTTCATTTGGCAAGCAGTACTGCCAGTGGTTTCGTGGTTTGTTGTGTGATGCATCCACCAGGTAAGAAACCAAGCCATAACTCAGTCTCAGTGGCTAACAAATATCAGACACCATCATGTCACGGATGTACAATCAAAACGGGAATTTATACAAGGGGGTATTCGATTGTTTATCGAAAACAGTGAAGACTGAGGGTGTCTTAGCTATCTATAAAGGGTTTCTGCCCCATTTGGCAAGAATATTACCGCACACGATCTTGACGCTCAGCTTAGCAGAACAGACCAACAAGCTCATGCGAAAATTCGAGGATCGTATTCTTCCGTCCAATATCAAGGACCAGGTTTAGGCATCTATCGTCGTACCTTCGTCATCTATCATGCAGTGATCAGGTCACTGCCTTGTATATATTGGACTTGACATCAAAATGTACAGTAGTCGGGGGTTATCTGGAGGGGACTGAAGTCCTTGAGCCAGTATCTAGATTAGTTTAGGAGTTTCCGAGATATGGCTCAGCCATTAATGGATCTCGAACACCCATAACATAGAATTTGTTTGTGACCTTGTTCTCGTTCCATCCGTGAATCTGAGTTCTGGTCACCACCCCATCCAAAAATGCCATCCGTCCCATCACTGACGGGTAACCCACAGAGTCCGCAGCTTTGGGTCTGCTCTTCGGTCAATGCTTGCAGTTTGCTAGAAGTTCGAACCACGTTTGCGACAATGCTTGGGTAGTTCTCTTCAACTGACTCGAAATATTGTGCCATGAGATCATCGATAGTAGTTAGCTTTGACGAAGCAGATATATGAGAAGATGGTTCTTGACGTAATATTAAATCGGTGAGAGGAGGCGTTGTTAAAGATGAAAATGTAAACAATTCTTTTTTGAGAATATCTCGCAGTGGATAATTGAACCCTATGTTGTATGGTGACATCCCATCGGAGACTTGCCATGGTAACGAGAAACCGCGCCCTTTGGCAGTCTCGGTAAGTGTCTTCTCTGCAAGACGGGTAGTCGAATCTCCGAAAAGAATTGCCTCACAATCATTATGTTTTGCAACATCCACTAGGAGTCGTGTAAGTAAAGTTGAGATTATATCAGCTTTGGATGTTGCTGATGGCATAACTGCTATCAATTCTTGTAGCCGTTCCGTACCAGGCTTTCCGGGGTCTAATGCGGAAGGGTTCTCCAATCCTAAAGAGCTCCAGTCTATACTTTGCAGCAGCAGAGCCTCCTCGAGACCTACACTAGAGTATGAATGTCGCGGAAACCGAGTTTTATATTTCTCTAAGAGATCTGAAGAATCCTTCCTGTCAGAAGGATCCAAGTAGAGGTCGATATGTACAATATGCAAGTTGAAGGCAGTCCGATTCATCTTTTGAAGTTGAATTTGCATTTGCTGGTCCAATATGTGAAGTAGAGATGCTGAAGATGACCCGAAGGACAGTGGAAAGAGAAGTTTCTTGGCAGAACTTGTAGGCCCCCTAACTCTGTATGTCTCCATGCGTTTAACAGCTTTTGTTGTAATGTATTGACAGTAGCATGTCCTATGGTCTATTAGTATAGATTATCTCATGGAGGGGTAAACCTTACTGGCAAACATTGTCTGTCCTAATTCGTAACGTTGCGGAATTTTCTTTACATTTGCTGCATATGACTGCTGCATTAGCTGAGTTTTCCATCTTGTCAAAGTAATACAATTTTCAGATAGAGGTAAAAAATATGGCGTTCCGAAAGTGTGAAGATCGAAAATGATAAAAGTTTATAGCCTCGTTTATGAGCCTTGTGTCTCCACCTTTAAGTGGGTCTGTGTACACCCTGCTCAGCTTAGTGGTTTCTGAGATACGTTGCTGTTCGTGCTCTAGGACGATTGTCTTGACTTCACAGATCCATCATTACTTTTTACTGCCAGATCTGTTTCGGTTCGCTTTTTGACATTTCAGAACATCTTGCATGGCCAGAGTCTAATCGATACATCATTTCACCCAAGCTGCTAGAGCTCCGAACGATCGACCATTTTACCTTCGCCGCAAGGCTATCGTCTGGCAAGATGAGAAGCTGGATTACTGGGCTTCTCCTGCTTGGGGTATCATGTATGACAGCTAGCGGGCTAGAGGTCAAAATTGTTAGTCGAAGTGAAATGCTTCCCATTGTACAATCTAACTTCTACAGGACCAGACAATAGACAATCGACAATCATGCGCCGGCATGTACAGCAAGAAGACATGGGGCGGACCAACCACACCGCATATACTTGTTAAATTTCTGCCTCACAAGAACCAAGAGGAGTCGGATCCGATTGCAAGCTTGGTCATATTTGAATGGAAAGATCTTCCACTCTTAGGAGTCCGCCCGACAGCAGAATCGATGGAGGTATGCGGGTCACGCAGGATTGACTAGTCTGAGATCAATGCTAACACTCACTTAGAAAGACTACATTTGTGATATGGAGACGATAGAAAACAAATGGTGCAATGCAAATCAAACGGGAGAATATATATTGGCAGAAAATGCAACTGAAATCTCGAAGAACGTGATATTTACTAAGGCTATACATCTGAAAGACCCAGGGGCACCAATAAACTACCCAATCAAGAAGACTGGTTACTTTTGCGTTGGTACGACAGGATTCACACCTGATGGCGTTGAATATGCGGCTACCGTGGAATTCCGGAACGCATTTGGCGAGTTACCAGCAGCCCAGATTGCAAAACTTCCGTTCTATGGTGGCATCACGATTGTTTATGCAGTGATTGGGACGTAAGTTTGAAATGCTCCTCATTAAAGGTACCTATACTGATAAAGACCAGTTTCTGGGCATTTCTATATGTCCAACACCGACATGATATTCGTAAGTGTATATCCTTGTGAGTTTGCCAAATTTGCTAATTGTGAATGAAGTGGCTGTGCAAAACTATATAACAGCTATCATCATATTTTTGATTGTCGAAATGTTAATGACCTGGGGATTTTATGGTGAGCAAATCGTGTGCTTGCGTCTGAAATCAATGCTAATTTTCATAGATTATCTAAATAGGTCTGGCTCGAACATTGGATCTAAGGCGCTCATGTTCATAGTAGCAATCTTGAACGCAGGACGCAACTCTTTTTCGTTCTTTCTTCTTCTAATTGTCTGTATGGGATATGGAGTTGTCAAGCCTAGCTTAGGCAAGACCATGATTTACGTTCGTTGGCTTGCGGCCGGACATTTCGTATTCGGATTGATCTACTCGGTTGCCAGCTTGACCATCACCCCTGAAACTGCTGGCAAGTCTAATCTGTTCCTTTTGCGGATTGACAACTAATTATTTATAAGGTCCTCTTGTCCTATTCGTTATCCTTCCTTTGGCAGGGACCTTGACCGCATTCTACGTGTGGACTCTCAATTCCCTAAATATGACGATGAAAGATCTTACTGAGCGGAAACAGACCGTTAAAGCTGGCATGTACCGCAAGCTTTGGTGGGCGATTCTCATCTCCATCTTAGTAATCTTTGCATTTTTCTTCTTCAACTCTCTCACCTTTGCCTCAGCAAACGATCCAGACTTTGTACCATTTCATTGGCAAACTAGATGGTTCATCCTCGATGGGTGGCTCAATCTCGTCTATCTCGCAGACGTCATCTTTATTTCTTATCTCTGGAGACCAACTGCGAATAACAGGAGGTTCGCTATGAGCGATGAATTAGCACAAGATGACGAAGGGTTTGAGATTGCGGACTTTGGGGCTGAGGATGAGGATGATGACGACGTGGAGAATGGCAGAGCCGATAGAACGCAACCCGGCCAAGAAGGAGCACGATACGATCCTCCATCTGGTCGAAACACTGCTAAAGAAATTCCACGAGAAAGTCTTGATGGAGAGACGATTTTTGCTGTGGGTGAGGATGGTGATAGATGGTCAGATGAGGGAAGCGACGACGAAGATGGTAAAAAACTTACTGGAGGACAAGGAAGACATTGATATTTCCGTTGCAATTGTAACAATAGACAGGGTGGATTCTGGGGGTCGGTATATAGGGTTTTCGGAAAATCTTTGTTTGATAGAAGCTCTATGTGTTAGTCGCACTTAGCGGCGTAGCTTTACTGTACTGAGTTGTTTTTGTCTTTTGGCGTCAATGAAACATTGGTAGGTTCTCAAATTGGAACCCAAGCTGGTGTGTTCATATGTCTCTACTTCACGACAATCATTTCGAGATTCTGAACTCTAGAAGAAATCGACAAGTTATGGCCAAATGCACTTGCTCAAACCATTTTACGATTTTCCTCACCACAATTGATTCCTATTTCTTCCGGATAATGGCCCATTGATAGCAGATTATCACCCTGGTAGAAATCCATAAGTAGCTCTCACATACTCAGACAGAGGTTCAACGGAGATTACTACGTAGATTCGAACACATTGAATACCTTGCTCGCATATGCCCAGCCCATCTGTAACACGCAATATGAGCCCTGGTAACACGAGGGCTTAGCCACTCCCTCCCTGTCCATAATGAACGTGGCGGAGCGTAGGTAGCTGCCTATCTGGCTACGGCAGCAATCTAAAGAGTGTTGATTCCTAATCTAAAATTATAATAGAGGATGTATGCAGGCATTTTACCTGGGCACTAATCGCAAAAGGAAGCTTTGTTAACACCTGTATAAGCTGTCGGTATTATTGATCTACTAGAATATGGAGTTATTGTATTGACATAAATGATTGATGGGGGTAGCTTCCTGAACCAGATGTTATATTTATTCTTCCACAATAGTTGAGTCTTTCAGGACTGCATCATTCGATATCTCATTGCTTATGTGCATTATCCTCTAACCAGAGCCTTCTAGGTTGTTCTCCACATCTTCTTCTACAGCGAGACACGGGTAAACCCCTTTGTGTGGACATTTCTTATCTCTATTAATTACTTATTTAATTCAATTCAGAGTCATTCCCATGTTCTGGGACCTATCTTGGGCTTTTGATTGAGTCTCGTCTACCTAATCACAACTTATGTTGTGTGGTAGTAAAGAATGATCAATCTCGGTCATACTTGGCCACTGAGTCACATGCTTTTCTCTGAATTTCTTTTATTCTTTAATTCAGAAGAATGTTGTACATGTATTACTTCTTTATTGACGTGCAAGGAAAATTTGTTGTTCGGCTCACGTTAGAGTCTATAATTATAAGGCTTCTGAAGCTAAACTCTTTTCTTTATGGCATTGCTATGCAAAATCACAAAACAATTCCAGCCTCCCACAACAATTAGATTCTTTGTCCAAAAGACTGTATCTAACAGAATATTGATACAGAAACGATAGAAGAGGGAAGCGGAGGCTCACCTAATATCTACATCAAGTGTCTTGTCTACGTGCTTGCTATCACTTTCTTTTTCTATCAGCTTTTGGGTAATGCTAGAATGACTATGATTTGCTTAAAGCGCTCATTTAAATTATTCTTGATAGAGCTTCATCGCCAACCTAACAAGGCTTTAGTCGTCCAAAATAAGAGTCGCGTTCGTTGACACCTCTCAGATCCAAGAGTGGAAAATACACAATTATATTCACTTAGTGCTAAGACACTCTCAAAACCAAGCTAATTAATATTGAAGGTATAGTTATATCTTCAGTTAAGGTATATAACGTACTCCTAATGTAGCAAAGGTAGAAATATATTGTTTGTTAGAAGCTTAGTTGACTGATTACCAAGCCTTTGGTAGAGTAGATAGAACATAATAATATACATAATAACGCATTATCAAAAGCAGATTAGTGAGAAGATTCTCTTCAGAAGATCGGTCCTCGTTCAAATCACGCCTCTTTGCGCTTACTGAGTGGATAATTTCTCTAGTGTAAAGAACTTTCATGAAAAAGGATTGAAGTCCTAGCCTTCTGGTGACACCAATTATAATCAGTATATTCTGGTACCACTTATATTATATTGCATTCCCAAATTAATTGTCATACTCGTGAAAGGTAAATAATCCAATGTTTTGTCTTGGGTATCGTTCAGGGGCTCGCTTCGAAAACCTAAGCGAATATTATATAGGGGGCTTATTTAGGAGGCTATTTGAAAACTTTTGAGGTTGGCCTTACGGTTTATTCTTAATTGAGGAGTACTTAGGTACAGTACATCATATAAATCTCGGTGAGCTAGTATTAGCGAGTTGCAGATTATATGCCCCCAAAACCACCAGTCGTTTTGTTTCGTTTGACACTGTGGCTTTGGCCTGAAAGAATGAAAACCCTTCTAAGGAGTTCTAGACATTCCAGTGACATACAATGGGTTAATTAGAGAGGACGCCTGATTAATATGAACGGGCTTTCTTTTTATTTTTATTTGAAAACAAACACTTGAAATGAATGACAAGTTAATAGTAAGAGAGTGTCCTATTTTGATTATTTTAAGGGCAAATTTAGGTACTCAAGTAACCAATAATCAATGAAAAGCGGGTGCTTCCAAATCTTTCTCTGCATTTCCTTGTTGATATGTGTTTGCAAATGCTGAAAATGGAAGCTCCTCGAGCTGTGAAGCTAGCGAGAGCTTAGCCCCACTAATGGGCGAACCCGAATTGTGGGACCTTCAGCCTCAGCCTCGCATTAAAATCTCTAGAACATTTCGTCAACGAATTCACATCAAATTTTAACATATTACGATGGGTAAAAGTAAGTTGTAGACCTGCTGGATCTCATCAATCTAGAAAACTACTAACAGTCATTCAATAGATACGGATAAACTATATATCACTCACTCCGAATGGAGCTCTTCGGACGCTTACTCCGCGAGCGCGGGCTCTAATGTTAGACAAGGTGCTGCAGACGGCTCTTTCAAGAGATTGCCCTTCAACTTTTGCGCAGCTAGTTTACAGCCATTTAAACACCCAGTATGCACACCTGAGGGAACAATATTCGACGTGGAGGTCATTAGCGACTGGCTGGCGAAACATGGCACAAATCCAATTAACGGGAAGCCACTGAAAGATAAAGATCTGATCAAGCTGAACTTTGCGCGCAATGGAGATACAGAGGTGAAGGATGCCGAGGGTAGGGCTGGGGATGGCCAAGGCGAGATGGTGGATCCAGTTACCTTTAAGGTCTTTACGGATAATACGCACATTGTAGCAATCCGACATGGTAGTGAAGCAAATGTGTTTGCTTGGGAGACGGTCGAGAGACTTAATATCAAAGGGAAGATGTGGAAGGACTTGGTGGATGATAGGGACTTTGGCAGATCGGATATCATCACACTCCAGGATCCACAGAATATGGAGAGCCGGGACATGAGCCAATTTAAGTTTTTGAAAGAGGGAGAAAGTGTTTTGAGCAAAGAACAAGAAGAGGAGCGAAAATCCGGATCAGTAAATATCAGTGCGCTGGGACGGGTGGGAGAAAAGGTGTTGAGAGCAAAGGAGGCAGTTGAGAAAGCGAGGAGAGAGAGAGCTGATCCAAACCACTCCAAAGCTTTAGCAAAAACAGGAGGTCCTAAAATAATACCAAGGTCTTCCATGATACAGGAAAAGAAGTCGCTATACAATGCTGCACAATACACGACAGGAAGAGCTGCAGCAAGTTTTACGAGTACCGGTCTCACACCAGAGACGAGTGGAGAAAGAGCTTTGCTATCTGATGAGGAATATATGCTTCGACCAAAGAGAGTTAAGATCAAAGGATATGCTAGAATTGAAACAAATCTCGGTGATCTCAACATTGAGTTACAAACCGAAACCGCACCTAGAGCTGTGTGGAATTTCGTCCAGCTTGCCAAGAAGGGTTATTATAATGGCGTCACTTTCCACCGAAATATCAAGAACTTCATGATACAGGGCGGTGACCCCACTGGCACTGGCAAAGGGGGTACTAGTATATGGGGCAAGAATTTCAATGATGAATTTGATGGTCCTCTAACTCATGACGCCCGGGGAGTTATGAGTATGGCGAACAAAGGAAAGAACACAAATTCAAGCCAATTTTTCATCACATACAAACCGGCGAAACACCTGGATCGGAAGCACACAATCTTTGGCCGAGTTGTGGGTGGTCTGGACGTTTTGCAAAAGATGGAAAGTGCTCCTAGCGGTGAAGGGGAAAGACCCATCGAGGACATAATTATGGAACATGTTGTTGTCTTTGTCGATCCGTTTGAGGAGTTCCAGAAGCAAAGAAGAGACCAGGATGCGGCTGAGAAGGAAAAGGTCGAGATTATGAATCAGGGAGGAACAGAAGATGACAAGACGACTTGGACAGGGAAGCGTTTACGGCGTGACGGAACTGTTGTTGAACCTGAGCAATCTGGGGGTGTAGGAAAATACTTGAAGGATGCAGTAACAAATAATGGATCCGCAGTTCAAGTTGCCCAAGATGACTATGTGGAGGAACCTGCCAAGAAGAAGGTCAAGTCGGGTGGATTTGGAAACTTTGATGGATGGTGAGGAAAGTCACTACTAGAAAGAGATTGCGGAATAGGATAAGTAGTTAGGGAAACCCCCTCCTACTTGTGCGAATTCGTGCTCCTGGTGGTAATGGTCTCATACGAGACCGCTTTGTCCAACGAGCTGAGCTTGAGAACATTCCCAAACCCAGCGCTAACTAGCGATTTGTGTAGACAGTTATTTGCTACATAGGCTAGTAGTTCTGATGACATCATTAGTTCTATCTTCGTTCTTGAATCCCCCTTGGGACATATTGGTATGAAGTACATCAATGATCATTGGCATTATGCACTTGGCGATATTGGTATAAATCAATGCTCAAGCAGCGTTGGCAGCCTCCAGTTCGAAAGTTTATCAAAATCAAGAGGGGGCGAGGACTTTGAGTGTAACTGTAGTGGGACTCTAGCACAACCAAACACTCGTATGCGAATTTCCTCTGAGCATGCTGGCGCGGAAGTAGTAAATATATACTCAAAATATTAGGTTGACCATCTATCTCCCTTATTGCAACTTTTGAATATGACTTGAAGAAACGAACTTGAAGTTTTGTTATTGTGTTCACCCGCCACACTAATAGAGCCACGCCCTTTCAGCCTATCGAGCCTATCTAAGGTTACTGTATCAGGGAAGGACGATGGCGTCGACATCGACCATATTAAATTGGAGGCAGAAAATAAATACAACCGACTTTTAAAGCAGGAGAAAGAGTGACAACTTTGAATACACCAGCCTTGCCGAACCTACTCAAGAAGCTTTCCATGAACGCTAGCCCCGCGAACCCCAGACCAGATCCTCGGTTTCCTTAGGCTTGCGACGGGGCTTTACTTCACTTTACAGCCGCCACAAAGCGCATCTTCAACACCAAGATCACCACTCCACCATGTCGGCCCCAATTCTGCACTATCCCCTCCAAGCACCAGCAAGCTCAACTGGCTCCCTTGACTCTCCTGCAGGTCAGAAAGGCGATCAACCACAGCATAAACGCGTCTATCAAGCCTGTATTCCCTGTCGGCGGCGCAAGGTGAAATGCGATTTAGGCAGTGTTGATAACCCCTCGGAACCACCATGCGTGCGCTGCCGCCGCGAAAGTAAAGAATGTTACTTCTCCGCCACCCGGAGGAAGCGCAAGACTGAGGATGGGGGAGAGGGGAGTTTGGATGGGTTTGATTACAATGAGGACTATGTGGTGAGGAATGGGAGAAAGATGGTGCATGGTTCGCCTGGGGGAGATATGCGACAAGAGAGTATGGGTGCGCCGCCATCCGTAAGGTCTGCTGGACAATATGTAGACAACACGCCGATAATACCTCCTTTGACCCCTGGGGGATCGATTGGAAGAACGCAGCCATTGAGGAGGCCACAGCAGGATGATCAGCATCGCCAGGCGGACGAGTCGAGTATGCAACTAGAGAATCCCGAGGCAAATTTGGTTATGAGAAAGGAGGTCTATGGGTATGTGCTTGAGTCCATGCTATCCCTGAAACATGTCTTACGGGCAACTGCAGAATTGATGGTAGAGTGTCTAGGATCCAGCTAACTTCTTCAGACCCCATGATGCACTCGATCTTCTCTATAAAGCAGCGACGGATGACAATAGAGGTGGAAGAGATGGCAGTGTTCAACTCTCACCTATGATGGGAAATTTCTCCCAATCACAACGCCCTATGTCCTCGCATATGCAAAGTATGAACCAACATGTACAAAGCGATATGCAACCTCCAAGCTCGTCTCGAGATCCGGCCATAGATCCTTCATTAGCTAGCCACGGACTCCATACTGCTCGAGAGCAAAGTCCTGGCTATCAGGATGCTATCAAAGCATGGTCGCGATTTAGATTTGTCCGCGCAGGGTGGTTCACTGCAGCGGAGGCCATTGAGTACATTTATTAGTAGGCCACTGTAATTCCCTGAAGATAATTTCACTGACAAATACAGCTACTATGAATTTCTGTCGCCTTTAACACCTGTCTCACCACCTACTTTCTTAGATCCTGCCACTCATATAGTACTTTTGAATGAAGAGCCAATTCTGACTGTCACACTCTTGACCATAGCAACAAGATATAAGAAGATGCCAGGTCCTGGTGGACATTGTCGGTCACATGCAATACACGAACAGCTGTGGACTTATCTGAGAGGCATGATTGAGAGATGTTTATGGGGACAGGAGGCTTTTGGAGGTGGATTTTGTGGTTCAGGTGCACAAAGTGACTCCACCACAGCTCCTTGGCGAGGTCTGAGGAAAGGCAGTCTACGAACTCTTGGCACAATAGAGAGTCTCATGATATTGACAGAGTGGCATCCTCGAGCTCTGCATTTCCCTCCTGCTGAGTAAGAATTTTGCCTCGGGATATCAGTTGAACCTCACTGACATATATCTTTAGAGCTACGGATGAACTTATGCTTCCATCATATGAGGGTACCGATAACTACAGTACCGTAGATGAGACTGGTAACCGTTTGCCGGGAGGCATCGGCGGCAAGAGAATTGAAGGTTGGCTCGAACCAGCCTGGAGAAGCGATCGCATGTGCTGGATGCTTCTAAGCACAGCAATGGGTCTTTCATACGAGCTAGGTGTATTTGATGATCTTGAGGAACTCATGGTAAGCTTAACCATATCAGCCACATTACCTTTTTATCGCTAACCCTCCCTTAAGGCGGATGGTGGGGAGATCGTTAGACCAGAATATAAAGAGGAGGGATATCAGTTGAGAGCGGCTCGCATCAAGAAGTTAATATTAATATATGTTCAACAACTAGCTGGTAGGCTTGGTTGGACAAATATGGTCCCGGAGAACTTACGAGACACACATTCAGCATTAGCTACTCGAAAACGAAAATCTTCTGTTGACAGTAAGACTCCGGATACGAACACTAGCATCGCCAACAGTAAGTGCGCCTTTAGCATGTATATGTCTCATGAAGCTTAGATGACGCGGCTTACAATTCATAGGTCTCAACTATATTCCCGATTTGGAGCTCGATGACAGGATTATCCACTGCTGGGCTGGAATTAGCAATGCCATGCGCCTTGGAAATGAAAAGCTATTTAGATCCAGACAATACACAACTAAGATCATCCAAGATGGGAGCTACATCAAAGAACTTGCAGCATTCCAGCCTATGCTGAAGTATTGGTGGAAGGAGTTCCAGCGATTTAACTTACCCCAATATATTCGTCATATATTGACTATCGAATATGAATACGTCAGGATTTACGTTAACTCGTTATCTCTGCAAGCTGTCGTCGAGAGATGTACTACTAACGCCGGTAATCAAGCAAACAATGCGGGCCAAGGACCAAATGGAGAACTTTCTCCTCAGACGCAGAACTATTTTGGGAAGCTCCCTCTTGCTCAGCTTGGGGGTTTCAGCACTGCGGACAAGGAATATGTAAGAGAGGTTGTGGAGGGCAGTCGAAGCTTGTTACGAACAGTTGTAGAAGGACTCCTCCCAGGAGATTACCTTAAGCATGCTCCTGTCCGCACATACTTCCGCATCATCAGTGGTGCTATGTTCTTGCTTAAGACTTTTGCATTAGGAGCGTCCAAGAGCGATGTTGAGATTAGTATAGGACTTATGGTATGTTGCCCCAACCGATGAAATATTTCCCTTCTTAACACTTTACAGGACCAAGCAGTCTCGGCTCTTCGCAACTGTGTAGTTGACGACGTTCATCTAGGAATTCGCTTTGCTGACCTGCTCGAAACACTCACTTCTAGACTCCGAAGCCGATTCATTAGCGCGCCTGCGCCTCCGGCAGATGAGCAACATAAGCGAGCGCGCAGTCCTGTTCACAATTCAGATTCTAAAAGAGTTAAGCACTCCCCTAATAATACAATCCGCGAATGGCAAGCTGGGACCCCAAACTATGGCATGTCCCAAAATCCGACGCCACACCAAAATGGGCTAGACAGCGTCTCTGCAACACCATTTGATCTAAACTCCGGTGCCTTCTATGGCAACCCAGCATACAGCCAAGCGCAATCATATGGTAACGACATGACGGAACAGCTGTTTGGTAGTAATGACTGGGCTGGGAACGAAATGTGGTATCTGCCGCCGGGGCCGGAATTCTACAACAATGTCAACAACCAGACGATTACACAGACCGCCGAGGGAGTAAATGTCGGTGGGATGGATTTGTTGGATTATATGACCTTAGGCGATCTACCAATGATAGACGGGGCACATTTTTCGGGCCCTTGAGGTTCTTTTAGCGGTTTGAGCTGTTTTTTTGGGAGCCGGTTCGGAGTTTGTGTGTTCCCCAGAGATAGTGAGTTGAACTCATGCTCAGGGTGGTGCTTCAAGGAGGGTTTGGGGAATACAATTATCACGGAAGATCTATAGAGCAAAATCATGATATTACTAAACCTATCTCTTTACCGCAATTTAAACTCTCTAGATATCCTATTATGAGATAGGCCCTCGCCATGCATTATATTACCAACATAGCATTCTCCAACAACGGTATAGAAACCATCACCCGCAGGTCTGAGAACATAGGGGACATCTCCTCCGAAAAGAATGCAGATGATATCTCCCTCTCTCGAGCTCTTAGGCACACACGCTAACTGTCCATTACAAGTAAGCGAGACACGCCGTCTTGAGGACCACCGATCCAAAGACGCTTCAATAATTGCATGCGTTGTAAAGTACGGAATATCCTCATCCAGTCCACGGATTCCATCAACTGTAGTTTGGGACTCAGTAAAGTATTCCTTGAATCTTTCCGGGGCGCTTGCCATGAAGTCCATGTATCTGTTGAAGTAAGTCAAGTATTGATCTGGAGCTGGAAATCCTTCACTGGTTAGACCGCATGTCATAGTTCTCCAAAGTTGATTGTTGCGCTCTGCTCTTGAGCTGCGATTGATATCTCGAGAAAGGGTTTCACACTCCTGAAGCCAGACCAAAGACCCTTTAAGTGCTGAGATTTTGGCCATGTTGATCTCAAACACAGCGATGGCTTTTGTAAATACAGGCTCGGAGCCTAACACAGCGATGGAATCAACTTGCTTCCCTATCACGTGTAAGATATTTTTGTTATCAGAGTGCCAGGCTTCGGGCTTCATCCCTCCCGAGGCGCGGAATCCTGTTCGATCGCTATAACGTGTGAACGGGTGCACATTCTCGATATTCCTCCAATCTGGAACCCATGATGGAAGTGATATATCAGTACTCGGTCCGGAGGCGCACGATAGAGCTCGCAAATTCTTATGGTGGTTACTATCGGCAACAGCAAAGTCTTTAAAGGCCTCCAGAACGTCCTCCTCGTTTGTATCATAATTTGGTACAACTACCTCCCTCTCCACCCAATTTTTGGCAAGACCGACAACGGCAAAGATTTTGTCACGCTGATCTTTGCATTTGCTGAATGATGTTGCGACGAGGATGTGGAAGAGAGACATTGATAACGGACCGCTGTGCGATCTTCGAGCACTTTCTATGGCTGTGATGTTCTCAAGAGATTGATGAGCTTCATCCCCTCCCAATTGACTCACCGGGAGAAAATGATCACCTAATCTCATGTATATATCTGCAAACATTTCCCAAGGCATATACTGATCTCCGCAGTGAATAGTTGCGTATTTCGAGCATGCCACTTCCTGAATCACCCATGTGCGACGAAACCATTCCCTACGAAGCAACGTAACCATGTGTTCATACTCAATATCAGTGAGCATAGACCTTG
>Ga0247734_1000972_pt1 | contig 23132 bp, 18 predicted proteins | sample UWRJL103311B2_FD_180933 | JGI IMG/M metagenome (GOLD analysis project Ga0247734, IMG submission 180933) | Plant litter microbial communities from Arlington Agricultural Research Station in Wisconsin, United States - UWRJ-L103-311B-2 | ecosystem: Environmental > Terrestrial > Plant litter >... | reverse complement strand
GCAAAAGAAGAATCAACTGTTCCAGCGCGGATGATATCAGGAGCACTTGCGAAATCACTGGCACATTTAATCAGATCTGCAATAGCCTCATGCCGGGCAGCATCGTCACCACCGGCAATTGCTTCACGCACGCCGTCCAGCATTGCCCTCAGACGCGGAGCCTGTTCCTGCCAAGGCTGGCTACCGAAAGTGGGTGCCATATGCTGGGTATCAAAAAAAGTCAGCAGCGCAGCTGTCGTCCGCTCATCGCCACTAGCCAGTTCGCGGGCTGCGGCACGCCAGGTAAGTCCGGCATCATAATCTTTGTCGTTCCAGCCAAATGCTGCCACTCCAGTTACGGCTACCCGGCTTGCAGCTTCCTGGTTCATCGGATTAGATAAAACACCGCTCAGTTCTGACGACAGTCCGGCTTCTCGCCGCGCATAGGGTGCCAAAAGCAAACGACCTGTTGTTTGCGCGTAATCATTAACAGGGTAATTGTCCCATAATAATGTCTTGCGCCCAAATGCTTTGGTTGCCGAGCGTGCATCACCAATAGAAATAGCGGGCGGCACAACATCGGTACCCGTCCATTGTACCACAATCTTTGGGTTTAGGTGTTTTCTCAGCGCTGCTTTGTAAGGGCTCTCTTTTGCATCGTAATATTCTGTTGGAACCATGATCAGGGCTGGCGCAGTAGGATCTTTGATCTTAAGGTTGGCCTGCAAGGCATTTAGCAATTGCGACTGCGCAATGCCCGCCGCCTCCGGTCCTGACGGGCCAAAAGTTTGTTTATCACGTTCACAATTCCATTTGGTATATTCGATATCATCAAGTGCCACATAAAAACTATGGACACCGATTGAACGCAGTGCATCAAATTTACGCTCCAGTGCCTGCAGGTCGGCCGGCTCAGAAAAGCAGATTGAGGGCCCGGGAGAAATGGCGTAGACAAAGTTAACGTGGTTGCGCCGGGCTGTGGCCACCAGCGTACCCAGATCTTTTAAAATGGCTGCGGGATACGCTTCGCGCCAGCGATCACGCGCATAAGGGTCGTCTTTTGGACTGTAGATATAGGTGTTCGCCTTTACGCTGGCAAGGAAATCGAGATGTTTTGTGCGGTCCAGCATCGACCATGGTTTACCATAAAAACCTTCGATAGTCCCCCTGATAGGCATAGCCGGATGGTCCTGGATAACAAGAGCCGGAATCACCTGACGCTGTGCGAGCTGACGGAAAGTCTGCGCTCCATGAAACAAGCCGTCGCTATCGTGTCCGGCAAGCGTGATCAATGCGCCTTTGCCTTTTGTGGTAGTTGTAATGGTATATCCCTCGGCATGACTATCAATTGCAGTCCCGTTTTCGTTAAGTGCAGATTTTACCAGCTTAGTATCTCCTGTTCCAAGAATGATATATGGAAGATCGATAGCCGTCGGAAGTTGCCGGGCCATCGTAATGGTCTCTACTCCTGCAGACAGGAGTATGCTTTTAACCAGCATTACCGTCCCCGTATCAGTACCTGCGGCGACAATCAGCACGACCGTCTTACCCAATACAAACGAACCATTTCCAATTTCAATTGATATCGGCGCCGGAAATATTAAGGGCAAAGTAACAGGACGGGTATTTAATACGCTACTGGTTTGGAATTGACCTTTTGTTGTTTGAGCAAGGGAGGTACTGAACCCCAGCACCGCCAGGGCTAAACAAGTCGATAACATTTTCATTGATCTTTAAATTTTTGAGTTTAAAACCCGTAATATAGTGAAGTATTGACCTTTTTGATAATTTCATGGCAATGAACATTCAACCCACACTACAAAATGATAACATCATTCTTATCCCCTTAAAGGAAAATGACTTTGATGAATTGTACAAAACAGCCTCTGATCCAAAGATTTGGGAGCAGCACCCAAACAAGGACCGCTGGCAAAAAAAAGTTTTCAAAACCTTTTTTGAGGGCGCTATTCAAAGCAAAGGTGCATTTAAAATAGTGGAGAAGGAAACAGGTAGAATTATTGGAAGCACTAGGTTTTACGATTACGATGCTGAGGACAATAGTATATTCATTGGCTACACTTTTTATGAAATATCTGCCTGGGGCAAGGGTTTAAATCCTGCCGTGAAGGCAATGATGCTGGACTATATTTTTCCTTTTGTAGGAAAAGTATATTTTCATATTGGTGCAAATAATCTACGTTCACAAATTGCCATTGGCCGACTGGGTGCTGAAAAAATTGGTGAGCAGGAAGTTTCGTATTTTGGCGAAAAGTCGCAGTTGAATTATATATTTGAGATCAGTAAAGAAAGGTGGATCACGCCGTCTGCCGGGTCGATTTTATAATCCGTTCAAAATATTGGTTAAAAAGAACTGCAAACCACTAATACAAGCTAAGTTGCCAAGATAAGATACCAATATATTAAGATGTATAGATATCAATATCAAGCTGTTTATTAATCGAATTTATCACCACTCTTAGCAGGCTTTGGAAAGCGATCCTCGTAACCTTAATATAAGAAGCCAAATAGCCAGAGAGGTATTTTTTTATCAAACCCGGTTTCAATATCATCTGCAGCAACAATAGATGAGGCAGCATCTTTAATCTGTTTTGAAGTTTTTGATTTTCCTCCAACTTCTATAGTCAAGCCTTCTGTTAAGAAATCACCATTAACCGGAGTAAAAACTTCCTTGCCTGCATTCAGCAATTGATTTAACAAAAAAGTCTCCCTAATATTTCCTTTATCAGGATTGGGGTCAATTGCATAAGCGAGATTGGTGTTTTCCAAAAATATTTTATCTGGTTTTTGCAGCCTCGAAATCCCTTTACCGTCTGTGGCAATTATATTTAGCAACCTTGCATCCCGCAGTTGGTAAATGTAGTCATATATACTCTCCCTGTTAATTTCCATTTTTCTAGCCAATGCCGAAATATTGGGTTTGAAGGGAGCCGACTCTGCTATTACGCCTAACAGGCGTTTCACTTTTACTGCCGTACCTGCGTTGTAAGAGGCTATGTAAGCAAGATCAGTATCCACGATAGCATTGATCACCTGTTCAAGCTTGGGTAAATACTCTGCTTCACCTTCTACAATTATCGGCAAATAACCAATCTGTAAATACTTATTGAATAAAGGGAGAGGCTGCATTTTCTCAAGGATAGACACGGCGATTTCTCTATGTTTTAGTCTGATATCCTCTATATTATAACTTTCTAAACTGAGATTCTCTGTGAAGATGAGGTATTCCCTGAATGATAATCCTGCAAGAGTATAATTGATGACCCGTCGACTTAAATCGGCTTCTCCTCTATAAATATCCAGGGCGGATGAAGCAGAAAAGATAACTTTCATTTCTGGCAGCCCATCATAAATATTTTTTAACTCCCTGGACCATCCGGGATATTTGTGGACCTCATCAATGAATAAGATCCTGCCACCGTTTCTAAACCAATCAGTTGCAGTTTCAAGAAGTGTATGGTTATAAAACCAGGTATGGTCCGCTGTTACATATAACGCTTTAGAAACCAGGGCGCCGAGGTCAAACTTAAAATGCTGAAGCATTAATGTCGTCTTTCCTGCTCCTCTTGGCCCTTTAATCCCAATCATTTTCTGATTCCAATTGATAGTAGAATGCAGATATCTTCGGAAAGAATTGGTGACCGCTCTCAGAATATTGTCTTGATATTGAATTAAAACCTCCATAAACACTTCAAATTGTAAATTCAAAAGTACAAAAAACCCCGTAAATTGTACATTCAAAAGTACAAAATACAGGTAAAATTGTACTTTTGAATGTACAATTTCCAAAAATAATCTTTGTTTCAGTTCATTTGATATAAACTCTCAGTGTAACCCAACATTGGCATTCCAGGTTCTTTCCAGTTTTGCGCTTTTACTTTGTGATATAAATAACTTAAATTATTATATTATGAAGAATTTGATCATTATCGCAGCTGCCTTGTTGAGCGCTAACCTAACTTTTGCACAGGATATTCCTTCATCGGAAGTTCCTTCAGTAGTACTAAATTCATTTAAAAGGTCTTTTCCAAAAAGTACCGGTGTAGAATGGGAACTGAAAGGTGAAAACTACAATGCGGAATTTGATATCGACTGGAGGGACCATGAGGTTTGGATAAATAAAACAGGTGCTATTGTAAAACATAAAAAAGAGCTGAAACAAGCAGAATTACCTGCCGTAGTAACCAATCAAATCAAAGTGAATTACAATACTTACCGCATTGATGATGCAGATCAGTTTGAAATTAATAAAAAATTCTACTACAAAGTTGAACTGAAGAAACATGATGAAGAAGGGAAGTTTGTTTTGACCAAAAAGGTAAAGTTTCAAATGTGATTTTGTAAGTAGCCAGATTAGAGGTATATGGAAATTAACAAGGATTTTTTGAATATCAGCCCCGGCCCTATCGCTGTTAAAATAGTGGTAGGCGTCGGAATAGGCATGTTAGTAGGAATGGAACGAAAATGGTCACACAAAGAAGCGGGCATTCGTACCTTTTCGATCATCGCTTTATTGGGGGTTTTATCAGCTCTGATCAGTCAGGAAATGGTGATCGTTTCAATGATTGGGGTATTCCTTCTGGTAACCGGCATCAACACACGCAGCCTGAAAGTAAACAATACCCTGGAAATTACCACCTCTGCTGCGCTGATTGTTGATTATTTATTAGGTGTACTGGTAGGCCTGGGCCATATTTTTACGCCTGTTGCCGGCGCCATTGTGATGACCATGCTACTGGCCTGGAAGATTGAGCTTAACCGCTTTGCCGGAGGATTGCAGCCTTCTGAAATCCGCAGCGCGATTTTACTGGGACTGATTGGCTTTGTAATCTATCCCCTGATGCCCAATAAATATATAGACTCCTGGAATTTAGTAAACCCTAGTGATGCTTGGCTAAGTGTAATAGCCATATCAGGAATAGGTTTTGTAAACTATGTCTTTCTGAGAATATTCAGTACCAACGGACTGTACTGGGGCGCCATCTTTGGCGGACTTGTGAACAGTACCGCCACTGTTGCTGAAATTAGTGGCAGGGCAGAAATAAGTGGACTGACCTCAAAAATTACCGTCTTGTGTTTACTCACCAATATTGCCATGTTTGCCAGAAACCTGTTATTGGTTGGTATCTTTTGTCCGCCGGCTTTACCTGCAAGCCTGTTGCCCCTTATTGCAATGTCGCTGGTGTCGGGCTTCTGTATCTGGCTGGACTTAAGAAATGACGGCGACAAAGAAATTAAAACGGTTGAAAAAGCTACGCCAAACCTGGATACTCCTATTTCCCTGAAAAAAGTGTTGACTTTTGGTGTTCTTTTCGTCCTGATACAAATTGGTGGTACATTGTTAACAAGGGTATTTGGCAGTTACGGAATGCTGGCAACCGGTGTATTTGGAGGGCTGATCAGCAGTGCAAGTACTACCGCAGCGGCTGCAACAATGGCCAGTCATGGACAAATTACTCCATCTGTAGCGGGAAGTGTAGCTATTCTTTCTTCGCTAGCCAGCGCTGTAATTAGTCTGCCCATCATTTGGAGAACCGTAAAAGACCGAAGACCAGTGAAAAAATTCACTGTTGAGCTCATCGCAATTGTGATTGCCGGCACATCGATCGTTTGGTTAGACCGGGCTTTTGAACTTACTGAAAAGTTTATTCAGTTCCAGAAGTAATCAATATTTACCTGGGCACCTTAAATAACTATTGAAATGTTAAAAGGAAGCTTGTATTTATTTATACCTCCGGTTTATTAAACAGAGCCAGGTGCACCTTGTATCATAAAATTTGCGAATAAAGAAATCCAAAAAAATTTGAAGAACTGGATACAATTTGTAATTTCACAAAACAACAATACCAACCAAATATAAATTTACAGTTCAGCTTCAGAATGGAAAACATCCAGATAAAAAAAAACACCAAGATTTACGATGCAATAGTAGTGGGCTCGGGAGCCGGCGGAGGAATGTCAGCCTATGTACTGGCCCACGCAGGTTTAAAAGTACTGATGCTTGAAGCCGGTGCCTATTTCGATCCGAGAACAGATTCGCACCAGTTAAAATGGGCATGGGAGTCTGCCCGTCGCGGTGCAGGTACAACAAGACCTTTTGGCGATTTTGATGCAGCTTATGGCGGCTGGCAATTAGACGGAGAACCGTACACCACTAAAGATGGTACCGAATTCGAATGGTTCCGCGCACGAATGCTGGGTGGACGTACCAATCATTGGGGCAGGATATCATTGCGGATGGGACCGGAAGATTTTAAACCAACTGACGGGCTAACCGAGCCATGGCCTATTACGTATGATGAGCTAAAACCTTTTTATGACAAGGTAGACCGCATGATCGGCATTTATGGCACGGTAGAAAATATAGCCAGTGAGCCCGACGGAATTTTTCTTCCGCCGCCGAAGCCACGCCTCAATGAACTGTTTATTAAACAAGGTGCAACCAAAGCAGGTGTGAAGGTAATCACCGGACGGGGTTCGGTCCTGACGGAAGCCCTAAAAGGAAATAACGAACGTGGTGCATGTTTTTTCTGTGGCCAGTGCGGACGTGCCTGTAAAGTATACGGCGATTTCTCGTCTTCCTCATGCCTGGTAATCCCAGCAGTAAAAACGGGGAACCTGGAAGTGATTACTAACGCTATGGTGCGCGAAGTATTAACAGACAAAGAAGGTAGGGCAACGGGCGTATCCTATGTAAACCGTGATAACCTGGAGGAATATCAGGTAAGTGCAAAAGTGGTTATCCTGGGCGCAAGTGCCGGCGAATCGGCGCGTTTGCTGCTGAACTCTAAATCTGCAGCACATCCGGGCGGCATAAGTAACAGCAGCGGAGTAATCGGTAAGTACCTGCATGACAGTACGGGTTCAAGTACAAGTGGATTTCTTCCGCAACTAATGGACCGTAAACGATATAATGAAGACGGCGTGGGAAGTGTCCATATCTATTCACCCTGGTGGCTGGACAATAAAAAACTAAATTTCCCAAGAGGTTACCATATTGAATATGGTGGCGGTATGCACATGCCTGCCTATGGTTTCGGAAAGGGAATTCAGGATATGAATGGCGCAGTACCGGGCCGTGACGGGATGAAAAAAGATGGTGGTGGTTATGGCCTTGGCTTAAAAGACGACTATCGCCGTTTTTTTGGTACGCAAGTGGGTATGGCGGGCCGTGGCACTGCTATTGCACGGGCGGATAATTATTGCGAAATAGATCCGAATGGTGTAGTGGACAAATATGGTATTCCTGTATTGCGTTTTCATTACAAATGGACCAATGATGAGATCTACCAGGCTAAACACATGCAGGAAACCTTTCAGGAAATCATGCATAATATGGGCGCAATCCATGGCAAAATGCAGGGACCTGAAACCAACTACGGCTTAGAAGCACCGGGTAAAATTATACATGAGGTAGGTACGGTAAGGATGGGCGACGATCCGAAAAAATCTGCCTTGAATAAATATTGCCAGGCACATGAATGTGAGAACCTTTTCGTTGTAGATGCTGCACCATTTGTACAACAGGGCGACAAAAACGCCACCTGGACAATCCTGGCAATGAGCATGCGAACAGCTGAGTACATCTTATCACAACGTAAAAAACTTAACCTCTAAAATTATGAACAGACGTGAATCACTTAAAGTATTAGGCATAGGTACGATAACAACTGGATTGATTGTTGGCGTGGGTTGCAACCTAAATGATAAAAAGGCACCAGAAGCTGCAAAGGCGCTGGATCCAAAAGCTACTCCTGGCCGCATGCCTGAAGAAGTTGAACGCGAAAACAAGCTGCTGCAGCAAACATACTTTGATGCGCATGAAATGTCTACGATCACAGTATTAGCTAATTTTATTATTCCAAAAGACAATCATTCTGGTAGTGCATCGGACGCGAAAGTGCCGGAGTTTATTGAATTTATTGTCAAGGATATCCCTTCGCATCAGCTGCCGATGCGTGGAGGCCTGAAGTGGCTGGACCTGCAATGCCTGAACCGCTTTAACAATCCATTTATCAAATGTAAAACAGCAGAACAAACGGAAATACTGGACGAGATTGCCTATCCTGCAAAAGCTAAACCGGAAATGGCACAGGGAGTTGCTTTTTTCAACCGTATGCGTGACCTGACCGCCTCTGGGTTCTGGAGTTCGGAAATGGGGACAAAGGATCTGGGCTATGTTGGGAACGTTCCAAACCGATGGACCGGTGTGCCTGCGGATGTGCTTAAACAATACGGAATGGAAGATATAAAGATATGAACAACTACGCATTAGAGCGCTTATTGCCATCTCAATGGGAGGAATATAAGGCAATCAGACTTCAAGCACTGCAAACTAATCCTGAAACATTTGGAAGTACTTTTGTAAAAGAAGCCGCATATACGCAGGACGACTGGATCTCTTTGTTGGAAAATCAATCGAGGGCGGTATTTGCTTTATATTATTCCACGTCAATAATTGGCCTCTGTGGCGTAGCGGTTAAAAAAGAAGATCGTGCTACGGCGATTCTATTTTCAGCTTTCATCAAAATACCATTCCGTGGAAAGGGGCTATCAAAAATGTTTTACCAAAAACGAATTGAACGGGCGCGTCAACAGAGATGTACATCAATCACCGTTTCTCACAGGAAAGGTAATGAACGTTCCAGGGCAGCAAATCAACGTTTCGGTTTCAAGTTTAGCTGCGCGAATGAGGTTACCTGGCCGGATGGCTTACAGGAAGATGAATTGATATATGAATTGCAATTATCGCCCTGAGCCGTAGAGTCAAGTAAATTGAGCCGTAGGAGAAATTAGTCCCTGTTTATATAGACCATCTTTGTATGGTTAAAACATAAATAAACAGCAATGGCATCAATAACTAAAATAAATCTTGGCCAAAACGGCCCATTGGTATCGAAACTTGGATTAGGCTGCATGCGCATGTCTTCAGTTTGGGGTGCCCCGGTAAACGATGAAGCCGAAAGTATAGCTACAATTCAGTCAGCATTGGATAACGGCATAAACTTTCTGAACACTGGCGACTTTTATGGCGCCGGACACAATGAACTGCTGATAGGTAAAGCCATTAAAGGCCGCAGGGACGATGCTTTTATTAGCGTAAAATTCGGTGCAATATTTTACAATGGCCAATGGTTGGGCCTGGACCTACGCCCGATGGCGATCAAAAATTTCATCAATTATTCATTGACACGTTTGGGTATAGACACCATAGATCTTTACCAGCCTTGCAGACTGGATAACAGCGTTCCGGTTGAAGACGTAATTGGCACGGTTGCCGACCTGATTAAAGAAGGAAAAGTGCGTTACCTTGGTGTATCTGAAATTACAACAGATCAATTGCGCCAGGCAAATAATATTCATCCGGTTACTGCATTGGAAATTGGTTATTCAATGGCAGACAGGCAGATTGAAGGCGACCTGCTTCCTACCGCAAAAGAATTGGGCATAGGTGTAGTGGCATTTGCAAATACCGCAGAGGGTTTACTTACAGGTGAAATGAAAGCACCTCTTGCAGCGGACGACTACCATACCCATTTCTCGCGTTTTCAAGGAGAAAACCTGATAAAAAACCTGGAGAAAGTTGAAGTGCTAAAAACTATGGCCAGTGAAAAAGGGTATACACCTACTCAATTGGCAATTGCCTGGGTGAATGCACAAGGCGACCACATCATGCCCCTGGTAAGCATGAGCCGCAGGTCCCGCTTACCGGAAAACCTGCAGGCTATGGAAATACTGTTAAGTAATGAGGAATTGGAGGCGTTGAATACGACTTTTGCACCGGGTTCAATACTTGGTGGAACTTACCTGCAACGTTAACCTTGTGGGGCTGGTGAAGCCCCAATCTTTTGTATATTTAAACAATGATTAATCCGACTGAAATTATTCCGGGAGTGCTTTTTTATTCCTACTATTCTTCTCAAAGAAAAGATAAGGTGGCTTTTTTGGAGCACAGTACCCTGGTATTGCAGGTTTCTGGCCGTTTTGAGATGGAAACCGCAACCGAAAAGGTTTCAATGGAACAGGGTCAGATGTTGCTGATCCGCAGGAACCAGCTGGGAGAACTTACTAAAACACCCTTGGACGGCAAGGACTACCAAACGATTGTTATTTGTTTGAAAGAAGAACTGCTGAGGCAGATAGCGCTGGAAGAGCAGATTGAAGTTGTGAAAAAATACAATGGCCCAATTAATATCCTTCTTCCGCAAAACGACTTTCTACAAGCATTTTTTCAATCGGTAATACCCTATGTGCGCCATTCCGAAGAAAAAATAACCAATGCGGTGGGTATGTTAAAAGTAAGGGAGGCCGTACTGCTGCTGTTGCATACGATGCCGGAACTGAAGGAATTCCTGTTTGATTTTTCTGATCCGTACAAGATTGATCTGGAGAAATTCATGCTTAATAATTTTCATTTTAATATCCCGGTTGAAAAGTTTGCGCAGCTTACTGGACGAAGCCTGGCGGGATTTAAACGCGACTTCCAAAAAACTTTTGAAATGGCACCCCGGCAGTGGCTACAGGAAAAACGGCTGATGGAAGCCCGACACCTGATTGATAGGAAAAACAGGAAACCCTCTGCAATTTATCTGGATCTGGGATTTGAAAGCCTCTCCCACTTCTCACGTTCGTTTAAAAAGAAATTCGGCAAGGCACCAACGGAGTAATTAAATTCTGACTTTGTCTGACCAGTCGATTGCTATTATGATATTTTATAAAAAAATGCCGGTGAAAAACCGGCATTACATATATCTTTTGGAAGTTTCTTAATTTTGAAGTTGCAATGAAGATTATCTTACTGCTACTTTAGTAGTAACGGCAGCTACGCCGGCCGCAGTATTCTCATCTACTGTTTTTAAAGCAGCAAACTTATCTGTGTCTATACTTGCAAGACCTGTTGTTTTAGCAATGTGTTTTTGTGTAGTACCAAGCAATTCTAATTTTGAATTACCGTCAATCACTGTATAAATACTCTCGGTAGAGGTTTTGACACGTGCGGTTGCATCATCTTTAAGCAGCACCTGAAGAAACTTCACATTGAATTTTCCCGCAGTTTTTACCATTGCTTTACCAGATGCGTCAATACGGTAAATATCTTTTACATAAACTGCTATCGTTACTGGGTTACTGTCAGACGAACTAACGGTCAATGTATTTCCTACTTGTTTGATGGAAACTTTTTCCAGATCAACATCGTCCAGTTGCACTCTTTCATTGGCATTTTGTACCAATATTACTTTGATGTTTCCGGTAGCAACTACTCTTTTTATATCTGCATGGGAAGTACCTCTGTCTGCAATTACTGTTGCGGCCGAAGCGTTAAGGCTAAACATTGAAGCTAATACTACGATAGCCACTAAACTTGATTTTAATACGGAGTTGATTGAAGTTTTCATATCTTTTGATTTTATACGTTTTATAATAATTTCTTAATTGTTTGTATATAAGACGTCATCAACCAGCAAACGTTTCAACGGCTTTCCCTGTATTATACCAGACTCTTGTAATACCCGACCAACGCCAGTATTTATTCGACAAAAACTTGTACAAATGATTCTTCAGGCTCAACAGAGGCTGGCCATGCGGCGGGTATAGCCGGCACTTATTATCCGTTGATTATCTCTGCAAAAGCAGGAAATTCGATTACCTTTACCATTCCTGCCGACTACCCGACAGCTACGTATACCTATTTTAAATACCATTAAATGAAAATATTTACTAGACAACAGCCACAGATGTAGTTCAAAGCATATCAACAATCTTAAGACGTATCACAGTAACTCAATAAATCAAAGGAACATTCCGCGCAATATTATATATCAATTAAAATCCAGCAATTATGTTAAGTACCAATATTAAAGAAGCCACAAAAGAAGCACATTTAAATCTTGAAAAAAAGGTAATACAGAAAATGAAGGCCATCCGAAGCGATGCCGATTATGCCAACTTTTTAAAACATTTTTATGCGTATTTTAATAAAGTTGAGCAGGCCATTGCACCCTACATTACGGCACAGCTGTTACCTGATCATGCAGAAAGGCGTAATTCGGTTTACCTGAAAAATGATATTGAAGAATTGGGCTTTGATGTAACCGAACTTCCGGCAGCTACTGCACCGCAAGTTGCCAATACTTTAGAAGCTTTGGGTGCTTTGTACGTAATGGAAGGATCAATTATGGGCGGGCCAATCATCGTGAAAATGCTGGAAAAAGGCGGCATCACTAAAGGTATATCTTTCTTTTCAGGATACGGTGAAGCCACTGGTATGATGTGGGGGAAATTTGTTGCCGTGATGAACGAGAAGGCAGTAAATGAACATGATGAAGCCCTGGCTATACAGGCCGCTGACGAAACTTTTAATCAGTTTTCAGAGGTATTTGGCGAAGTTGAGCTTGCCTGATCATTAAAAGCATTTAAATAAAATTGTTAAATTTTATACCAGGAGCAGTAGCAAAGATATGGCTCCTGGTTGCGCATTTTGAATAACGCTGAAAGGTATTGTGTAAAACAGGGGGCTGACCCTATATGGCAATTTTATAGATGGTATATTGCTTGCTACTGCCCTCTGTACCTATATAATCAGAATCATAGGTGATATAATACACGCTTTCGCCTGCTTTTAAAAACAGGGGATCTTCCTGGTACTCATAATTTATTTTGGTCCTCCCTATTTTGTCTTTGTAAGTAACATTGTAATAAGTTAACGAAACGGGATCATGCTGGTATTTATAGCCGGAGTTTCCTCCGCCACGTATGTGCCACTAGTGCCCACAGTTGCATTGGAAAATGACTTAAAGAATGGGGATTCAAGAGGCTCATCGCGCTGGTCCCATGCCTTAAAAAGGGTATCTACAGGCTCGTCAGGATGGGGTACATTCTCAATCTTTTCAAATTTCCTGTAATGACTGTTTGCCAGGTACTTTCTTTGACCTATTGCCAGGTCATCATTGTTATCAAGGTCAAAGTGAATATCAAAATCGGTATCAATCCATCTTGCATGTTTGGTGAGCCTGTCGCCCTTGATCAGTATCAGGTCTACAAAATACTTTTGGTTATTTAAGGGTATGTCAGGGAATTCTTTATCTGAAAAATAAGTGATAATATATAAGCTGGAATCTTTGAGTAAATACCTGAAATAATACTGGTTTTGCTGCTGGTTTTTAAAGTTCTTGTCGAGCTCCAGCCTGATGGTGGCTACTTTCTCAGATTTGAATACATTTCCTTCAAACTTTGGAAAATTAGGTATGTTGGGGTATTTATCTTTTTCAAGCTGAATGTTCCCATTGCCACAGGAAGAAAGCAAAATTCCAGACATAACTAACACCAGTAACGACTTTATATTCCTCATATGAAAAGTTAATATGTCAATTAAGAAATGACATCCTACAAATTTCACAAAAGTTACTGTTTTTTCTGGTATTTAATAACCATCATTATCTGAATTCCTTTTGGTTCTGGTCTTGAATATAGGGGTGCAATCCTAAACCATCGGCAATTTATTAAAAACAATACGAACAATAGAAAATCCGGATTAAACTAAATTTTTCTTGATTGTAGTATATGCGGATGATAAAACTTGTATTTTGATACGTAAGCCAACAAAATATTAAAAAAACATTTTTTTTTGAGAACTAACAGGATTAGCATATTTTTGAACGTTGCTAAAATTCACAACACATTTAAAGTATGAAGGATAAGATGCCTGTTATTTCTAATGATCAGAACATACTTAGACCTGCGTACCTGAGCGAAACTCCCTGGCATAGAAACTGGAAAAAAGCCTTTCCGCCTGCTTTCAGGGAAGTGAGTTTTACAGACACCGTATATGGACAGTTACATAGGGCGGATGTACATACGCCTTGTGGTACAACACTTGAATTTCAGAACTCTCCGATTTGCCTGGAAGAACTGGAAAGCCGTGAAGCTTTCTATAAAAACTTGATTTGGGTGCTTAATGGCAAAAAATTCAAAGGGTTCAGAATTTTGAAAGCCTTGCCAGATGTAGATCATCCTCATTTGGCAGACTTTGAATTTTGCCATACCGACCATTTGTCCATGATTAGAAAAAGTGAATTGCTAACTGGCCGGGGAAAGCCTAAAATCTTAAATTTCTACCACCCGGAACTGAAAGCCTTGCCGTTGACATCGTTTTATTATTCCTTTTGTTGGAAAAACCCTCACCGGGTGTGGTACCAGGCGAAACGTCCCATTATAGTGGATCTTGGAGGTCATTTTTTGTATCAGCTGAAACAGCGTAGTCAACTATCGGGCGACTACCCTTACCTGCACATGATCACGAGACAATCTTTTATTGAACAATACGTGAAGCCGTAAATGCCAATTAACCGCATTATTTGCCTTATTCTCCATCTGCTAAAACTATATAGAGTTATATACAGTTGTACTATAAAGATATAAACATGGAACCCATTAAAAACGTAAAACCACTAAGCGCAGAACAACTTTTTGACATTTTGAAAAAAGAGTTCGCGGAATTTATCAATACCAAGCTGGATTCCAACCTAACTATTGAATATGCACACGTTGCCGATATCATTAATATCTCATTTCCAGAGGTAATCGATAACGCAGCATTTACGGTAACTGTATCGGAAGATGAACTGGTTGTATCAAACAATGCCACAGATGTAGAGTACAACACAGAATTGCTGGAAGAAACACTGATTGAATTCCTTACCATTCAGGCTGGATAGTCCTGCAACGGGCGTAATAAAAAAAACGGGGCTAGTCATACCGACCAGTCCCGTTTATCTAAATTAACGCTCTCATATACATAAGCGCAAATTCAGCGTAAATATTGTGTAGCCTTAAAAAAAATTTAAATTTTTCTGTTTGATTGCCCAATAATAGGTTACCAGCCCAATAAGAGCATCACTATAACTGAGATATGTTTGAGCGCAACCCTCAAGTGTTTCAGCGCAAAAGTAATCTGGTTTTCCACAGAACGTTTCGATATACCCAACCTGTCGGCAATTTCTTCATTACTGAGAGTCTGCTTACGGCTCATCAGGAAAATCTCTCTGCATCTTTTTGGAAGATCATCTAGAGAACTGCGCAATTCGGTATCAAGATCAGTAGTGGTAAGCCGCTCATAACCAGTATTGGATACGGTACGGCTGGATAAATCTTCTATATCAGCTTTGTAATCTATAGGAATAATTTTAGTGGCGGCTATGTGTTTGTAAACCTGGTACCGCGCCGCAGCCGTAAGGTAACCTTTCACCGCATTGATCTGTACCGTTTTTCTATTGGTCCATAAAGACAGGAAGATATCATGTACAATCTGCTCACATACTTCTTCATCCCGGATATAGGACTGGGCCTTCAGATATATTAAACGGTCATAACGATAGAAAAGCTTCGAAAAAGCTTTTTCGTCGTCATTGCGTATAAGTTGTAATAGAACGGAGTCAGTGATCATAAGCCGTTTATATCTGGGTTTACAAAACTACAATTTAAAATAGTAGGAAAGCGATAAAAAATATTATCAAATTATATGTGTGTGCCTTAAAGAAAAGGGTACTATAGTATTGACCGAAATAGGATATGAACAGAGAAGAATATATTTTACTGTATGAAAAGTGCGCAGCGGGAAACTGCACTGATGAAGAAATCACATTACTGGAAGCTTATCAGGATGATTTCTACCTGTCAGATATGCATATCCCAGAAACTGATGAGCAGCGGACTATTTCAAACCGAATTCACGTCAAATTAATCCGCAGCATCAGGAAACAACAAAAGTCGCGCGCATACTGGTACAGAATGCCACTGGCCGCAGTCCTTGCTATTATGGCTATAGGCTTTGGACTTTATTTTTACAGAACTGCGAAAACGCAGGTCCCGGAATTAAAACAATTTAGCAAAACCAATATTTTACCAGGCAGTAACAAGGCTATCCTTAAACTTGACGATGGTCAGGAAATTGTGCTGGACCATTCAGGTAATGGGGTCCTGGCCAGTGAAGGCGACGCGGTAATCCGCAAGGAAGACGATGGTAAACTGGTCTACAATACATCAGGACAGGCAGTGGGACAAGAAACAAAGTACAACTCTGTTATCATCCCACGTGGTGGGCAATATCAGTTGGTACTCCCTGATGGAACTAAAGTTTGGCTCAACGCGGAATCTTCCCTCCGCTTCCCTGTAGCTTTTAACGGTGATAGCAGGAAAGTGGAACTGACTGGCGAAGCATATTTTGAAGTAGCTAAAAACAGGAAAAAACCTTTTTATGTACTGGCAAAAGGAACGCAAGTTCAGGTTTTGGGAACACATTTTAACGTAAGCGCTTACAATGAAGCAGTAGAAACTACCCTGCTGGAAGGATCAGTGAAACTGAACAGTAATGGAAATACGGCATTACTTAAACCAGGACAATCAGGAACCAGGGATAACAGCGGCGCATTTAAAGTTGAAAATGCAGATCTGGAAACTGCGGTGGACTGGAAAAACGGATTTTTCGTTTTCCACGACGAAACCATTAAAAGCATCATGCAAAAAGCATCGCGCTGGTATGATGTTGACGTAGAGTTTAGGGGAAATACCGCTGGCCGGCAGTTTTATGGCAAGGTATCCCGTTACAAAAATATTGATGATCTTTTAAAGAACCTGGAACTGACCGGGGAAATCCATTTTAAAGTAATAGCCGGATCTGCTTCCGGACAAGGGAGGAGGATAGTTGTTATGCCGTAGTTCTCCGCTAACTCCAACAAATAACAGTTATCAATAAAAATCCCCAGGTGGTTGCACACCGGGGGACCTAAAGTATTGGTAACTGAAATGACTCTTAAACCACTTATAAACCAATATTCAAATGTATAGATTTTATACGGAATTCTCCTGCATTTACAAACGCAGCACAATCCACAAATTTTTGCTTACGATGAAATTATTTTGTATGCTCATGTTCGTCTCAGTCATGCATGTTTCGGCCTCTGGCTATGCGCAAATAATAAACCTGACAAAAAACAGAGCTCCCATGAAGGAGGTCATCCACGACATCCAGCTGCAAACAGGCTTTAGTTTCATCATCAGTTCTGACCTGCTGAAACAGGCAAACCTGGTAACTATGAATGCAAAAAATGCTACGTTTAAAGAGGCGCTCGACCAGTGCTTTTTTGAACAACCTTTTGACTACGTGATCAACAATAAAACCATTGTAGTAAAAAAGAAAGCACTCTTTTTTAGTCCCGGCAATAAAATACAGCAATACACTATCAAAGGGAAGGTAATGGACGAAAAAGGCCTGCCTATTCCAGGAGTAAATATCTCTGTAAAAGGAACCCAAACGGGCACGGCAACAGATAATGATGGTAATTACACAATAACAACGGCTTCGGGAACAGATGTGCTAATTTTTTCGTTGATCGGGATGACCACACAGGAAGTTCCGGTAAATAACAGGAAAGAAATTACCGTTGTGTTGAAGGAAGCCCAAACCGGACTTGACGAAGTTGTAGTAGTGGGTTATGGTACACAAGCTAGAAAAGACATTACGGGTGCTATTACTTCTGTCAAAGAAAGAGACCTGCATGAAAGACCTGTTACCAATTTTGTACAGGCACTACAGGGAAAAGCAGCGGGTGTATACGTGACTACAAGTAATAGCGCTAATAATGGAAATGAGCCTGGATCACAACCAACCATTCTAATTCGTGGAAAACGTTCAATTAATGGAGGGAATGATCCCTTATATGTAGTTGATGGAATTCCAATCACTGGTGGTATAAATGATATTAACAACGATGATATCGTTTCCATGGATATCTTAAAAGACGCTTCAGCCACCGCGATTTATGGATCGCGTGGTGCCAACGGGGTGGTGATCATTACTACTAAAAGGGGAAAAACAGGTCCTGCAACGGTGAGTTATAACACTTATGCAGCAATTGGCGTAGTGAACCGTTTTATCAATGTGATGGATGGCGCACAGTTCGCCGAATACAAAAGGGAATCAAGAAGGGCCGCAGGAACTTACCTCGATAGCGATCCCGAAGCCGATAACAAATTGTTTGAACCTATAGAACTGGCTTCTATTGCCAATGGGACGTCAACCGACTGGCAACGCCTTTTCTTAAAAAATGAGTTTAGACAAAACCACGAGCTGAACATCAATGGCGGTACGGAAAAAACGAAATATTCTATTTCATTTGGCTTTTTAGATGATAAAGGCTACAACCCCAATTTAACTTTAAGACGTTACAGTACCAGAGTTAACATTGACCAGGATCTGGGTACGCGTTTTAAAGTGGGGGTATCGCTTCTGGCCTCTTTCTCTCAGGCAAACAATGCGAACTCATTTAACAATACACTCACCTCGAATCCCCTTGCTGTGCCGTATGATGCAGCCGGCAACCTGATTTTTACCCCAACCAGGGAAGCTCTGCAGCCTAATCCATTAGCAGATTTGGTTGATGGTGCAGTCATCAGCCGAAACAAACGGTTGAGGGTGCTCAGCAGTTTTTACGGTGAAGCTAAAATCATTGATGGGCTAACTTTAAGAACCAATTTTGGTCCGGATTTAGCAGAAAACAGAAGCGGCAGCTACTTTGGTCCAAATTCAACCGCCCGGAACCTCGGTCAATCCACTGCGAGCGTTGGTGAAGATTTCGTGCTGAATTATACCTGGGAAAATATCCTGACCTATAAAAAGACTATCGCAAAAAAACACAGAATTGACCTGACTGGTTTATATAGTATTTCCACACGTACCCTAGAAGCGACAGGTTCAAACGCGCAAGGCCTACCACTGGAATCGTTTGAGTATTACAATATCGGAGCGGCAACGACGATCACTGGGATCAACAGTAATTATGAGAAATGGTCGATCCTGTCCTACATGGGACGTGCCAACTATTCATTTGACGACAGGTTCCTGGCCACATTCACAATGAGGGCGGATGGTTCCTCACGTTTTGGTGCCGATCACAAATGGGGTTATTTTCCTTCCGCTGCTTTGGGCTGGAACGTAATGAATGAAAGTTTTATGAAAGGATTAACCGCGTTAAGCAATTTAAAGGCCCGTATCAGTTACGGTAAAACTGGTAATACTGGTATAGCGCCCTACGGGACACAAGGATTGCTCTCCCGAACGCAATATGATTACGGTGGAACTGATGCTTTTGGTTATCGTCCTTCTCAGTTAAGAAACGACGACTTAAGATGGGAATCAACCTCATCACTTAACGTCGGTATTGATTTTGGCTTATTTAATAACCGGATATCTGGTGCGCTAGAGCTCTACAGGACGCAAACTTCAGATCTGTTATTAAGTAAAGTATTACCTGCGTCTGGAGGTTTTTCAAGAGTACAGCAAAATGTTGGTTCTACCGAAAACAAGGGAATTGAATTCTCTGTGTCAACCCAAAACATCGTACCAAAAACGAAAGATGGATTTTCATGGAGCACCGATCTTAATATAGCTGCAACCAAGGAACGTATTACAGAATTGTCCCAGGGAAAAATTGACAATATAGCTGATTTACAGTTCATCGGACAGCCAATTACGGTTTTCTATGACTATAAAAAGCTAGGAATATGGCAAACGGGCCAAGAGGCCGAAGCTGCCAAATATTCATCAGCTGTAGGCCAGGTAAGGTTACAGGATACAGATGGTAATGGGATTATTAACGCGAACGATCGGGTAGTCCTGGGTACTCAGTTACCAGATTATACTGGTGGGGTAACGAACAGATTTACCTTTAAAAGGTTCTCTTTCTCTGCATTAGTGATCTTTAACCAGGGCAATATGTTCCAAAGCCAATTATACACGTCAAGCAACAACACCATGACCCTTGCGGGTAGGTATAATAACCTGAATGTAGATTATTGGACACCTCAAAATCCGACAAATGATTTCCCTCGCCCAAATTATAATGGTACGCCCCTCTTTAGCAATACCTTTACTTATTTCGACGGATCATTCGTGAAAATCAAAAATCTGAGTCTGGGGTATGACTTTAGCGAAGAATTGGCTAAAAAAATGGCAGCAAAAAGTTTTAGAGTGTACGCCAGCATTCAGGATCCATTCACATTCGCGCCTTATGTAAAAGATTACAATGGTACTGATCCTGAAATAGCGGGCAGGCCCTCATTGATAACCTATACACTTGGTCTTAATATTTCTTTTTAATCTACAGTCATGAAAAATATATATTTATCCTTATTCTTACTTACAGTCATTGCTTTTTCAGCTTGTAAAAAAGAATTAGTAGAAGATGCCAAAAGTCAGGTGACTGATAATTACCTGAGTACTCCAGATGGGTTTCAAACAGGCATAAATGCTGCCTACAGCTACATGCGTGAGTTCTATGGATTGGAAATTGGCGGCAACCTAAGCGTACAGGGAACTGACGAATATACCGCAGGGTCAGGTGCTGACCGCGATTTTACTACTTATACTACTAACTTGGGCCCAACCAAGGGAAATTTGACTACAGTTTGGACTAACAGTTATATCGGGATCAATACTTGTAACGCATTGATTAATCGGGCACCAGATGTTGCCATTGATGCGACCTTAAAAAATACCAGAGTTGCGGAAGCAAGGTTTTTAAGATCTCAGTACTACTTTTTGCTAGTGCAAATGTTTGGTGCAGTACACTTAACTACCACAGAAACCAAAGGAGCAGTTACCACAGCAGCAAGAGCACCTGTTGCGGATGTATATAAACTGATCATTGAAGATCTTGATTTTGCGATTGCAAACCTACCAGTCACTAGTACCAATTATGGCCGCGCCATTAAACCTGCTGCTGAACATGCATTAGCAAAAGTTTATCTGACAAGGGCCAGTATCAGTAACGACGCGGCGGATTATACAAAGGCAGCGGATCTGGCCAAATCAGTAATCAATAACTATACTTACAGGTTACTGGATAATTTCTCTGACATCTTTGCCCAGGGAGCCGGTGAACGCAACAATGAAGTGATTTTTTCAATACAATACAGCAGTAATGTGTTGACAAATGGTATGGGTAACAAAACCCATTTATACTTTCAATCAGCGTATGATGTGCAACCAGGTATGCAACGTGATCTCGCAAACGGTCGCCCCTTCTCCCGTTTCAGGCCAACACCATATAATGCCAACCTGGTTTACAATAACCCCGCTGATGGCAGATCTGATAAAACCTTTAAGCGTGTATATTTCTGTAACCGACCGGGTACTTACGCCATCAATGGACGCCAGGTAACACTCAAACTTGGTGATACGGCAATTTATATGCCACCGTTTGAAATGACCCCAGCCCAAATAGCTGCTAAAAACTATTCGGTATTTCCTCCTTCAAGGGTATCCGATACAATGTATCCTGCATTAACAAAATTCCTTGATCCTACCCGTAGGGATTCAAACGACGAACCTGGTTACCGCGACTTTATCTTGTTCCGCCTCGGCGAAACCTATCTGATTGCCGCAGAGGCATTATTAATGAGCGGAAAACCTGCTGAAGCTGTACCTTTCATCAATACATTGAGACGCAGGGCAGCTAAAACCGGTACCACAGCAGCAGAAACAGCAGCAAACAAAACAGCTATGGAAGTGACTGCCGCGCAATTGAATATAGATTTTATCCTGGATGAAAGGATGCGCGAATTGAATGGTGAACACCAACGCTGGTACGACCTGGTACGCACAAAACAACTGGTAAACAGGGTGAAATTGTACAATGTACTTGGCGCACCAAATGTGAAAGATTTCCATATGCTGAGACCAATTCCACAATCGCAGATTGATGCAACGGATGGTGGGAACTCATCTTTCCCACAAAATCCAGGATATTAATGATGAGGATCAATAGCACGTTATTACTATTGCTGCTTGCGGCAGGCGCGTTTTGCCAGCAGAAAACAGATTTCATACTGAACGGCAAGACCGGAATCTATGTAAATCCAATGTTACTGGCGGATGCTGCAATAAAAGAAACCTTGAAGGACCTGAACGGAGCAATCCGTAAGCAGTCGCCTTCAATGAAGAATGTCCCAATGGCTGTAGCTTTTACCACCACTGATGGCTTACCGGTGCGGTCGGTGGTAATTGATACAGCGTCATGGGGCAATGCAGAAAGTGAATCATACCTGCTGGAGAAAAAAACCATCAGGGGAAAACAGGTATTAATGATCAAAACAGGCAGCTTCCGTGCTGCCTGTTACGCGGTCTATTTCCTGACGGAACAGGTAAAACTGGGCGAATCATTTATTTTCAAGGGGACAAAACTGTTGAAGAAACCGGATTTCGGCTTCCGGATGATTACGCAACCCTTTGAGGTGGCGGGTTATTCGCCTGTGGCGAAGCTAGCCAAACCGATTATCCGTAACCGGGAATTTGACCCAATGCGACCCTTTGATGAAACAGGTTATGCACCTGAAGATGAAGCAAGGAATATCCTTCGTTCTGGGATGAACACTTTTTACATCGGCAGTTATACATTTGCTACTTTGTATGACCGGCTGTCTGACACTATTTTTCCCAAAAACAGCGAAAGCAGGAAATGGGTAGAACAAAGGAGAAAGCAGTTTACTGAACAGATTGCCGCCGCAGAAAAGTACCATCTGAAAGTTTGTGTAAACAGCGATATTTTCGCTTATCCAAAAACAGTTAAACACAAAGACCGTTACAGGGCGCTGAGCACCTCGCTAAATGAAATCATGACCGACTTCCCGCAGATTGATGTAGTGATAGGCCGCTTTGGCGAGAACTATTCTTATTTCAATCCCTGGTTTACAGGAAAAGGCCCTGAATCTGATATAGAACTGGCCAGTGTGATTGATTCTATTCAGGCCATTGCCGTGAAAAAGTATGGCAAAGTGTTTATCCCCAGGACCTGGTCGCTCGGCAACGAATCATGGCATGCAGATTCAGTATTGTATAAAAAGATAACTGCAAATATCAAAGCCGATGAAGGCACAGTTTTCTCCGTGAAAAACACCCAAACGGATTTTTGGCGGTACAACAAATTTAACCCTACACTGGGCAAAGGAACAAAAAAACAGGCGATAGAATACCTCTGTCAGGATGGTTATCATTTTAAATCGTCCATTCCAAACTACGAAGTGATCAGGATGGCGCGTGGAAGTAAGGAAATTGATAAAGGACCGGCAGGTATGAAAACCGC
>Ga0247734_1000971_pt1 | contig 23133 bp, 24 predicted proteins | sample UWRJL103311B2_FD_180933 | JGI IMG/M metagenome (GOLD analysis project Ga0247734, IMG submission 180933) | Plant litter microbial communities from Arlington Agricultural Research Station in Wisconsin, United States - UWRJ-L103-311B-2 | ecosystem: Environmental > Terrestrial > Plant litter >... | reverse complement strand
CACTCGAGTGACAGAATCACCCAAAGCGGTTCACCGCCTTGGAAACCATATCAACACCACCTTCTGTAGAAACTTACAATAATACACATCGATCCCACTGAATACAACTAGCACTTACGTGATATACACGTAGTGGTGCCCCGTATTCGAGGTGATCTGACAGCTCCTGTAGTCTTTTTCTTTTTTTACGAGGTGGATAAGTGCTCTATTTTGGCTATTTGAATCCTGGCGTATAGCGGGATGTCATGATATGCTTTCTTTTTTTGGCCTTTGGTATTTTGGTTTGCTTGGTTAATGTAGAGGCAGTGTTTTGAGCCCGATGCTTCCTTTTGCTCTCTGTTAATAGGTGTTGCCGAGGTTTCCTTTTTCTTCTTCCTTTTTTTTTGAATATCCCGCTTTTCTTGATATGACTTGTATCACTTTCCCGCCTTGTTTGTTACTATCTTCGACGTAATTGCTGGATTTCTCTACACTTGTCTTTGTATTATTGGTCGAGTTCTGAGATAGAGCATTCTGAGATAGATCATAGTGACCAATCGTGTCAACGTTAGACCAGCATTACAAGTATATATAACATCACGAGAAATTTCTTCTCTTCCTCAGACTACACTGAATACATGACCTAACTTCTTGCTTGAAGAGCCTTCCTTCGATCGGTAAAGTAGGGTCCTCGACACAATAAAACCGGAACCTGCATCCATATGTCTATCAACTTCCAGCCCGACAATGTGCGGCGAGCCCCACTCCATGGCATAATGGCGACTCCTTTGATGGAGCAGTCGTATTCTCCAGAGGTATATGTGCAGGACTCCTTGACGATACTTGAGGTCCATAGACGAATATCACAAGGCAATTATCACCATCTACGCAACGCGATCAAGGAAATTGATATACACTCTGCTCAAACCGTGCAACGTACCCTCGAGAGTCAACGGCGTCGCGACATCCAAACATATGTCCGGATCGCACTTACTCGTCCCGATCAACCCACCCTCACCCAAGCCGCTTTCAGGATATTTCTGAATGTGTGGCGGAAGGGCCCATCGGAGGAAGAAACACAGAGTGGTGAAGAGCACAGAATGGACGCTCACGGTTCCCAAACACCTGATGTACCTGTTCTAGAAGAGCAATCGACCATTCTTGTTCAGCGGCCTCTTACGTTTTCCTCCCCTCAGCCATTGGATTTCAATACTAATTCCCTCTTCCAAACCGTGGAATCAAGTCCCATGAAGCGCAGTCAAAATCCACTGCCGCATCTTACGGTCGACCATTCAGAACAACGACAAAGGCGAAGCATCGAATCAGGGTCAAGGTCAAAGCGTGTCCGACTAGAGAAGAAGGCTGTGGATTCTGACGATAATTTCAATTCCTCAGCCGATAGCGAAGTGGTTTCTGATCATTCTGACGATATTCCATCTTTATCAAGATATCCTTGTCGAAGAAGGAGAGCAGAGGCAGCAAATTCTAGCGCGGGAAGCAGTCAAATCCAGAGTTTGGTTCCTCGTCCTCCACAAGAAGGCAGGCAAGTCAGAGAAAAATTCCGCAAACGAAAGGCTAGCCTCGCTAGTAAAGCGAAGGAACTTGCAGCGCTCTGTAACGCTGAGGTATACCTACTTATTCGAAAAACCGAGAAGTTTTATGTCTATTCTTCGACAGAAGAATTATCGTGGCCGCCATCTGCGGATGAACTGGTAAGCACTACCTTGAACATACAAAGTTAGATGTTAACTCCATTATAGGAAAAGTACTACCCCATTCCAGAAATTATAAAGCCACGGGTGCGATAGTGAGAAGTCAAGGGGTTTTTAATCAACGTGTATCGCAGATTTTGTAGTGGTTTTTATCTGGACACAGTGTTGTCTGTCTGAATCAGGGATAGTCATCACGTAGTTAGGGCGAGGGATATTTGTACTTCATCTTTAGGCAGCTGCCTACGTAGTTTGAAAATGCAAAGGGTTAGCTCCTTGGCCAATAGATAGCTTTATAAATAGTGATAGGGAAGTTATCACTCAAAGAAATCAAGCTTCTGCACCGAAGACTCTCTCAGTATTGCTTCACTCACATTCTTTTACTGCTTTTAGCTCTATTTCTACGTATAATATACTTGTATATGGGTTTCCATAGTGCATTAATGTTATCTCAATGTAAACAAACTGCGAGAAGATAATTATGATGATAGTGGAATGGAGATTACGGGCCGCCGAGAACCTAATGGAAGGTGAGAATCTTACAAACAACAATTGGACTAGCTTTTTTTAACATATCGAGCTTGGCAGTGAGAGAAGAAACGTAAGTTACCTCAGGGTATTATGTCAGTTGATAAAAACTGCCAATCTTTTGTGCAAACATGCGACAGCCTAGAAGAATACTTGCGGAGAAATACTGATTTGCAATAAAATTATCTGAAGCGAACCTTTCATGAGTCGAAAATTCCACTGCGGCTTTTCCTTTTCAGGCACATATTTTATTGAGAACCAAAAAAGAAAAAATAATAGGAAAGAGAGCTTTCAATGTAGACGTCACAAAACTCTCTGGTGCATTTCTAGCTGCACGCCGGATTGATACACTAATTAATACAAAATAAATTGAAACCTGGGTCTTCTTATCGCTGTATTTTATTTCGCTAACTCTCTGGTTCCTCTCGCAATGGCAAGAACATGGGCTGGCTCTCTGTTCCCCTTTATCCGTATCAACAATAACTAGAAGCACCAAGAGGGTTTGGCTTTGTACTGCCCTGCTACTTCCCCACCAACGCGCGAAAGTCAAAACAAGTGAGATGTTTGGCATCACTATCAAGATTTGGTCGACGAAATATATTCGCAAAGAACGCAAACAAGATCGTTTTGGAGGTTTCGGGTGGTGATACACAGAGAAGTGGAATATTCTAACGCGGAAATGAAACAGACAGATCCAGGGAGAAGTTACCAGTATATGTTATATACAGCTCAGAGAATCTTTGAGAATATCATACATTGCCGATAGTCAACAAAAATGAAAGAAATAGAGGGTGGATAATTGAACTGGACCCGTGGTAATACGTAAATTTTCCTTCGAGTAGGCTAATCGAGGCTTTGGTCGCAGTACATATCAAGTTGTGTTTTACACGACTAAATTAGATCCGTCATACAACACTGCTACAAATGGAGCACATGTTTACTTTTTCTTGGACTTGGAATTACAGTTTTGAAATATGGATTGTGAAATTCGAACCCCGTAGCAAAGTCCATTCCATCTTGGTTGATTACGTGGCATAGACTGTCTTAATGCACGCACCCCTCCTGTTACGTACGCATCACTGTGTTGGTTTCTGAAGAGGGTGTGCTTTTACTGACCGTGTAGGTCAGAGATACGAGCGTTTAGCCAACCATAGCCGACGGTCCAACTTTCCCCCGGCGCGTCTAATGCAAGCCCAGTCACACTCATTTTGCATCAGCCATTCATAGCCGACGGTCTGACTTTACCCCGGCGCGTCTAAGGCATGCCAAGTATTGAAAGATAGGGGTAATTGGTTACGCGAGGTCATACTGCAAACTCTGTTATGGACGAGGAAGATTTTTGCATAGAATACACTCTATGTTATCTCCAGGCAGCATGCGAGGCTTTACAATTAGTAAAAGGGCCAGTTCGCTTTCTGAGGCCCGTGAGGAAGTTATACCCATAAGACTACGGCCTCCCCACTAACAGTTTCCTGCATGGTCTATGGTTTGATGCACCGGAAGTCGTGTTACTTACCAATATTGCTCTAAAAACATTATAATTTTCTTTGTTTGTGTATTCAGGTCTTCCAATACTCCAAATTTCTGTTAAGCTGCCTCGTTGCCATGGTGAGAATGTCTCCCGCCTCGAATTCACCAGCAGGCTCTCCAAAAAGAACGGACAATAGCTCCCAATTCCCATGCAATTTGTGAGATCTTTATAAACCATTGCCTCTAAACTTGAATCACTCTAACGGTAGCCTCTAGTTGTATGACAAATAAAAGGGAAACTGCGATTCTGCGAGCTCAGAGGCTGCAGGCGTTCACAGCAGATTCTCAGACTTACTCGGCTGTCCTTATTGATGCATCTCGTGCGAATGCCTCATATTCAATATCTCGTATCACAAAGAGTATCCTGGCGTTTGATCAGGTCTTCCAAAAAGAAGAGAGCAATGCTACGTGATATACCGATGTGATAGACATGAACTGACCATTCAAACGCCTGGGAGGTACTAAGGTTAATATTACATCACTCAAAGAATTTGTGAACTAAGCTGATTGAATGTTAAAGTGTTTCTTCGTAAGATATCCAAAAGCTTTTGCAGGGTTTTCTGGGTTTAGAATCATAGAAAAAGGAATGAGGAGGATGGGGCGGATTCTGGAATATGATTTCGGTATTCTCAGGCGTCAATTCTTCCATCCCGTGTTCAACGCGGTTAATCAGGTTTGAGCAGGTACCAAATCTTGCCCTACCCTCGACTTAAGTTACTCAGTGATATCCCTGCTCTCTCTTTTAGTGAATTATTATAATTTGCTTACCATTCGGCTCTCGTGCGAAAGCTGTCAACTCTATGTAATTTCTTGTAGCGCAGAATTTCCATAAACAATGACCCCATATGTTAAAACGACAAAATTGGCTTACTGTCTAAGACCTTCAATCTAGTTTTTGTTTAGTCCTACTAAGCCTTTAATAATGGTAATATCTCTCTGGACATCCTGTATACACTTCGCGGCAACCTCGATATGGTGGATGATCTCGCTTATCACAGGCTGCTGGAGCATCTTGTCATTAAGCGCGATAGCCGATGTAATTTATGGCTGTACTAATTTCGTACAGGGCCAAATAATGCCCAATGGGTCACCTTATTCACCATAAGCGCATTAACGACCTTCTAGGAATTATCTGGGCCGGCATGAAAGTGTAATCTGTGATACCCGCGCTTAAGCGCCATTATTGATTCATCACTTTTTCACGAATTGAATAGAGCCATTGACCTCAAAGGACACTGGCTACTGCAGTCATCACAAATTATCCAGCGTTTTCATAAATTTTATCTGAGCTGTTGGTGGTGTTTCCTTTACTCGTCGTAGTACGAACGCCTTGTTGGTAGCAAAAGCTGCGTGGTACTAAGAAGTAATAGGTGCAAACAAATTGTCAGTTGAAGTAGTCGTGATCAGCAGAATAATACTCCCTCAAGTTGACTCACAAGTTCTGACCACATTTTCTCAACGCCATCTCCCGTGCTCCGAGCAGCATGCTCTTTGATCTTCCTCTCCAAGTATTCCACCCTCTTTCTATGCCACTCCAGCCTTGATTAATAATCAGGGCATGTCTGCTTGTAAATCTTTGATTCCAGAAGGGGTTGATCGTGACCCTGCTCATATTCTATAGTGAATGCCAGTAAGCAGCCAGAGATGGAAGTCGTAATCTAAGTACGAGGCACGAACACCGTGAAGAGCCATCATATGTAGATTGTAATTGGCACTAAGGTTCCTGGATAGTACCAATCTGTCATTTCAGTATCAGAAGGAGTTAAATACTGATTGTGGTGTGCTACGTAGAAAGAGGTTTAGCAAATCGGTCAATTGAAGGCTAATAGCTACCCAGATATTGGAAATACAAATTTCTGTAATCAAATAATAAGTAAGGCGAAGGTACTGCTCGGATTTTGAGGGAATCACAGGGGTATCGAAAAGGAGATTGTGCGATGCTTTCTTCATGCTGCTGCAAAATTATACTTTGGTTCTTGGTAACGAATTGTAAAGAGGCAAGTGGATAAACACATCCCACTTCCTAATCAGATAAGCCTCGCTGACATTTCACCAAGACTGTTGGTCCGGAGAGAGATAATAGTCTCCTGATTTAAATTTCTTCTGGTGATTGGCGAGAGATTTAATAACCGCTGGAACTCTGATTTGAACATAGGGACGCTTATTCCTGCATATCGATTATATGCACCATGCGGTTGGACTTGGCGAGTTCATAACAGCAATGAGATTTGAGTGGTGTGGATGAAGTCTTTTCATGCTTGACTCTGTGTATCAACCCCGCTATGCAGCATTAAATAACTAGGAATCAGACAACATTGCAATCGGGCAGCTTCTACAAGTAGCAGTGTGTAAGCTTGAGTCCGAAGGCAGCATTTCTGCATTCCTGGAACATTCCCTGAAAAGTCCCGCATAAAAACATGCTGAGAGAGAAGAACCTCAGCAGAGGCTCTCAGCTTGAGTGTCATTCCAACCTATGTAAGATATCCTATTTTATCCATCTCCTAGGAGGAATTGATCTGTATATACTGTTCAGATCAATAACCACTCGCTGCTATTACAATTTAATTAAGTGATCATGAAGGTTACTCCATAAACTACTGGATTGCTCCTATGGCTGCCGGTCACACAGTGTCTTGTCTTTGAATGCTCTGATTCGGCCGACGAGGCAGCTCCAAGCTACACCGCGCAGGTAAAGATTCCTGATTTTAGTAAGGCAGCCGTTGTGAAAGAGATTATCGTACTAGGATATGAGAGCAAAAGCTTTGTCGAGCCTCACGTGGTGGAATTCACGCCTGCTTTCCATTGGGTGGACTCGGAGGAGCTTGCTACTAGAGAGCTCATTGAGCGCTAAGGCGTCTGGTTGTATCTCACACAGTGTGCTAAGCTACTAACTGACTATCCTACCTACTACGGAGCACAATCATGGGATGGTTTCGCCAACTACTGCAGCTCTGGAGCCGTTGCAATCCGGGATTATTATAGGGCAAACAATTACGCACATCCACATTCCGTCTTGAATGGGTCGTTGCTGGAGTCGTGATGATGATTCCCGCATGCACTGGCACATAGTAAGCTTATCATTCAAGTACCGTTCAAGAGTCCGGCTTCCATCTTTTTTTGGATTGGTCCCTACTCTCAAAGTTGTATCAAACACGAAACTTTTCATGCCTGCTGACTATGCATTCTTAGCTACTTCAATGGCAGACTTGCCAAACTTGAGGGAAATGCTCCCACAAACACTTGTGGAGCGCGACGACCAGCTGTTACAGCCGAGAAAGCGGCAAACAGAATGTATCAATTCTGTCTGCCTATCAAAATTTGTGCAATGGCTACGACCACAACCCGTTATGTCTCAGGAGATATGTCCGCAGACCATCCTGTTTTTGATGAGTCGGATGGACTCCAGATCGTCAAGACTTGAAAATTCTTTCGCATCAATGACGTCTTGCTAGCTATTGTTGATAAATTCCAAACTGAAGTTGCGATTCTGCTCAAAAATTGAAGTACTACAAGTAATCTACCACAAGTTAAAGTTACAACTCATTCAAATGTAGAATTCTCTCAATTGGGCCCAACCCGAAATTAATGTCTTAGCGGCGTATATAAACTCTACACAGTTCGGCTGCTTTATTGCAGTGGACTAACTTTTCATACTACACTAAAGCCATCTATAGCAAGAGAATAAAGCTTCTAAGGTATTTTTGTCCTTTCGGAATCACTCCCACTCGTACCAGCAACTCTACCACTACAGTTTTGGTGAAGAGTTCTCAGAATAGCAAACTCCATTAATATTACTGCCTGTCCAATCTAATTTTCTAGATCTGAGCCCAACCCAGCTGATCCAAAAGTGATAAGATCAGTTCAAGGAGCAAGTGATACAATTTCCTATTCAATCCATTGAGCTTTTCAAGTCTTGAATGTTGCAGATACAGCTTAATTCTATTGTTAAAGCAAGTCAAGGCTCGGGAGAGTATGCGTCTGAATAAGACGATGTCAATGATATATTTGCTAACCTTATTGTCTGATTTGTAATATATTGTAATGTTTTGATGAGTGAATACTTTAAATATTTTACATGACTGCAGTTATTGGCCTTATGTTCTGTGTCTGTCTTTATATAGATGAATCTAAGTATTGAATACAAATGTCTCGCCTTACTTTGGTTTTGAGGACTAGTTGTATTGAAATGAACTCCTCAGATGCGAGTTCTTGCTTTAATACCCTAAATATCTTGCATCTTAGAATTTCCATCCTACATTCCATACAACTAAGAAAGATACATCTCGTACCTAGCAAATTCCAACAAAACTTGCCTCTGGAACAATAAGAAGCCTGAAAACCCCAATTGCGAAGTAAAGTGTCCTATTCCTCCTTATCCTTCTGCCTCTTCGAATTCTCTTGACATATACCTAACACACAGTCCAGTTCCTCTCAATCAAATCAACACGATCTGCCTATCTCCCACAAGTCTAACAGAACACACAGTGCTCTCACACGCGGTTGCAGATCACCAAATTCTACCAAAGTTTCAACTAAACATGATCTGATCCACGAAACAACATATATATTCTACCATCACGTACACTGGTATTGTATATTATCACCCCTTGGCTTTTAGGAGTCATTCTTTAGAGATTTATGGTTTTTGTTGCTAAAACATTCACGAACTTTATGGCTGACATTGAATAGGGGGGGTTTGAAAATACTAGTGCCTTTAGGTTTGAGATTTAATCAGTCGAATATCTTTCACTTCTCTTCTGTTTGTCACAAAAGGTTGTTGTGACCTACTTTGTTAATCTTGGCTTCATTCACAGTTTTCTTGGTTGTTACTTCTGATTTTGCTTATCCTTGTGCTTTCGCTTTTAACCTTTTTGTTGACAGGGTTTCTAAGTTCTATGCCCTTGAGAGCTTGCTTGTGTTTTCTTAAAATCTTTTCTGGCTTGGATTTTTGCTGTGGAATGAATTTAGTTCAGTGACACATTACGTAGTGTCTTGTTTACTTTAGTCACGAAAGGAGATGATATTTCTTTTGGTGTTATCTCAAGTCATTTAGCATGTGGTTATTGCCCTTACTACTTATAAGATAGAAAAAGTCGATCTATACAACACTTTTGTAATCAGTCGCATATGTACGGTTGGGTCTAAGAAAAAATGCTTGAGTGTATCAATGGAGTAAGTAGCCTGGTTATAAAAGTCTACGGAGAGAGAAGGGATTCTAGTTTGACCTTTCAACTATGTTTATTGACTTTACTTTGCCATTGCGTGCTAAGTGGTGGGAATTCTTCAAATTTGAAATCTCAGATTTGGAGAAGCCAACTTCATGATAAGACAGGAGTGAAGCTTCAGCCACGCAACCTGGAAACGGATGCAAAGCTGGTTTAGTTCTTCGAGTCGTACCATATTCTTGCTGTTATGCCACAAATTTTGTAGAGATTTCTCACATCGATATTTATGAGATTTTGAATATACTGCCTTTTAAAAGCTATCAAACTTGGAAATTCAATTTAATTATGGAAATGTATTGATCAGCCCACTATGTTTTTCCGCCCCTCGGCTTCCATAAGAGGTAGGCCGATGACGCTAACATGAGTTGAGGGTTACTGTTCAGCAAACTCTACACCTCCCATTGTTTCGATTCATTTCTGTGTTGACAAGAACTATTATTTTTCAGGCCTCATTTAGAGAGTCAGTACCACCCTTCGAAAGCACAATAGCAATACCAATACCTCAAAAGACAGCCGCCTGCCATACAATATCAATTAAGCGAGCGGCCACAATAGCTTCACCTTCACCTCGACAACACCATCCGCTAGCTTTAGTTTAATTTGTGGGTCCTAAAATCACAAGGCTGGGGCTTCTCCTCGACGCGTTCAAATTATCCTCGATCGTTTCTCTCGATCCCAAAACAACTTCGACAATTTGAATGCGACCAATTCAAAACTTCGTCAACTTGCTATTATAGAGCATCGCTATTCTTTTCTTCAACAAAATCAACAAAGAAAAACACGCAAATAGCAGTCAGGTAAGTTCCTCAACCAGCAACGAGTTCAATATCACTCCTTCAGAGCAGGAAGTTGAAAGCAATCGCTCACAACCCCCGCAATCCATCCTCTCCTCCATCATCTTCGAAAGGATTTGAAGCATATCTTCTCCCAGAATCGCACATTGGCCTAGTTTGCTTCAATGGTCTAGTGCTCTCATAAACAAGACGCGGTTTCCCCAATAACTTGTCGAGCAAGTGATCATCTTCCTTGGGAGATTCTAAGCTCCAAGACACGCTCACTCTCTCCTTACGTCTTCTGACCGTATCGAATACCGAGCTTAGCTAATTCATCTCAAGCAAAATGGCTAATTACCAACATCTACCCTTGCCTGATTCTTTTCCCGATTTCAGCTGCTATAGCCAAGCTTTCGATGAATTCGCCGCTCTTGACTACAACCAAGACGTAATCTACGAATATCAGCCTGTCACTCCTGAGAATCAGCTTACCAAGGCAACTCCTTCTGTAGTAGGAAATCAAATTGATGTAAGTGCTAGTATCCCATACAATTGGCGTTTAATTGACGATAGAAACCCCAGACTCCAGAATCTGGTGCCAGTAACGATGTTTCAGATAGTCCCAAAATCGACCCACAAAATGATACCGCTTACTTGCCATCTCCTGAGTATTTTAATCAGTCAATGATTGACCTCTGCGGACAACAATCGACTGAGATCCCTCTTGGCATTTCTCAAGGAACTACCTTCACTTTCAACCACCAAGGTTCTCCAGCTGCCCCGCACCAACGAGCACAATTCTTCTATGGCAACCAAGGCTACTTCCAACATGGAACTATGGAAGGCAGGAAGGCCGGAAACTACAAAGACCAAATATACAATGCTGGAGTTGCCAACATCGGAAGCACCACTAATGGTTTGGGACTTCAGCAAACCGCAGCTCTACACTATCACTCAGCCGCACTGAAAGTTGAGAGTTCGGAGGGAAATGAAATCACTGCTCAAGCTCCTTTGAATGATGGTTCGCCACACCGAAGTACCCGTCGACCTGGCTCACGCGCCAAGGCTAATGCCAAGATCATTTACGCTGAACACAACGAGGAGGATGCTGATGATAGTGATGATGACGATTATGTTGACGAGGCAGACAATAGTAAGACTGATTTGAGAGAAACCGGCGACTCTACCCAAGGTAAATTGCCGTCCATTATTTCAAGACTCAAAAGTTCATGATTAGAAAGACGTAACTAATTGTGAATCACAGCTTTCCGAAAATTTACGCCTCAGATCAAGAACATCGACGAATACAGAGCAATCTTGATTGCGGAGGAGGAGAAATTGCAGAAGTTGGCTGTTAAATCTGAGGGATCCCGAGGTAGTTTTCCCACAGATTCTGCTGGGCAGCAAGCCTGCGTTGCGGAGATCCTAGCAGCTATCCATAACTTTGAAGGCATAGTTGATAAGGCAGGAAAGAACGGAAAGGCTGCTCAATCACACAACAGATTTGAGAAGGGTTTCTATCAGCAACAAGAGATTGAACTAAAGGCATGGCAATTACTGGTAAGTATCAGCATTCCATCAGTCGCTGTCGATCGACCGCATATCTTCCTACGAAAGCTTATCATTGGTGTCGTCATTGTCGGATGTTATGGCATATTTGGCCTTTAACCTACAACTTTCGTTTTAACAGCACTGACATTAAACCAGCTCCGAATTAGAGATGTCAACAACGGCAACCGTCTCATCGCAAAGCACATTGAAGAAAAGCATGAAGTTTATGAGAATTTCCGCGAGCGTTTCGACCGTGTCGTCCAAGGTCTCAAAGTAAATCTGCTGCAGTCCCTCAAGAAATCCTTCGATACTAACTAGGTTTCAGCAATCCAAGGCTATGTGTAAGATGATGATGGATCCTGCTTACATTGATCGACTTGCCCAGGCACCATCAGGAGAGTTTAGAGTATGTTTTCCCCCCCCTGAATCCCATATTCCCTTTAGTCATGTCACAAGACCTAAAGAAATTGGGCCTGCCTCATGTTAACAATCTGCGGTATTATCTCATAATTATAGATGTGTTACTGACTCATAACAGACTAAGATAAACAACAAGAAGATCAATGGACAGAGAGATGTAGACAACCAAAGAGGTCGTTTGGCAAAGAAGCTTGGTCTTGACATTGAAATTGAAAAGGCTGTATTGAAGCAGACCGGCTCCGAATCTCCAGCCTCTGTCCCACAAACCCCAAGCAAGAAGTCTGCCGTGACTGCTGCCACACCATCGTCCCGCAAGCGCAAGAATCGGTCGATGGATGAGGTCGAAGGTGGTGATCCATTCTCAGGTTCACCTGGAAGCGGTAAGAAGCCACGAGCTACACCTCGCAAGCCAGCCGCCGCTATCAATAGTCCTGCCACTCCTCATACGCCGAACGCTTTACAGATGTCTCCTCTAAACGCATATACCCCTCTAAGCGCATACACTCCTCTCAATTTCGGACGCGGTGGACTCCAGGGTTCTGTTATGTTCCCCGAGCTAGCGATGCCTACTTCTAACAAGATCCCTGAGATCACCCCAGGTCGCCTTCCCAACATGTCCCTCGCCGGCACACCTCCTCGTATCCCATACTTATTTCAACGAACTGCTGCCGAGGACAAAGCTGCATGAATTTGTAAGCAGTGGCTTTTCTGTGTGTTTCAATCTTTAGCACGTCTAAGTTGATACTAATTTGATTTTCCCAGGAGTATTTTGAACTTCGACCTAACCCTAGTTTGCATCTAGCATTTGCTTTTTCTTTTTTTGCTTTAGCTTTTATATACCCGGGTTCCTGGACGGTGGTTCCAGGACAAAACATCATATTTGGTCTGTATTAGTCGTCCACGAATACATGGTAGCCTTGGAAGACTGTAGACAGACAACTAGATGTTCAATAGAAGACACATTTCGATACATTCAGTCTTCCCTTAAGTAGTTGATTCCCATTGTGTCAAATGTTGTGAGCCAGTCAAAAATTCGAAGTAATTACTGGAAACAGAGACTGCAACGTATTTTGGCAAGCGAGCTCTAATCTAGATACCAAAATTGCTAGCTTGGGTTCATCCTACCCCTATTTTGAGATTTGTTTACAAAATTCCTAATCTGACCTCGCCTCCTTTTTGTGCGCTCAGCCACAGCGTGGCGTTATACTTTTCGTCATTTTCCACCACCGCAACACCTGCAAGCACTTTACCAAGTGCCATCAACACATACCTACTCATCTCAGAATGTCTTCAAACCCTGCCTCCGGGACGTCCACCCCAAACCCGCGCTTCACCTCCCAAACCAAAACCGCAGAAGACATCCTCAAGAACCAGACCGTGGGCCTGGTTGCCCTCTCCGACTACCGCAAACGACGCGCCGAGGCAATTGAGCAGAAGGAACGCGATGCGCAAGATGCACTGCTGGGTGGGGGAAGTGGTCGCGGTACACCAGGCACCGTGACGCCCGACGGGTGAGTGGCGATCAATCCCCTAAAGATGGTGACGGAAGGGAGAATATGATGGTTGTGAGACGGGACTAATGGCATTAGTACAGCGCATCGACTCCCAAAGAGCCCGTGGTGAAGAAGAAGAAGCGCAAGATAGGCACCGCGAAATTATCATTCGGCATAGACGATGACGAGGAAGGGGGAGACAGCACAGAGGCTCCGACTCCTAAGGACTCGACTGCAACGTCGAGAGCAGGTACACCGGGAACCAAAGATGCGCCGAGAAAGAAGATCGCCAATGCTTCGGTTGCGGCGCCGAAGACTTTGACAAAAGCGGCCATGCTGAAGGAGGCGCAGACGAGAGAGGTGTTGAGGAAGGAGTTCTTGGTACTACAAGAGGCAATTAAGGAGACCGAAATAAATATCCCGTTCGTGTTCTATGATGGGACGAATATTCCAGGAGGGGTTTGTCGAATTAAGAAGGGAGACTTTGTGTGGGTTTTCTTGGACAGGAGTAGGAAAGTTGGCGCGGAGTTGGGGGTTGGTGAAAAGGTGAATAGTAGGAGGGAATGGGCTAGAATCGGGGTGGATGATTTGATGATGGTTAGGGGGAGTATCATCATTCCTCACGTAAGTTCGCTGTTCTATGAGGCGCTTGTTTTTTGCTAATATGCTGTGTAGCATTATGATTTCTACTACTTTATCATAAACCATTCGCTAGGACCTAATAACCGTATCCTTTTCGACTACAGCTCCGAACCTACTACCTCTAATATACCCAATCCAGCAATTGTCCCTGACTCCGATAACCATAACCCTCTCTCTGTACCTTCGAACTCGAAGTCTGAAGCGAAAACTGGCCGGACGATGGATATAGAGGGCACAAACGATGATCCTACCTTTACAAAAGTTGTGGATCGTCGGTGGTATGAGCGTAACAAACATATTTTCCCAGCCAGTGTATGGCAGGAATTCGACCCCGAGAAGGATTACCAAAAAGAGGTGAAGCGGGATGCCGGAGGTAATGCTTTCTTCTTCGCATAGATATAGTGGGCCGAAGGAGCTTCTGCTATCCTGCACAATAGAACATTCTAGAAAGTATTAGACAGATTCTCTTTGCATGCCTTTGCTGAATTCCCTTACCTTTATAATTTCTTTCCAATCCTGTAATCTGTTTCAGCCCCTGATGAACCATAAGCCCAACACGAATGTGCCAACCACTATCCATCCAGGCCAAAGCACCACCAGCAAAAGCCCATAGCCCCCGCCCAGCACAAAAACCATAAACTCGAAGAACAGTTTTTGTCTCAAGGGCTCTGTCGCTCTCCATCCCAACCTCACCATTTGACTACCTCGTACCCATAGTCCCGTAAGCACCATCGCAACCGTATAATAGCATTTCAGGACGAGGACCAAAGAAGAATAGAGCGTTTGCCGCAGGATATAGATTGCGGTGGTGCAGCTTGCGCTGAGCATTGTCTGGAATATGGAAACGAGATAGGCGGAGTGAGTGAGCGGTGAGAAATAGGATGCGTAGTTGGTTGAAGTTAGGATTTGAGGAGACGCGAGTGGGGTCAGGGCGGATGCCATGGCTGGCGATTCGATATCACGATGCTCTATGGGGCCAACCGTGGATAGTGAATGGTGTTGTTGAAATTGAAGGAATCTTCGAGAGACTACTATCACATGTCTTTTTTTTTCACCCGCTTCTAATTTTCTTTTCAGGGGGAAAACTGTAGCTGGGTTTGCCTCTTTTCTCTGTTGGTGAATTTGAATATACTATATGGATAATCGAACGAAGGATGTGTTTTCTGGACGGAGACCGAAGATGTAGAAGAGAGGGGTTCTGGGGAAAGGCATTATTAGATACGGAGTCGATACCGTTGATACACCAACGGGAAGAGTCTATAGTGGGGGTTGCAGCACAATAAGCATTATTGGCACACGGCAGTCCGGCAGACGGCAGTGGCTTGCTTAGCGTGTAGCTTATTATAGCCATTCATACAACTAGCTTCAATAACGTGGGTTTTGCTCCGTACTGTACAAGGCCTCAAGAATTTGGAAAATCGTTCCCAATACCCACCGTATTTGGACATAATATATTTTGATTCTATATCATAAACCACATGTTAAGTGCCTGTGTAAAGTATACCCCGTTACCATATATCTTTTTAATGGTATATTTTTCGATCCCATCCTAATGATCATGTGACCTAGCTCACGTGGTATGGGGAGCCTTGATGATAATATATATTGTAAAGCAGAGAGAATATATATATATATATATATATACATAGTTGAGTATTTAACTTTAAAAATAACAACTCCACTGCTCCTCACCGGCACTGCTCCTCACCGGGGCTTAAGGTGATTATCGGAGGAGATGGCCTCCAAGCATCGCTCGAGACGAACATCTGTCCTGTGAACCATGATTCGCCGTTATACGTATCCCAGTTTGAGTATCGACTCATATGTTTGTCTATGTAAGCTGTTAGAATCATTCTTGCTTGTCTTATATTTGAAACATTAGGGCTCTGTTTTGGGATCTCACCTTCTTCTGGTATGACTTGGTCAAGGGAAAGCATCAGAGCCTGTAATTCATTGCTAATCGGAGTATTCCGTGTACGGGTGTATCCATTCGTTGCTGAGTTTATATCTGTGATCGAAAACCTATTGTATTTACAGAAATGAAGATGGTAACCTGCTAGGAGGATCTTCCCGCTCTCCTGAATATCGTGAATATAACCTCTATAATTGTGGCGATTGTCCTGATTGTAGAATTAAGATATAGTTGAGCTAAAGGGGCTTAATAATAACTTACGCTGGTTGTTTCCGCTGTATTATCAAGAGAGTAAGAACGGTATCGATTTACTATAATATCACAGTTGTGCAGCAGGATATACACAACGAGGAAAATCTTCAATATGTCGTTGCTATGGCGTTTAAATGACAAGTATAGGCGTTTCAAAACCTTTCTCTTTAGTGGCTCGATAATTAATAGCTGGATAACTGCCTCAAACTGATAATGTAGGATGGCTGTCAGAGGAAAAGGCCGAGGAAGGTCAGTCCGTGCATTAAGGATCTGGACACTCGAGATGGTCCAAAGATCATCTAATCCTCGTGCAAAGGTCCATAATTGTAAAGTATCCTCAACTTCGTTTTTAAGATTACTCGCGACTGAAAAGCTTGTTGATTCCAGCGCTGTTTTGAAACATATAGAAGGAGGCATATTGTGCTTTCTTACATAAGCTCGAATACATTCCTTTCTGCTTTCTCTGAAACATGTTTCAAAAGCCGTTTTGCAATGGTAAGGATTGTCTATTCCAAACTGTTTGAGAGGAAATGAATTTTGATCGCAAATTTTAGAAGGATCCGAAAAGTTGAATGATCGGGCTAAGATATCCACTGGCAATCCATAAGATCTTTTTAAGGTTACCTTGATATGTGATATGCCTCTCAAAGCCCCAGCGAAATTTATCTTATCGAGATCTTCAAAACTTTGTGGTAGCTTAAGCCAGCCGAGAACAGTGCAGTTGTCATTTATGAGCAGTGTATCTGATGGGAGCGACCTAATACATAGAAATGAAGTTGATTCTCGACGTCTACATCTCGCACAAACCGCTCCTGGATCACACTAGATATCTCTTGTTAGTACTAGTTTTATGAGCATGAAAATAGAGAATTACCCTGTATTTTGAAGCCCGACAAGACAAACATGCCCCAATAGCCTTTACCATTATACCGGAGGCGGACGCATAGCCAAGGGGACCACGCCTCCTCGAACCCTTCTTTTGTGACGTTCGCGCAGGATAGCCAAACTGGCAAGCATCATTCACGTCTAACGGTCGTCGCGTGATCGGAGTCTCGCTCGTAAGGAGACTATCTTTGTTGAAGTCTAGCAACACGGACCCAGTGACGGTAGACTCGAGACCAGCTGGAATAGGGGTAACATCATGAGGTTTGGGTGTTGACGCGTCCCATGGTTGACGAATAGAGTCATCATTAATTGCCACATTCAGAGGGGAGGTAACCGAAATAGCATTGTATCCATCAAAGTCACTATTCAGACTATCCAGATAACGGCGCACAGTCTCGTGTATCATTTTAACTTGTCTACTTGCACCCCCCACAATCTCCACAAGGCCCCCAGTTCTTGCTCTAAGCCTGTTTTCAAATTTGATAGGAGAGTATGGTCTTGTAGGAACCTCTCCTGCTCTGGAAAGTTGGAAGACAGTGAAAAATTCTTCGAGACTTAAGGAGCGAGTTGTGAAGTATGCGATCTGTAGCATAATCGATGTTTCTTGTGAGCTTCCGTACTTTTGGATTATACGATCGATGATTCGAGAGTAAATAGCTTCAAGTTCATCAGGCAAAGCCTTCAATCTTGTCCAAAGCTCTTCTACTTCATCGCCGTGTGATATCCCATCTAGTAATTCATTTATTGCGAACACGGCCCACAGAAAAATGCCCTGGGATCTTTCCGTTACATTTTTAGCAAAGTGATCCAAGGGATATACAGAAGTTAAAATAGCATCGGTATCGCAAGTTGCACTCAAGAGACGGCTGTTGACATACTGCTTGATACCGTCAATATTATAGTGCTGAAGCTTGAACCCTGAGGAATTTCCGAAGGCTGCAACTATCAGGGGATGTGGTCTGCTTGCAACGCACAGCTTGATTTGATGTTGTGAACTGTCTAGACCCGCGACTTCATGAAGGAAATCTATCATATCCAGCATACTCCTCGCGGTCCCTTCAAATTCATCTAGTCCATCTATGAATATGCATATATTTAAGGGACTTGTCTTAAGTGTATTTATAAGGGCTTGGCGAAGTTTATGTTGTGTCCATTGTAGCTCGTGTAGGTGTTTTGGCTGTAGGTTATCCAACTCACCAAATTTTGAAATCGATGAAGACAAACTGGGAATCTCCAGACTTAGTTGTAGCAGAAGCGCTCGCAGCAAGCCTTCAAAGCTATTTGGTAGCCCATTTCGGGCCCTGAAATCGAAAAAGAAGCGAAGAATGGCCCATTCATGGTCGTTGGATTGATTTAAGAAATATTTTGTGTTCTTATGATCTTTCAAATAGGTTAATAGCGTAGACTTGCCGCTTCCGGGCTTCCCTTGGATCCAGAATACCCCTGGTTTAGTTGCAAACCACTCTGAAATACATGCATGGCCACTTGGAACAGACCAAACCCACTCTAAGGTAGACAATTTGGCGTTGACAATCTGCTCTTCTCGTGCCATGATATGCTCATATTTCAAGCTCTGCACCAGGCCTAAAGGAATGTCAATGCTGCTATAAAATATCGGGCCATTTTTTAAGACCTCAACCAACCTTCCTGCACAGTTTCAACTCCATTTATGTTATTGATACAGAACTCCAAACCATCACGGAAACGAGTGTATCCCCCATCTTCCTCTCCAAGAAACCGGCACATACCCATATGGTTATTGTCAATAAAATCTAGATGTTCGAATTTTCGGGAACCAAAGGCGGCAGAAAAGTCAGGTACAACCTAGAGAATGTGAGAACAGGATGTAAGCTTTGTTTTTGCAAAGTGATCCCACCTTCCCATTAAATACCGGCAGTCCTGTTTTCCCTGCAGATTCAAGAAGGCTGCATACTTTGAGATTATCTTCATCCAGAATGTCTTGAAAATCCCTTGCTAGTTTATCTAAAAGCTCGCTGTCAGGTTCTAGGGCGCGAATGATCTTATCATTTGTGTCAAATGCAGCACTCGCTATTGATCTTATTAATTGTCCCCATTTCGCGTCATTTGACCCTTTGTGGGGAGTGCCGAAAAAAACCACGCCTCGAGTCGACTTGAAAACATCACTTTTATTAGATTGAAAGCCTTGCTTCTTGGATTCCACAAGGGCCTCTTTGACCAAAAGTCCACCCAGACTATGTGCTATGAAAATGATTGGGCGACCAGAGACTTTTGATCGGTGCCGCTCCCCAACCACTCTATTCAAGAGAGCCTGTCCTAGCTGTGACAAGTTGAGTTTGTTCGCTGGGCCACTGAAGTAATGACTGGAATGAGAGTCATAGCCATACGTAAGAATGCGCAGGTTTTTGTGATCGTATGGCAGCAAGTCTCGAGGCCAAAATACCCCACCAGAGGAGCAGTTCCCCAAGTCCTCACGATTACGCTTTCTAAATGGTATCTATTTACGGAACAAAATCAGAATTATTGATTCCCACTATATGTAAGGTTTAAGAAGAGTTCGTTCACCAACAGGATCAGTCAGAACTTGTGGTAGATACTCAAATAAGAAAAACAAAAGGGAGAAGAGAGAAAATGAAAACGAAAAGAGGGGAACAAATACTATAGCCCACCAAATATCGCGATACAATCAAATTCCTTGGACAAATGAGTAGCAACACTAAGTTCGACGTAGCAAGCTGTTCTGAGTGTATCACGGGGTCTGACACAACAAAACCCGATCACATTCCACAGCGGGTCACGAATTCAGACTCAACCTGGCAAGAAAAGAAAATAGTCTTTGGCTTAAAATACTACTTACGTTGAATATGGATCGATTTCTTGCAGGCAACTGTACAGTGCTCTGCCATGTCTTCTGCGCATGCCCTTGTAGACCATGGACGAATATAACATCTGCTATGACTGGATGGACATCTACCGGAGGGTCGTAAAGTACGGTAAGATCATTGAGGCGCACTGTGGGCTCTAAATTCTGGTACGATGACTCTATTCCCGAGACTGAACCTCCTACATTGTCTTGTACTGCATTTCGTGGACGTTTTGATGATGGCCCAGGACAAACCGGCGATTCAGGCTCCATAACGAGCAACTTGGAGAACTTCTTCTTCAAGTGAGGACCGATACCAAAAGTGCAAGAATTTCTGAGAATCACTTGGTTCCTTGATATGAAGACTGAACATTTTCCAGGCAGAAGCTTTGGCTTTGGTCCGGACGCGCTGATGCGGCTGAGAGTCCTCGACCAATTGCAGCTCAACACGACACACACAGAGGGAAATGATAGCCTTATCATATAATTGGTTAATACAACGATTGGCTTGGAAAGTTCTTCAGGCTTCGTAACATCAAGTTATGGAAATCCCTGTAATATACGCTGTGCGTCATATCACTAGCTTGGATGATTAGAGTTGGGCTTAGGTACTAGATACAGTAAAGTTTACCCATCCCATACGGCAGCTACATAAAACATCACGTGTCAGCGAGAACAGGAGGTGAGCATGGGCATTTTCGCTTATGTCCTCGGTTAAGTATATATTTGGTCCAGATAGAGTGGTTGTATAAATTGTAAATCTTAGGTAGCTAATTTTTGACGTAGTCTGAGCAGACATATTGTTGTAGAATAATTAGCATACCCAAAGCATCTGACTAGTAGTTGTAACATCGATATAGTCAAGTTACAAAAGGATAAATCTAAATTATACATACACGTGGATCAGTTTTGCCATTTTAGGCGCACCCCATCCTTTTGCAAATTCGAAGTTACAGGAACAAGTTTGATTTCTGAAACGTGTGATTTCACTTCATTGACTTCAAGTCTGAAATCCAGAGCTACTGAAGACGTAAGGAATTATGTAAGATTCGCGATGTTAAGTGGGTATTTAATTAAAAATGAAAAAGTAATTGAATGAGCCATAACGTGGAATAACAGCGCCCACAGGCTCTTTTGTAGTTGACCTTGTTGAAATAAGGGTTAGAATTTGGTAGACATTGGCAGTGTAATAGGCAGGAAGGCGTTAAAGATACCCATAATGACAGCGTTCTCCTTTTTCTTTTTTTCTTCTTTCTTACTTTCGAATCCCTTGGAATTGTAGTTTGCTAGCTGATATTGGTTGGAACTGGAGATAAATTATTCTGCAAGAATAGTCATGATTTCTGTAGCTTAGAGGTCAAATCCAGGGCTTTTCAATACACTCTGAATTTATTTCTGTATATGGAGGTGAAGTATTTGATTGTAAAAGGCCACTAGATGATCCACTGGAGAGTAAATTCTAGCTAATGGATGATTTCTTAAGTATGAGGGGTATGACGCATCGAAGATATATAAATAACTTTGCGGAAATATTCGAACAGACTTTGACAGCCCCCAACTAAATAGTTGCCCCCACAAATCATGGCGATTTTAAACGAGCTGAGTTATCCCGACGCCTACCCTATATGACAAGCTTATCACTCATACGCTTAAAATTGTCTGAATAATGGAAATGCATTGTTGCTTCTCGCATTCTTTCACGGGCGGTGTTTTGTGAGGTACCAATGCAATAACTCAACTGATAACTTTTCCTCCGTACTCTAAACAATCTTTAGTTGGGATGGCTGTGTTTCTTCACCACATTAATCTCACTGATGTAGCGAAGAAAGATATGCTATAAAGTCAGTGTATGTTGGAAACTTTCCTCGGAAGGGAGCCTGCTCAAATGAGACCTTGTGTGACAGACATTTGCCGATCGAGGAAAGATTGCAATGAATTGCCGATACAATAATGTTGGGGGCGATTGATTCAATTCAATCTTCATTTTCTTAACAGGCCAACAAACACCTACTCTAGAACACAGTAGCCATTGGATAGTACAATTTCTCATAGCCTCATGCGGTATAAAGTGCATACTCAGCGACCCGATCCGCGAGTTCGTGGGCCAAGCTGTGCAAATTTTGAAGTGGTGTGTTCATATAACCCGTGCCCTATTTGAAACCAATCTACGAATCAACCACCTTGCAACGCCAATCGTCGCTGCAAGTCATTCCTGTGATAATGGCCTAGGCCAATGTGCTAATAGGAGGGTTTTTCGTATATGTACTCCGCGTGGGGTGACGATTCATTTTTGTACTACACTTATAGTACTCCTGGATATGGTTTGATGGCATGAATGTTCTGCAACAATATAATTGATTGGTATATTTTTATGGTAATTTGAAATAATTCCCTTATATAACCAGGGTAAATTAGTGCATTCCGTGACCCAATATTATATTGCGTGAACACATGGATATCCTGCAAGGCAAAAAGAAATGCCACGCATATGCCTTGCTCTTCATTGTCCAGATATATTACCCTCTCATTGCCATAAGTATCCACGTTCATTCTTCATTGTAATACCAAAATTAAACGAACAGCACCTAAGCCACTATCAAGCACATGACCCATGAGTCTTGTTAAAAAGGCAGCAGTTCAGAAAGCAGACGCACTTCGGATTTGTCGAAAGGCGTGGGGATGCAGCTGTGTATGGTACTCAACGCCCATGGATTCCAAGTCTACGTATGCCTCGGTATGCGTTGTGTGACCCCTGGTTGGATTGCTGCGAAAGTTTCTCTGAATGAAATAGCGAAGTCCAGTCATGGCAGGTTTCGGAATCTCTACCTCTACATTATCCACTGCATGTCTCGTGAGCCGAGCATTTTACTCTGTCGGTGACTTCGTAATAAAGCGAAAGCATCGAAGCGAAGTTATATTCGAGAGTCTTGTGAAGAAGCTTTTGAAAGCCACAAACACAACCGGCATACAGCTACAGACTATACCGGCATTGAGCTCAGCCACACTATGCGAAGATGTCAGTTTCGAACGAATCGATAAAACCTGGTAGGGGATTTGGTGCCGTACGCCAAGGTATACATTAGGACCGAAGTCCACAAGTAGTCCTTATCATCCATATGCTGAAATCGATATATGCCACTATACACAGAACATCCGCAAGCCCTACTTTGATTAGAGAAAATTACTCCTATTATCTTAGATATAGTAACTTACAAAAGAGCCGTTACGAAAACAGAGCTTACAAAGACTTTTCTTCTGGTTGGAAGCCGAAGATCCCAGACCAACCTCAAAGGTATGTAAAAAACGTAGATGTCGCTGACTGCACTGAATGTCCCTTGAGTTGCGGAAAGTGTGACAGTTGCTTTGCCGCATCTTTTATGGAACTTGAGGGA
>Ga0247734_1000970_pt1 | contig 23135 bp, 24 predicted proteins | sample UWRJL103311B2_FD_180933 | JGI IMG/M metagenome (GOLD analysis project Ga0247734, IMG submission 180933) | Plant litter microbial communities from Arlington Agricultural Research Station in Wisconsin, United States - UWRJ-L103-311B-2 | ecosystem: Environmental > Terrestrial > Plant litter >... | reverse complement strand
AGTCGGCTATGTTGTGGGTCAACTCACCCATGCCACGTTGCAGCATACCTGAGCACTATCACGCACGTGATGATAGGCTGCCTTGGCAGAGTGAAGGTTTCGCAGAAGGAGTCTTAAGCCAGTTTCGAAATCAAAAGAACTGTCTACCACGCGTCGAGTGAACAGCCCACAACTTGAGTCGATTAATCATCTCGGGTGAAAATAATCAGCTGCAAAAGTAAGTGAATCCCAAGCCTTGACAGACAGATGTTATCGTAGCAGATGTTATCAGGTTACAAACGCTTTTTACCCCTCCAACGACTGTGCGAATCATTCCAGTCACCCTAGTTCAAGTATTCGGGCTAACGTGGGATAAGTAGTTGAACTTCGTCTTATTCTCTTCCACCAACGACTTTTATTGAACGACGCGTTCCCGGCTCTTGTTCTCCGCGATTCCATCCCCTGCAAAAGGCGAGTACGAGTTATTTGGGTTATGGCCTTGGACGAGCCGGAGAAGCTGGAAGGGGTTGTGGACATTCTAAAGGATCTCGGCGCTTGGCTTGCGACGCTTGGAATAGCAGATTTCAGAATGGCTGCTAAAAAAGATATTGGTCAATGCATAGCAGCGGATAGACGGATTAAACTCGATCCTTTATTCGGCGCATTAGGCATCAGGGAAAAGGTAATTTATTACTATTAGAACCCGGACTATACTAAAAGACTACTAGATTGACTCAAAAGAGCTTGGATATTCATTGCTGCGAGTTCCTGGACCAAAATCTCCCCCTGTTCATGTGATTGGGGGTAAATGGGCGGACTTGATACCAATCAGAATCATTAGTGGTGCACCAAGCTCTTCGGGGAAAGAGTTACTCCCAGGATGGCGGATTCATATAACTGGTGCTGTCGTCGTTGATCCAGCGTTGGACGTTCTTGTTATTACTCCATTGTGAACCCAGTCGATTGGTTCGTCGTTGTTCCATGAAGTAAAGTTTGACAAATCGTAACTATTAGGGTCAAACGACGCATTTAGTAATGGAAACATTGTCGAGTCGTCACAGTTGGGGTCCAGTAACCCATTCAGCGCTGACAAGGTCGTCAAGTTGTAACTACTCGGCGGTATTGGATTCATCCAATTAGTTGAGTCCACTTCACATTGAAGGGGGCGGCAGTCCAATTCACGGCCATGGCCACGGCCATCCACTTCATTAGAATCAGCCCTGTCACCTACCCATGTGGATTGCAAGAAAACTCACCGTGAATGTCTCGCTCCGTCTGTAACAAATAATGCTGTTGTTTTTTGGCGCTTGCTGTACTGGTATGGTCACTACCCTGGTGGGTGGCTGCAGCTACCAACATATCCATACCGTCCATACCGGAGATCTGTTGCGCGTGATCTGATTATGTGTTAGCAAGCTGGCTCCAGATGGTTCGAAGCAAATCCGCGACCTATCTCTTGTAGCGGACAATATGGCTAGGCGAACTAGATAGTCTTCTTACCTATTCTATGAAGTGTATTTACCCCTCCCAATTGACGATCCAAAGTAGGCTGAAATTGCTGGTGGTGAATCTCCATAGTCGTAATATTGTCTAATAGACCCTTCCGTTTCTTGACACTAGGTGTACTTTTCGACCGTCGTTCTCTCTTTCTGGCACTCACAGTGCGCTTCGAAGGTCGCTGTCGTACCTCTTTCCATGGTGGTGGGATGCTCATGACATCCGAGCCAGTTTCTGGTGCAAGATCACGGTATTGTTCGCATAGTGTCGTGGCAACGCCCACAACATGGTTGCTACTATAGTTAAGGGCGGTACAAATTTGAGATAAACTATATCTGTTAGCATAGGGGGACCTGTAATAAAAGATTATGTATACTCTATCTCATCTCCAACTACAAGCTTGATGTAAGCGGGAATGAGGAAAGGTGTAAGGGCCGATGCTTGTAAATGCTTACACCCCTCCGACATCATTTTGACGAAATGTGGCCTTGAATCCATATTGTCGGCGAGGATACTATATTTCGAGGGGGAAACACCATCTACTACAGGTAAGCATCCATTAGTAAAAGTTCGCCTCTAATATACGCACAGCTAAAGAACAACTCCATGCCTTGGTCTCCACAACCAGCTGCATACATATCCGCAATTGTGCTATTGACCCATAATGCACCTCTGCGCAGACGTTTGAGATTGATATCTTCGGAGTCACTCAAGCATATCCTCATTGTCTCATTGATTTCTTGTAAGGGGAAATCAAGTGATTCTAGGACTGCACAAAGGGAAACAAGCACAAGCCACATAAACCTCTGTATTTGATCAAATATATCCGTAAGTTCTTGGGTGGCTTTCGTGTTGTTTGCATATGCCTGCGCCGCTACCATAACCCCAGCAGCACGTTGGCTTGTTTCTTGTTGTCGAGAAACCTGCATTGGAGCCCCTAAAATTGAAGTAATGAGCCAAGCCGTCCCTTGGGTTGTGTCCAGTCCAAGATTTTCTCTCCGCTTATTCCATTGTTCTGGATTTAGAACATCCTTAAGTATCTGGTCTGCGATCGGTCTCCATTTTGGAATTTTGTTGTGTAATCTTGAAGGCTCAACATCATCGAAGGAGAATGGGATAATTTGAAGCCCAGTACCTGGATCGCTATCCTCATAACCAGACACATCATCAGCTAGCGGTGAATCTGGTATAACGATTGAGCAGAATTGATGGTGTTGTTTAAAGAACTCAAGCTGTTTACGTAGCTTTTTGTTTTCACATAATAAGGTATCGACGTCGTGAGGCATTGTTGTTGATGAGGATGAAAGGTGAAGTTAAAAGTCGCCAGCCACATGCGACCCTCAGGGAGAGAGTGTGCGCCAGGCCGCAATAGGAAGCAGACGAGTTGATGTTTCGTCTGTTGCCTAATCGAGGTTCGCTGGTAATAGCCAAGTGGGGCAAATGTCAGCCCCTGTTACAGCAGACGACATCTCGTTCCGCTTCCTTTCCTTTCCAGCTGTTACGTGAGGGATATCCAGGAGCTCATTGTCAGCATATGGTCATGCGATTCCCCCATCTGGCAACTTGGATAAGCCAGTTATATTAAAAGTGTACAGTTCGTTAATTGTTTCCACAGAAAGCGAGCTACATCGCCTCCCGCTCAGTTGATAGTTAGTGGTGGGGCCTGGCTTGTCCATGTTCTATTTAATGTATAAGAAGAAGCTGCAGAACAAGGCAACCTGCAAGTGCCCTCTTTCAGTTATTGTTCGCCCACTCTCAAAGCGCAGCATCTAGTATTGTATGCACAATGGACGGCTCCCTCTGTACTACCATCATCACATCTGGTGGCTCAAATCCGCCTAAGAGCACGATATCTTATCAGACAACAACGACATATGGCAGTATCGCGAGTCCGACTGTATGTTCCTAGAAGACTATTCTGTAGAAGTGGGTGCTAACTTCCATAGCTTGAATTCAAGATCTTAGCAGAAATATCACCAAAAGTCTTCATATTATCTGGGGATTTCCAAGTCACCAACGTTCCTTTGGAGAAGCTGGAGACTTCTTTGGCCGGGACAGTGCTTTTGGTAGAGTATGACAGCGACTTCCGAAGACTATTTACCTGGTTCTGGCATTATGGGCTAAGCAGGGATACTTTCAATTCAATCTATCTAGCAGGGGATTATCCAGATATTAAAAACTCAGGACGCGGATATCTCCTTGCGGGATGTAGCCCCGAGATACGTCTTCATAAGACTGTCTTAGAAAGAAAATGGTCGGGAAGATTATTCTCACGAGAATATGCCAAAAAGCCTCTTATTTCTGTATTGCTCCAATATCTTGCACAGGATATTCAAAAGAGGCTACTAGCCTGGACCAATGCCATCTTTACACTGCCGACAACTTTCCTGGCTGCTATGCGACAATACTGTGCCAGATTTTTACAACCTCGAAAAAAACCAGATCAAGATTTCGAGAATGGTATTCAACATAGTACGCAAATCCCATACACCAAGGACATTTTACTTAGGGTGATGGAGAATCAGAGAGGTGTAGGTGTTGACAAAAAATTTGAATTTGGCATAGAACAAACTTCTGTAGAGTGGAAGATGCTTCAAAGCAAAAGGGAGCAGGAACAACAGAAGCTACCTCGTGTAAATAGGGCAGTCAGGGTGAGGTAAAGGGTCTTTTGTGTTAGTTGCCAGCTCAACACTGGCAGACATAGAGGACACTGCGTGAGGAGTGGCAAAATGGCAGAGGTGAAAGGCGGCTGACTCGTGAGACTGAAGCAGTGACCGATATGCGTCAAGTTTCTTCTTGTATAATTATATAAATACGTAAAATTTTACAATGTTTTCTGACCTCTGATTCTGGTAGCATTGTGACTCGAATCTTACGAGAGTGCATCGATGCCGAGGTAAGCAAGCAGCTAAAGATTCAAGATTCAAGACTCCGCGTAACTTAGTAGTAACATAACATCTCTCCAACTGTTACTCTTTTCATGAGACTCCACACGGAAAGCAGGGGCGGGCCCCGATACGTCACCTTTATATATCGCATATGGTACAGACTGGGGTTCTTGCATCTAGCTGCTATTATTGGCTTATACCTGAGTTTTCTGTCATTAGGGGTCCACCAAAAGTGTACACCAAGCCTGTAGTATACTCGATATAACACCCCATTAAAGCTTATGGGGTTTGGTGACATTGAAATGAGGCGATGTTGCAAGCAAGCCATCCATGGCTTACTGATTTAAGGCCTTGAGTTAAGGAATAATACCGGAACACTTTCTCAAATAGGCTCACTTAGTGAGTGAGCCCGTTTGGGTAAGCGTAAAATTTTAAATTCTATAGCCCCTTTATTTTATATTTTATTATTCTAACCATCTTTTACATTCATTATCAGGAACTTAGCTCTCTCTCTCTCTTAATTCCACCCTCCCTCTATTTTTGCTTTCTATTTGGAATATCTTATCAATATACACCAGTTACAGATAAAGCAATTGCTTTAATGGAGAGACCCGATATACCTCCAATGTCTGTGGACCATGCAAGAAGAAAAACAGGCATCTGGCCCATAAGCATCCGTCGTATGTTCTTTTTATCATTACATGTATTAGCTAACAATTCTAGCTTACCTTGCAACAAGCCAAATATCAAGGGGAAATGCCCTTAATGTTGATTATCTTGTTCCTTGTATAACATGCGGAGACTGGAATAAATGGATAGCATACCTTAGAGAGGAAGGATGGACAGAAGAGCAGATTAAGGCTGAATATCCAAAACGCGAGAGCTTTACCCTTGATCGTTAGCCTTACAAGCTTGCTTATATGTTCCTGAGTTAGGGATAGAACCTAGAGTTAGCTAAAGAGCAGACCAAAATGAGGTATAAACAGATTCTATGTCTCAAAGTATTAAAACTTCCTTTATTTCTTTGTATATTTTTGTAATCCAAATCCGAGAACGCCAAGTTTTGAGCTCGCTGCCCAAGAAATTACCATTTATCTTCTTGAAAGTTTCTTAGTCAATAATGATCTCCAATACTAATAAATTCCCTGAACCTCATGTCTTAGCTTTACGGATTACTGTTTTTCTTAACTCATACTTCCCCTGCCTTCCAAGTGCCGAATCGAGGGAAATAGTATTAATCGACCATTCCTGAATAGATCCTTGACAATACCACAATACCAGAGACAGTTTTCCGGCAGGGAGGCAGGGATAAATTGCGGATGCAATCCTGCAGGCGTCATTGTATTTCAGGTAGGCACCGGGAGATCTGGGATCCGGATAGTATTTCACAATTAAAGAAGGAGCTACATCAAACCAAGCTTAACAAGAGACCGAGCGAGTTCTAGGATACGAGCCGCTAATGGGTGGCGAAAGATACCACATGTTAGCTAGGAGTTCTGGAGTTGAAATGCAGGGACTGCCCGTTTCTTTCTTAAACCAAGGGCGTAAAAACACTAGCCTGGGAATTAAATTGCCAAATTATTAGAACTAGTATAAGCTTGGTTCCTTTACGACAGCAGACATGCAACAAACTGCTCATACTTCTCGAACTGGGAAAAGTCCCTAATTATATTTGCAAATCGACGACGCTTTGTTCCCTGGCTATGAAGTAACTTATATCATTCAACTCTCTACCCTCTCCCCTCCCTTCACTTTCAGCACGACCGTATGTCGTAAACGATAAGTCTCTGTTGGCTATTATTCTCAAACACCACTTACCGTCATCTTCCTCTGTGGTTCATTGTAGCATAGGTATACCGGAAGCTCAACAAAGTTTTCGATGAAGCGATTGCTAGCAACCAATTAGCGAAGTGACTGACCTCCACGCCCGCCACCGTTGCTATTTTCTCCAAAGAAACTCTGTCTTTACAAGATTGGACACTAACGGGAAATATGGCATTCTATTTTGGACCCTTTGAAAGGACACGTATTTTCTAATTTTTAATGCGCCACCTTTAATACGCAAATTCTATGTCCTATCCTTGCGTCCCTCCTCCCCATGTCGTAGATGCCATACCACCCTTTCACAGCCAAAGATATTGTAGAAGGTGGTCTACAAGCTCCTAAGTTTTCATTAATGTTGAACTAAACTAAAATGTGGTATGTGATCACGAACCACATAAAATTGGACTATAACATAATCTTAGCTATTTGAACCTGTTAGAGGAATTTCAAGCTCACTTACCGATATTCGATTTCTATAACATTCGGAGGGCAGCGGCGTTGTTCTCCTACGTAGCATGGACACCATGCTCGGACTTGCAATCTATGGTGATTGCACTGTTCGAATTCTAACCATGTATAATCACACATGGTGGTTTTCAGTCTGCGGGTACGATTCTTAATTCGCAGTTCGCATCTAATATAGAACTGCGAACTGCCCTGACTCAGGCATTGAGTCTGTATTCGCTAAGCTCAATTCGTAGCTTGTCCATCAATAAGCATGTTACACGTGTGGGTCAAGGGGAGGGGAAGTGCTAGGACTAGAATTGGGTTCTAGAAGTCTTACGCACTTCCTTCGCATGGGTGTGAGGTAATCTCAGTTCCTGGCGCGGCATGTTTGATCAACAAATAGCACTAATAAAGGTCGACGATGCTTTAGCCGAGTCTTTGAAGATCCTGGCCACCTTAAAACCTATGGAGATCGTTTTACTCGCGTGTGTTTGGACAAGAGAGTGGATAGATTTTCATAGCAAATTTAGTGGATTTGTACCTGGGGCATGGGAAGCAAGCATTTTGCTAGATAAGAGGAATAATCTTGTCAAAATTATCCAGAAGAGGGACTTGGAGAGACTAAAAGTTATCTTCCCGGCTGCTTCAAGTATATACCGTATCCACGATAGTTGATCAATGAGGAACTATTGCAGCTTCCCAAACCAGTCCCGCAAGCAAACAAAGTGAAGATATATACAGGTCTGAAATATGGCTCCTGTAGCTCTTCTTATATCTACAAGCTGGATCTATATCAGGATCTACACGTTGTATTATGCCGCTCCACTAATGCCCACTGTCTATGAAGTAGCGCATGTCATCTACCTCCCTACCCCCTCCCCTCCCTTCACTTTTCAGCACGTCCATCTCTTCTCTATTAAGCATATCATGATGTTGTTTCCTAATTCAGCTTTTCTGTAAAAGAATCGTAAGTAGACATACTCGCATTAAACAATGTACTCTTACCTCGGCTTGAGTGGAATTGCTCGCATATGGAGGAGGAGATTCTACAGTTTTTTCTTTTTCGGGTGGAAGCTCCGTGTACGGAGGAGGAGAATCGGGTGTCTTCTCATATACTTCAGGCGCTTCTAGTCCCGCGGGAATATCTCCATGTGGTGGCATGCTTGATAGCTTTTCTTGTACTTTATTACTGAGGTGGAAAGGTATTAAAATATACAATGTACAGGAAGGCACACCTCCTCACTGTTATAAACCATACTAACTAACTCTGCGACGTTATAAGCGCTGATAATACGAGATTTTTCATGCTAGTGCAAGCTACCAAGGTTCTGCAGCTCCATATGCCGTAAACAATAAGTTCTATTGGCTCTTGTTCCTAAACACCACTTACCGTAATCTTCCTCTATGGTTTGTTGCGGCATGGGTGTACCGGAAGCTCAATAAAGCTTCCGGTACATAAATTGACATAGGAAATGCCAAGGTGTTTAAACGGGTACACTCTATTTCTGCTACACCGATGTCCTAGCGTCCATTGGAGCCGGCCCCCTGACAATATAAGCAAACATCGCCGCTTCTTATGTCCCTGCTTCCCCTTTCTGTTTTCTCCTCATTCTCCATGTGTGACTTATACAGAAAATGGATATCACAAATCTAGTCTGCGCCAAAGACTGGCCATACACATTTACATACCCGACACATCTAAATGAAAATCCTCAAGTTTCGAACCCGACACATCTAAATGAAAATCCTCAAGTTTCGAAACCAAAACGGGAGAGATGTACAGTTGTAAGTTCTCATAGAGCAAATCTATTCACTAATTGACATCTAAGATTTGTAGGCTTGCGATCCTTGTCGAAAATTAAAATCAAAATGCGATTCTAGAAAGCCTAGATGTGGAACCTGCATTGGAAAGGGTATCCTGTGTCATTATAGGAAAAAGGAACCAGTTACGCCTCAATTTCTAACAAAAGAGCACTTAGCAAGCATCGAAGATCACTTAGCAAGCATGGGAGATCATTTGACTAGAATAGAAGATCGACTAAAACCCCCCATTCAGTCGAAACCATTGAACGCGGAATCACCAGTGGGACAAGAAAAAGAACCAAAGCAGATATCAGCGATAATCGAAAACTTACCAACAAGCACTCTAATTACCCCATCAACTATCCCATTCGCCGATCTTATTTGGCAACTTTTTCATCGTACTCTTCAGCAACAACCTCATATGTCCGAAGTCCAGATTGCATCATTGATTGTCCATATTTTTAACCCGACTACAATAGAAGGTACACCATCAGAGCTGGCACGGCAATATTTTCTATGTTATGTGCATAAGAAGGCTACGGAGGTATTCATGATGCTATGGGACGAAGGAGGACAAGAATATCTGGTTAAAATGCAGAAGGATCAGAGTCTGATAATCGATTGGCAACGGGATCTCTAATCAAAGACAATAAATTCGTCCCCAGGTTGGAACGAAGCATCCAACTTAGAGCGGGTAATAACCAAATTTGACGAAGAAGGACGGGAGACTTCTTTTGAAAATGCAGAGAAACCGTTAGAAGAAATTATTTAACTCAGGGATAAACATTATGAACATGGTAAATGTGACCCATTTCGTGTTTGTTGCAGCATGAGTGTACGGAAAGCTCAATAAAGTTTCCGAGGAAGCGAAGGAAGCGATGCTAGCATCTAATTAGCTTAAAGATAATCTTCTCCATTTTGTAGACCTGCATTAGACCAGAGACAATAGTGGACCCACCTAGTTGACCATGGGCTGAACAAAAACGTGGTTATGGCATGGGGATCCCCGATAAAGTCTCTCACGCTCATGACCTCCCTCTCTTCAGCCATCAGCGATACATAAGCCCAATGCCCTCCCGTCGTCCCCTCCATCTCTCCTATTTATACAAATCGTCACGTCAGTTTTGAAGAGCGAGAGCAACATTCACATTGACTACAACAGTATACCAGTATTGATATCGACAGCATCCCTCTTTAAAGACTCCTCCCCAATCTGGCCCGCAGGCCCTCCGTAACCTCTATCATGTCGGACTCTCGAATTCCAGTGGATTTTCTATTAAACCATAATCCGTCACCACCTATGCCGAAAAGCACCAGCCTAGCTACTATTCATCCAAATAACGATCCAGCAAGCTTGCCTCTGGCCCACGGAGATATACCATTTTTACAGCCTGTAAGATCCAAGGTCTCTAATACGATTGAACAGCCTAACATCTATACAGACATTACCAAGTTGTATCCCAAAGTATGCTGGGGGCCTACTTATCAATGGCTCTATTCAAAGCCCTCATCTGCTCTGCACTGTGGTGCTTTATTCGGAATCAGACTTGTGGCATCACCTTGGAGATATTCACAGTACCCACAAACCAGATACGGGAAAGAAGCGCCAGAGGCAGCTAGAAGAGTGCGAGGATGAGCACATTCAAATATCAGGTGCCAGTAAGAAGAAGCGTCCTCGAATCCAAGGAATTCTGGAAGCCAAGGAAAGCAAAGAAGCAGGTGGCCGGAAGTCAGCTCATATAAGAACTTGCCTCAAGGATTTCCTTGGCCATAGATTTGTGAATATCTTAGCAGATAATTTTGTTCCATGTCCACCGGATACTGTTGGGACAGCTGTAGTGTCTGGCGGTTCCTTATCACATCACAACACCCCAGACAGCATCTGTCACAGGCATGGTTACCGTTGCAGTAATAATGCTTTACTCTTGACTCAGTCAGAAGAGATCCCAGAAGCAGTACCTCGAAGTGGACATGATTGCTACTCCCTCTTAACAAATCTATCAGAAGCAACCACTGTCGGACGCTTTGATATTAAACTAGGGAGCATCGATGTGAACATGAATATCATATCTTCCTCTATCTCTTCTCTAGAGGACGAATGGATTCTGTCCAGCCCTAACACTCCCCTATCAGATACAAGCCTTTCAAGTGTTCTAATAGAGTTGATTGATCCGGAGCTTCGAATTAATGATCTTTCTTCCGTACCAAACATACTGCCCACTATCAACCCAGTCGAGGCTACTACCTATAGGAGCAGATCGATAACTGCACCAGGGATAGAAAGCTCGGCGATAAGGCGGCTTTGTGAAAGTCGAGGAGTTGGAGGCCAGCCAGTAGCAATTGACGTTGAGAGAGGGATATGGAATGCTGAAGCGTTGCTTGCCAAGTGGAAATGCGGCAGAACAACTTGGTACCTTGTTAAGTGGGATGGCTTTCTGGACAGGGAAAATACATGGGAGAAATCGAAAGACATAAGTCATGAACTCATTAAAGAGTTTGAAGCGACCTATCAAGGGAATAACCTGGGTGTGCGACTACTTAAGAAGCGTGTGCGGCGCGGAATTGTTGAATACCTGGTCAAGTGGAAGGGTCGTCCGGAGAGCGAGAAATCTTGGGAGAAAGAAGCCACCATATGCCGTGAACGAATTATAGAATTTGAGGCGAGATGAAATAGGAATCTATCGCCTGTGTTTTGCTTTAATCGCCTCGAGCTTTTTGTCTAACTTTCTCAAATGACGATCTTCCGCCAAGGTTGGTGCTATAGTTATGTCCAACTTGTAAAACTTTCCGTTGTCGTGAAATTGCAGTAATTGGAGCTCATCTTTCGTGAAAGCTCCGACGGATTTAAAACGCTGAAGGAAGGTTTTGACTTCATTAGGCTGTGCGTATATTGTTGGTTTCTCTAGATCATGAGCCCATGACGTTTCAGGAACTATATAATAGTCCAATTCCTCCCCTATCATGAAGGTACTATACCAGCTACGATAGGCTAATATTTGAGTAACTATAAATCTTTAGATGATATAATCCAACTATTAAACATCTGTCACCTACCAGAAGAACGAAAAGCTCGTTCACTACCATCATCTGTCATCGTCCAGTATTTTTGAAAATGACTGTTGACATTTTCTTTCCACTGAGCCTGAGTTTGGTCTTTAGATTTCGCCTCACAGAGTAGATCAGAAAATCGCCTTTGAGCTTCGGTTTTGACTGCATCTTTTGGAAGAATTTCAATGAACCTTCCAACTTCATTAGTGAGTACAAAATACGATTGTTCAAGTGTTATACCCACAAGATATGCACTGCTTGGTTCTCGATACATGCCCATACACTTCTTTCATCATACTTGTACTCCTTTGTATGAATGAACACTCACCCATATCACTTCCATTTTATCCCATTTCACTTCTATTTTATTCCATTTCACCCCATTTCACTTTATTTCTCTTGAAGATGGGGCAAAGTGCATATTAAAGGTTGAGGCTTGATACGAGTTATAGTTCCCTAATGCATCCAAATGGTAGGACGAGCCGAAGTCAGAAACTCATTTTGATCAGGTTCTGATTAGGATCTTTCGGACAGAACTGCTGATATATTAGCGTTCCTTGTACCTTTAGTTCTATTGTACCTTACCCTCGGTGTTAATCCGATCAACTGGCTGTTTGATAGCGTTCATAAATGGTAGTTTTCGGCCATGGCTCAAGGTGTAATGGAATAACACTGTCAGTATCGTGGCAAATATCATAATTATTCCTTGCGCCCTGCATGCAGCTTTGCCGTCTATATCGCTCACAAGAAATAACAATCCGGTCAAGCACAGTTCCATGAAATAAATTCCTGTGAACAGTTAGCGTATGGCAGTCGGGTAAAACCGATTACTAGAATTGATATCCGGTTCAAATTGGCGTGCTGAAAGCTACAGCTCACTATTATCTGGGTAATTTCAGAACCACAAATCTAATTTGTAATTTTGCTTATGTAGTTGCTAACGAAGACTGTGGCTGAACCAACAGTAATATCATGCCTTAAATCTCAGGCATGAGATACTTCTAGTGGTCGTAAAGCTGGACGGATACTCTTCTCATTGGAAACATGGCAACTTCTGTCCTCCCCAAGCCAGAAATCCCACAACGCCCGCTGGGAAGCCCCCCAAAAAGCTTCAGGGACCCCCTTGTGGAAGCACGCGTGCATCGTGATCGCGACCGATTCATTGCCTCTATTTCTCACGAAGATGTCTGTTCTCTCGCAGCTTTATATCACAACAACGATGTCTGCAAATTCTTCAAGCCGCCAATCCGTGGCAGCTACAATATTTGTTACTTTGTGCAGTTCTACTCTCCAATTGATGGAGCCGGTGACAGATGGGTAGTACGCGTGCCTCTGGCTCCATGTCTTGCGTTTGGTAGTAGGAGCAAGCTTGAGACTGAGGTCGCTACAATGCAGTAAGTGTATTTCCTTATGTGCGGATAACGATGTGATATTGACAGCTCTTTAGGCTAATAGCTGAGAAGACGACAATTCCAATCCCTAAGATTCACGCCTACGCCGTTGGCGACGACACTAAGCCATTGTCCTCATTCCTTATACTCCAATACATTGATGGCCGAAAGCTTACTCATGCCGACCTCATAAAGCTCTCGAACAAGGAACGCACAAGCTTATACACCTCCCTTGCTGACATTTATATTCAGCTTCGGCGGCTTGAGTTTCCCTCGATCGGCTGTCTAGCCCGAGGGTTGGATGGTTTCCAGGTCTGTAAGAGAACTGTCACCATCGACTTGAATATGCAAGAGCTAGAGGGCCTGGCACCACACGATATCCAGAGCCGGTACTGTGGCAGCGATACTACTCTTACTTCGGCCAACGAATATGTTAAAATGTTACTTGAGGTTGCAGACAATGCTTTTGCTAGGGATCGTAGTCCTATCTCGCAGGAGGAAGGAGAGGATCGCCTCTACCATCTGCATATATTCCGCCAGCATGTCAATAGGTGGGCTAATAACAACCTAGAGCACGGCCCCTTCGTCCTTGTCCATGGGGATCTAGAGCTACACAACTTGCTCTTTGATGAGAATATGAACATCGTCTCTGTTCTTGATTGGGAGTTCAGTCGAATCGGTCCTTGCCAGTTGTTCAAGGCGCCCTTGTGGCTCAGTAGTACTACAATCGAAGATCTTTCCTATGGCTACAAATACAAAGGTTTCCTAGCGCATTTCGACAAGTTTTTGGCCGTTTTGCGTGTTCTCGAACTAGAGAAGTATGGGAACGAGGTTTTGACAAAAGAATGGGAGACAGGTAAACAGAAAAGTGGGTTCATGGTTGCTAATGCCTTGGAAAACTGGACCGCGATGGACTGGTTCGCGAGCCGATGGATTAACCCGAGATTTTATAATGGGAAGGAAGACCTCCAACTGCGAATAAAGGAATTTATGCGAGCTGATCCTACTCGCCAAGCAGTTATTGAGAGTAGGGTCTCTGGAGTAGCTCCTTCAGCATCGAAGCACAATCAACTAAACGAATCTGGTGACAAATTGTTGGATCATGGTATTCCTTCGACATCTGATTACAAGTGTCTCACACGACTCTGGAAAACACTCATTCCATGTTATGCTCGCCCCGTTTCACTAACTATGGGGAGCCTCCTCCTCGTCGCTGGCGTATCCCTTCTATTTCGGAGGCGGGTTTATTTTAGTTCTCGTTTTCCTTCTCGTTAGATGCTCATGTAACTACCTCAGCTGAAATAAAGATCCTTGAGATTTTTCAATTCCTCAGCTGCTTTCGCTTTTTCCTCTTCCAAGTGTTCACGCGCGATATCCAAGCTATCTAGCTGATCCTGGTTGGTGAGAGTAGACGGTTCCTTTCCTCGTTTCCTTAAGGCGGCTTTTGATGATGATACCATGATATTAGCTGTATCTCCATCCTCCATCCCGTTATTGATTTCTTCCATCTCGTCCTTCGTTTTCTGGATCTTCTCCTGTAGAGAGTCTATCCGTTTTTGAAGGCTCTCGAGCTCGTCAATACGGGCGCTAGTAATCTTATTAGACATCTAGGAGAGTGGGACTTGTTAGAATATAGATAATTGTACACTTGTTGTGATGTATACGACATACCTTTCCTTTCTTTGACGTTCGTGCGATGTAACAATAGAAGATAAGGGAAAATTCGTGCTATTGATTTGCTGGACAATAGCAATGTATTTCAGAACGCAAAGTTCAAAACAAAGACAGAGAGAAGCCCGTCTTGCATTGTGATGCGTTGGCACACTTTTGGTCTTGGCATCCTAAGTTACTGCACGTTCAACCTTAGCCACACTCAGCCACAATCGGTCGATGGGAAATTTATTAGGACATCTAATTCAAGCTGACAAGCCTGACTATACATTCACTTTCATTGACTTATTTACAGCAGACAGCCAATATCGCCTTCGGCCAAGTCTGGTCAGCCGTGCTAATTTTCTCCAACACGAGAAGAGAGACATCTTCGAGTCTACACCTTCCTTTGCCAACCCATTGCCATCGTAACTTTCTACTGCGCGACTGCAATCTCATAGCTTGACCCACCTCCGCACCAATATCCAGAATTCTGATCTGGAGTACAACTTCACTTCTACCAATTGGGCTGGCTTCTGAAGACATTTCGTTCATGCGATATGGTCGTACAAGGTGGGGATGTGGAACTAGATAGATTGTCGAGGAGGGACAATATATGAGGTTGAAGCAGAAGGGGAGAGGATGGAGAAGGAAGAGTCAACAGGACACCATTAAAGACAGAGCAAGGGAGGACGCAGATACATCGACATACATGAGTGGGAAGTGGCAATCTGACGAAGGACTGGAAGTCGAGATATGCTGGGAGACAAGAGAAGTGAAGGAGCCCAAACCTGCTGAGATGCGTACAATATTAACAGTTGGTACAAGATGATCCATTACTACTTCTATTGCGCTATGAATATACCAGGACTAATTCTATTGCATAGTAACAAAGCGCGTACGCGATCGTGCCTTAAGAAATCTAATTTGAACCGAATAAAAGAGCAATAACTCCCTACTCCTCTTGCACTAGCAAGCTGTCGTCCACAAACCGTACTTTAGTACATCTTCGCAGCGGGTGCACGCCATGTTTCTGGAGATGCAATAATCTGTGCCAACTGTGACACTGGCTCTGGCTCTGGCGTTGGTTCTAGCTGGTGTGCGTTTGCAATACCCGTACGCTTTCGAGCCCGTTTCCCCGTACCATAACGGCAATAACGCTTAAGTGCCAACCAATATGGCGACATCGCATAACAAAGCACCCCATAGTCACGGGTGCGTTTCACGTCATATATGTGATAAACCGCTTCGTATTCTTACTATCGTTTTGTAAGTTATTGAATATAAATTTAAAAATCTAGGCTAAGCAAGAAATAGAAAGGAGAACAGTAGCGACAGATATAATATAAAGAAAAGAGATATGTGAAATACGCTGCTTAAGGCGGTTTTTTTATCAGAGGATGCAATTAACCAATTTCAACCTGAATGGTCATTGCTCAGCCTAAAAGTTTTCAGATTTCCATTCTGCCATGCATTCCTTTCGATTTTCTTTGGTCATGTCTTTGTGTTCTACGTCGTTCATTACACACCAGACTTCCATATACCGCCGTATGTCTTCCATGGCTTTAGTCTCCGGCTTGTCTGTTTTGATCACTGGGTCTGTAGCTGTGACATTGTCAGTAGAAACTGAGATGGGATTGGATGCCGTTCCAGTAGGGACTTGTAGCGGGAGGGTTCGGGATTCGGGTTCCACTGATGGCTCCATGGCAAAGGTACGGCCCGGCGTAGGAGATCGATCTTCGCTTTTTCGTTCGCCATTCGCCCATTTTTTATATCTATTCTCTTGTTCCTCTGCAGCTTTGTAGATGTATAGCTCAGCTGTATCATATCCCCAGAGTCGTCGTATCGTAGTTCTTGTCTCCCAACTGTACTGTTTAACTCCATTTATCATCCATTTGACTTTAATCGAAATATCCAACCGGCGCACCGTTACTTTCTGAATGAGCCCAGCTACGCGTTCTGCTCGGTGTTGTTCCTTGGTTCGTGGCAAAAGCATATCTAATGGGTTCTCTTCAGTGTCATCGTACAACCAGGCAACTCCCTGGATAGTTGGCTTTTGTTCTTCACCGTACATATACCGGGGTGGATTCTCCTTTGTTTTCATCTCACCCCATCTGTCAATGGTGATATTTTTATGATGCCTCTCAATTGCCACGCCGAGTCCTGCAAAGCGTTGTAGTCTGAAGAGCGTGGAGTTTGGGGGTCCACGACCAGTCAGAGCTGTTCTGATTCTGGTTCCTTTATATGCCTCTAACCGAAAGTTATCAGAACTTATGCCAGCCTTTTCCCGAGCTATCGAAGGACTCCAAAGATCTTTCGGGTCGTGCTCATCGGTTGGAATCGAGTTCCCATCTGGATCTTCAAGACTAAGTATTGGAACGTCAGGGTTTTGGGGAACAAAAAGCCTATCACTGGCTTCTTTAGCTTTCTCCATCTCTTGGTGAAAGTCTTTCACACTCCTCTGAAAGGTCTGATCTTCCGCTGTAGCCTCATCTTCGTCATCAGCTCTTTCTTTCTCGTCCTCCATATCGTCATCTTCCCGTTTGTTTTTGGCGAGGAGATTATTCATGACCTCTTTTCCCTTTAAAATTTCGGCATGAATCGCATTGAACTCTTCTTCCTTTTTTTTTATTGTCGTTCTAATTTGATCAGTTACTGTAGTCTGATGTTCAATATAAAGTTTCCGAAGGTCTTTGAAAACTTTCTTGCTATCCTCGCGGAGAGAGAACAAATGATCCTGTGAAATTGTTATATCTTCTTCAATATCGTCATAAGTAAAATCGTCCCCGCTTAGATAAAGCTTTTTAATCTCCTCACTTTCCGCCAACACTGCCTGAGATGCGACAACTATTTGAAACTCTAGGGATTCTGCAAGGGTTTTGTATTTAGTATCTCCTTCGATTCTCCATGTACGAAGAGCTTCATAATGTTGTTTTTCCAACTTTTGAAGCTCTTCTTTCAGATTAACACGCTTTTCTTTAGCTGCAGATCTATTGCTGTCCTCCATTTCCATATTGGTGTCATCGACAGCAGTAACCGTCTCACTAAAGCTCGTCATATTGATAGTATGTATCTTATTAGAAAGGGGGTTAAGTAAGAAGATAGACAGCGACCTGTACGTGAGAGTTTTAGCTATCAATATCACAATGCATATCTCTCTTTATATAATCCTACATGTACATGCGTCTCAATTATGCATGCCACCATATATGTAATGGCCACCTGATTTCAGATGCTATCAATATCACTATAGATATGTTCTATTTATAGTCCGACATGTGTCTGCTTCCGTCGCAAGAGCGGTGGCCACTTCATATATGCATGCCACCATATATATGATGGCCACCTGATTGCAGATGCTATCAATAAATAAATGTTTATACCTTCTACATCTTAAGGCAAAACGCATGAAACCAGAATCCACAAGAGAATATGCACTTAAATTGGACTGCCTATCTATACCAAATTCTTCCACATAACAATGGCATTTTTCTCAGTATTAATTGGAAACGTGATTATACTACTTTCATCAAACCCGTTTGCCAAAGAACGCAATACAAGAATCTCTTCAAGGCCCCAATCGAGGGGCCGACAGCGGCGCAAGTATAATTTGTTTTCTAGATGACCTGCCTGTTAATACTTATCAGATCGCAACCCCGTTCACAGCCAGCGAATGAGGAGCCGCAGTATACAATGACCATCGCTATTTCTACAATACTCGCTTCAACTCTCCTCATTGATACGAATTCAGCGTTTTGGAATATTAGCTCTGACTCCTATAGGCCGAGCTCAAGTTTTGCATTACCGACCGTGGCACCACTGTTAGCCATCGGTGTTACTCCCATGTTTTTAATATTACCATACATAGACATGTAAAAGAAATAAGAATAATATTGCTTGATTTTAAAAGAAAACACATAAATAATATAAATCTACTTGATAAGAAGTGCTCACTGTACTCTACCCGTTGTAAGGGTAGTATATACATGATATGTATTTAAACTATTTTTGCTAATGGCTATTTCAGAACTCAGAACTATATACTCTCAAGGTCGAGAAATATTAAATCACTTGGAATTATAGTGGATAGTGACTAACGAAATATTTAAAAGAGTATTGAATTGTTATTCACACATTATAACTAAAGCTGATCAACATATAAGCCGAGTATCTTATATATTCTATCCTCTGCACTCAAAATCCATGTCTGTAGACATTGGCCAATCTGTTCTATATGTGGATGGTTGAAAGTCTAGCTCAACAAGACGTACTCTTTCGTTCATCCCGTGGCGAACCTTCCTGCGAATCTTGTCGGCCATAGCTTGATGAGCACACACTGTAACATTAGCTGGTATTTAAATAGTACGACACACAAGACCTACGAGAGACTAGAACGCTTCTTTGACGTGTAACAAACTCCGTCTCGAGTATGTTGGTAATATTCGGAGGTATGGCGGACATGATAATTTTGCCATGCTTTCCAATTTTCTCCACCGGTCCTGCAAAGTCGCGGGCATGGATGTGAACTTCGAGAATCTAAATTCCATTAGTAACATTCTACATTCTGTACATCGGCTAACTGCACATATCCCGTATCGTTTGCAAGAAGCTTGTCCATCCAATGATTCACCCAATCCACATGACCTAGACTAGTTAGGAAAATCTCAAATGTTCTAGGGCACATTGATCACAACTAACTCTCTTTGTCTATTTCCCAGACCAGGAGAATACGGCGTGTCTTCACCTCACAACTATTGTATCCACTAATGAGATCCTTGATATATGGAATATGACCAGCAATACCAATTCCAGTTGCAAACATAATCACTGTCCCATAGTCTCCAAACTTGTGTTGTATACCATATGGCCCATCAATAAAAGCAAGTAGTTTTTTGTTAGTGTGCGAGTCTAGTTTTTTGGTGAATCCCGTCCGTGACTTTATCAATAGGGAGATAGTTAATCCTTTTTGACTCCAATCCCACCATGATATCATGAAGGGGTGCCCTCGGAGGCCAGTAAATACTCCAAGCTTCGGGATTGAAAGCAGGATGTACTGACCAGCTTCAACTTGCCACTTTCTAGGCACGGTAATATCGACTTGTAATATAATTGGTAGTTCATCAAATGATGAATCCGATGGATGAGTATATGTCCGACGAACCGTTACCGCTGTTGCACACGGTCTACCAATAACCAAGTTTCTATAGATGAATAATAACCAATGCAATATAGTTATTGAAAGCCACACAACTGTACCAACCTGCAAAAAGAATGTTGACGGCTGCTTAGCGAATATGTGAATCCCGATAGCAATCAGCATTGCTATCGAGAGAATCTGATGTGAATTTAAGAACCACTCATAGAATAGCCTTCTTAGAAGCCCGTTTGAGAAGACTAAAATAAATCCAATAATAGAGCTACCCTATAATATAAGCTATTAGCAATGTATAAAAGAAAACAGAAGATGACAATGTACCACAACTCCGGATATACTAGTCCGCGTCCACTTCAGGGAATCGATCGTGGTTAGCGAAATAATCGTATGTAACAAAATTTCTGCAATGGCAGTTCTACCGAGCCATTGATGGGTTCCAAGGCTGGTTCGAAGTGAGATCCCCAGCATTTCTGTCATCAGAAGTAACCGCGGACCGCACAAGAGTGGAACTAAATTGATAATGGACATAGTAGCGGCACGGTTCCCTATATCTACCTTTGACTTGGTCCCTAATATCATAATAAACACTATGTTTATACTAATGTATCCGAGCGCCATCATAACATGAAGACGTGTTGCCGTTCCGATGAGTGGTACCCTTGGAAATATATAAGGGTACACCAGGTGTTTTAAAAACAAAAATAATGAAGTTGAGAGCCATTTAAAAGTCATCACATAATAAATAGCACGGAGAACCAGCCAAACAAAGAAGATACACGCAAAGCTGAATGAATACCAGGACAGAATATCAAATTCGCGCGTTTTCGTACGTAGAAATGAGAGGAATGACATGATCGAACGCCTATGTTGAAAATGACAGGATGTTAGGAGACAGGCTTATGATAAGAATGAAAAGAAGTTTGCTTCCAAGTCGACCGGGAATAGAAAACTTTCGAGCATTGTAATTTTGAGAAAGTGGAGCTCATAGTATCTATGCCAGTCCGTATTTGGACGACCTTCTGGGAAATGTTGACCCGCCAAGAGATATCTCATGCCAGTCCGTATTTGGACGACCTTCTGGGAAATGTTGACCCGCCAAGAGATATCTCATGCCAGTCCGTATTTGGACGACCACTGGGAAATGTTGGCCCGCCAAGAGATATCTCATTCCAGTCCGTATTTGGACGACCTCTGGGAAATGTTGACCCGCCAAGAGATATCTCATTCCAGTCCATATTGGACGAAAACTGTCAAAATGTCCGCTTATTCCAGTAGTTAAATATATACAACACGCAATAACTAGAACAACTCCAGTTGCACTTACTGTTATAATGAAGTTAGGAAGATTGAATGGAGAGTTTTTAAGAAATTCCGCCGAGCGGAAAGTATCACATATACAGGCCACTAACAGAAGAGCGTCACGAGAGAGGTTTCGCAGGCGAAAGCAAACATTTTTTAAATGTGCAAATTCAATTGGCGAGGATTGTAACGCCCATGTCTACGTCTTGGTTGAAAGGCAGGGCAAGTTGTTCGAGTTCAAGACATCTAAGCTATTGTCCTGGCCCCCTAGTCAAGAAGAAATTGTAATTATATCTTTGTTATACAATGTTTCCACCAACTAACGTTAGAAGAATCGTACTATTATCGATCAAGAGACGAAGGTATCAGCAGATCAGGCGGCAAAATCAAAAGAGGAGGATACTAAGGATAGCATTGTGGTTCAGAATACAACAAGAAGAGAAATAAAGATCCCGGAATTACCGATATTAGAAAGCTGGCCAAGTCTTGATTAAGTAAATTTAACTGATAGATGAATAAAACACCTGTATTCAGGTAGTATCTAATGTTGCAGTCACGGTGCCTGAACTAACAGATAAAGGTTTTGTGTATCTATTCTTCTCCAAATGAAAAAACTATCTATAGGTACACCAGACCATAACGGCTTAGTAGAAGTACTATAGTTCTACTAGATCAATTCTCCTCTTGTTTCATTTGTATTATAATCTATTCCCCAAAACGCCTTCCATTCTTTCTCTGCCTTAGCTTCTCTTTGCACCGAATCCTCAAGCCCACGATGTAACTGGCCCATGAGCTCCTTCAGGTGATCCTGAGTAGGCGGAATATAAGTTGTAATGAATAGCTGCTGAAATACGTCATATGAATTTTCACGGAGCCGTTGTAAGTTCTCGAAGCATTGCCGATAAAAATGGATTTCCTGGCGCTGGTATCCTAATTCTCTGGTAAGCTCTTCGAGCCTTGTTACAAGGTCCGGAGTTGGCTTAAGTTTTGCGGCCTGAAGTCGATGCTCTGCATACTCAAGCGCTGACGTAGATCCATTCTTGGTGTAAATACTATGATCAATTGCATTGACTCCTGGAGGCAGTGATGAAGCCCGAGGAGGCCCGACGCTTTTACAGTTTAAAGACTTCTTTACAGGGACATCTAAAGCTAGTATTTTAGACATTCGGTCAAAGTTTTAGCTACAGGGAAGGAATTCAGCTGGCTAAAAATTAAAACTTCTTTTCGTATTAAAAGCAAAAGGTCGTTACGAAGATGCGAAAATAAATTGAAATGAGGTGGCCATCACAAGCAGGTGGCCTATCTAAAGTTGGGGGCATGCAAATATATTGACTGTCTAATAATTGGGCATTAAGTGGGCATCTTGCTTGACTAGTGCGGTTGAGATAAGCGATCCATGGTGTTATGCGAGGGAGAGCATTTTGATCAAGAGCTGCTAGGCTTATCAAGTCGCCTCCCCAGCACCAAAAGCAGCCGTATTTAGATATGTTGAAGAACACATATGCTTACTGCACTGGGAAATCTGTAGCAGACTGTGAATTAAATAGAGCCGATTGAAGCTCTGCTATTTGTGTTCGGAGGTTTGTTGATAGCGCAAAGCTCTCTTCAGCAAGCTTGTATGAGAGATCGGACAGTTTTTCTGTCTCCCTGTGCCTCTGCCGCTCATAGTCAAGCTCTGTTCGACTAGCAGCATGTTCAAGACGTTCCTCGGCAAGCTCCGACCGACTGCTAGCATGTTGAACACGCTCCTCGGCCAGCTTGTCCTCCGCATCTCCTTGACGCTGTTGGGATTCCCCAAGTGAGATTTGATAACGCTCAGCAGAGCTGGCAATGTGGTATAGATCTTGTTCAAGTCTTTGGGAGTAATGGCGCATATTATCAACCTTCCGATAGAAGTCTTGCAGAAAATCCCAGCTGGACCTTGACTGACAGATATTACATTCAGTCCCCGACATCTATGGAATGTTAGAGGTACGGAGCATGAAGGGTTAAAGAACTTACCTTAACATGAATAATAGGATTTCTGACTGATTCAGTTTTACAAGTAGAATAGAAAAAATGCTGGTGTGACAGATGTATTTGTAGGTTGACAACTCCAACCCCCCCGATAATATTTAGTACGTCTTGGCAAGTGAAGGGGGACCCCCCTTGTTA
>Ga0247734_1000969_pt1 | contig 23140 bp, 18 predicted proteins | sample UWRJL103311B2_FD_180933 | JGI IMG/M metagenome (GOLD analysis project Ga0247734, IMG submission 180933) | Plant litter microbial communities from Arlington Agricultural Research Station in Wisconsin, United States - UWRJ-L103-311B-2 | ecosystem: Environmental > Terrestrial > Plant litter >... | reverse complement strand
GGGGGCCGGGGATACTCCACAACCTAGCTCTGTGGAGAAACGATCACCGGATTATGACTTGGTATGGTAGGGAGCAGCCTATGACAGCCGTTTCATAATATTTGATGCCTTATTAGCGAAGGTTGGCATAAGAGCATGTTGGGAAACGCGAGTAAGGCTCCACAGAAGAGCACATACAGGCCCGATTTGATACCGCCGAAGCACATGCCAATCCCTTGTTTTGATATATATCTCTCTTTCTCTCTCTCAGTAGTGCGTGCTTATGAGAATCTTTGTTATCTGTGAAACCTTTAGAAATGCAAATGCAGAGTTGTTGGAATCTATCATTGCTAACTTCACTGAGTGGAATCCGATATCATCCACCACCAATACTAAATGATGTGCACCTGTAGTAGGCACTTTTCTACTATACCTTTAATTCGAATCGCTTCGATTCCCATAATGTGGAAGAGGCGCACTAGACTAGGGTGAAACGGCACGTATTCGATTTTGTGACGTCGAGCTGCCTTGGAGCTATACCACCATCGCCGCGTTGTTGATGTCAAACTTCTGACATGGTTCCCTCTTATATACTCTTCAGGGAGAGACAGCAAGAAGGGAGCAGAAACCTCTGTAGAAATCCAAATAACAATGTGAGGAGCGAGACTTGAATCAAGAAGCGAAGGCAGCCAGCCCATGACTCCATGAGGCTCCAAAACTCAGTTGGCAAATACCGCACTAAAAAAGTATATATGCATGCATGCATACCATACATCCCTACATTTATACATGGGTAAGGAAAACCCTTACTCGCACTACCGCTCCATCCGTCTCTACTCTCCGCAACGGAGAGTACGAAGTACCCCAGGGAGATTACTGGCCGTACTGGTACTGGTACATACTCGAGATGCTGTGTTGTGCAGGAGCAGGTGGTACAGTACCCGCACCGCACTCATACCATAGTAGTACGACAAAGATATCATACGAGTAAGTTGACATGATAAACAACACTCCAGCATAGCGTACCCGCTGCTTGCCGTCTAGCTCAACGACACTATGCCTCCTTCGCCTCTTCCTTACCCTCACGAGACCCAGCAAGTCGAGCAAGGTCAACTCCCCTTGCTCCCCTCGCTCCCCTTCTCTCCCCATCTCTCCCCCTTTTCCCCACAAGTCCCCGTCCGCAAACAGCACATTCTGCAAAACCAAGGAATCCGGGCCTACTGCTTGCTTGTCTCCCCGTGCCCTTCGTGGCCTGGAAGTCGGTCCTTTTTCAACGGTCCTTTTCCACCTCAAGCTCCTCGGCGTGCCCGAGCAACGAATTGTATCACCATACGCGATACGGTATGGTACGGTACATACTGTACATACACACTCGTTACAGACAACTACTGTATTACCATATCCGGGTGTGAAGAAAATCTGCGGCAAGCGTTCGGATGTGCCGCGCGCCAGTTTGTTGACTCGGGTGGCTGATCGGTTGAGAGATTGAAGAAAGAGCCCGCTCGCAGCAAAAGGCACTTACAGTACCTGCAAGTGGTTCAGCCTGAACACGCTTGATATATATATATATATATACATATACATACATGAAGCTACCTGTACAGCTTCAGAAAGGTTGGGAGGGCCATGTACTAAAAAGGCTTGGGACTCTAGCTCAACGATCGCGTCTTGGCATCAATCTCATATAAGTAAAAGATTTGCGCCACGAGGGGCAATTCCAGACTAATTACCGCCGACGACGAACGACCAGTGATTGGCTGTTGCCTTCGTTAAAAACCTTAAATTATTCAAGCGTAGCTCTGTATAGCAATCCAATACTTTGCAATAGAAAGTGACTGAGAAACACGAGCAACTACCTTTATAAAGTATCCTAGTCTGCAAGTGCAAATAGCTGTAAAATGTGCTAAAATTCATGACAATTCATGAAAAAGGCGTGTGTAATAGGCACACGCCGCCCCCTTCTATGATCTGGAAACCCAAGTCACATATTAATCCAGAGGGAGAGAGAGAGAGAGGTGGAGAGCGCGCGCACACGGAAGCCACTCTGGCCATGAATCTTCTAGCTCTATAATTATTCCATGGACTTTATGCTATATACAACTTCCGTCCCCCTTTGCTACAAAGATCCAAAATCTAAACTGTGGCCGGAGTGAGTTTGGAAACCCCACGAGCGCTTCGAACCCAACCAAATAATTGCCGGAGCTTCCTCCGAAGAGTCAGGGGCGACTGTACAATTTTGAAAAACTGCTCGCATGCTCCTATGTACCCTTTCCTTCCCCGGGGAAAAAGAAAGAACTCGGACCTATCGAGTCTTTGTTTATTTTTAAACAGAACTACTAGCAAAGTATAGCTTGACGGACCAGTTAAATCTTACAGAGTTGGAAAGAGAGAAGCCTGGTAAGATTCAAAGTTTATATTTATACCTTGTGTTGCCACCCATACGCTATGCCCTTCCATTTCAATAAAAACGCCATAAATAGATTACATTTGAACCAGTATCTTATATTTCAATGTCAATATCAAAGTCGATAGCACCAATGATATCATCATCCATCAAGGGGCGGCGGATGGTCGGAAGTCCCTTGCTGTTATTTTGCAGCTTTTGAAGGTACGGGATAGGTGTGGAGACCTTCTTCGCCGAGAGATCAGGTGTACCAACGACAGGAGTGGTTGTGCCACTCCCGCTGGGCTTGTCGAGATCGGCCACATCGTGCTTAAACTTGGCCTTGGTAACAACTCGTCGAGAGTGGTCCGTAACAACATCCTCGCCACGAGCAATTGCAGCCTCGGCAAGCTTGTGTGCTCGTCTCTCATTGATCTGGGCTTGGCGGACGTCTTGCTGGTTCTTTGCACGGTTTTGCTTGTTGAGGACGGCCAGACGTTCTTGCTGGCTCATTCCTGGCACGATGGCGTTCTTCTTTGGTGAAGGTTGCATTGAGGTACTATAGGCCAATTTTGGACCATCAAGATCCCCAAGCTCTTTCTTTAACATGGTCAACTCTTTTTCGTCTCCGCGGGTGGTGGCATCCTTAATAGCATTTGCAATTCGGTTTCGCTCAATGGGAATGAATTTGTTGATCAAAGCTCCCGATTTAGTCAATTTCTCTTGAAGTTCAGCCTCGGTCCAGGTCCGGTTGACTAAATTATTGATATCATCAATCTTGCCGATGAGTTTTGGTTTTGTTGGAATAGCTACATTCTCAGCTAGGCAAGTGTTCTTGTAACGACTCCATTCGGCCTGTCAATAGATTAGTTTGGTATTCTACAATGCGGATACCTTCAAACAAACCTCAGTGAATGGAGAATCAGAGCAAGTTATGAATGGCCAATTTCTCTCTGCCTTTCCGTGCGCAGCTTTTACGTACTGAGTGGTCTTAAAGTGTTTTCCATTGGCATTTTCAATGGCATATGGTCTATCCTCAGTGAAGCCTGTCAAAGGTTAGCTTATGCCACAAAATTCTGTGAAACTTGTACATACCCTTGATTGTTGCCATGCGATAAATGTTTGCTCCCGTATCCTTATCAATGCCAACACTAATGCGAACAAAACATCCAGTGATAGCCTCATCGAAGCCGGGGTAGAAGCAAACCATAGCAAATCGGGATCTACCGACACGAACACGCTCGATATCGGCAAGGCTTGCAGGTTCTGCATCACGATAGTCTGGAGATGCGGATTTCTTAGCCTTAGGATTGGGTTTGTCCCATTCCAACTCGCTGTCTCCATCAGCATCAGCCTCCGAGAAGTTCTCGTTGTCTCTGCGATCATTACGATGCTCCCTGTCTGCATCCCGGCGGCGTTGCCGGTCATCCTTCTCGGCTCTTGCACGCTTGAGACTATCAATTCCAGTGCTTGCTTCTCCAACCTTGCCACCACCAAGTTTTGTGCGCTGTCTCGAAGTCTTTCGCTGGTTCTCATCTAAATCTGCGGCACCGGCTTTGCGTTTCTTATCTTGCTTCTTGTTCTGAGCATCCCGAGACTTCAAAATCTGTCGCAAAGCTCGGTTCTGCCTATCTGTATCAAGCTGCGCAGCGCGTTCCGCTAGAAGTTCCTCACGCTTGATCTCTGGCATTGCCATAATCTCATTCTTATCCTTGGCGTTAATGAACTTGCCCTCAAGTGGATATCGGTCGCCAACTTCCTCCATACCGGGTGCATCAGACTCAGAATCAGACTCATCCATCGGCGCGGATTGCGTGGAGTCGGGGGAAGAGTGTCGAGAAGAGCTGCTCCATAATCAGCTTCAGCTGCCTTGACACTGAGGCGGAGGAAATGGAACTGGAAGAGCGAGAGATCAGAAGGATAATACGCACGCTTCACCCTCTTCTTCCGAATCATTTTTTCTACCACCACCCCTTCTGGCAGCGGACTTCTTTGCGCCAGCCTTTTGATTATCTGGGGTTGCTGAGCTCTCTTTGCTAATGTTCATTGGCGCGTCATCTTCTTCGTCTGAGGAGGCATCGCCTGCCAACGCGAGAAGATCATCATCAATATCAGCCATGATGTTGGGATATGAGGTAAGTGATGCCGGTTTGATAGATTTAGGGGTAGGTTGGAGGCGAGGTTGGCGGAAGATGGAGGAGGAGTGTAGCCCGAGTGCTATTTAGGGCACTTGGATAGAAGGTATAGATTTATCCAACAATGCGCTTGAGAAAGAGCAATGTGATATGGTGTGGCGAAGTTCAGAGGTTTAGGATGTTAAGAGATAATATTTGGATTGAGCTCCTTGGAGTATGTGGTATGGTATGTATGTATGTCCCCGTAAATCGACTAGGGGTTGAGATTATTGGCTAGCCTCGCTATACGGACTTGGCAGCCTTGTCGCCTCTGGACTCTCCTCGTCATGACAGTAACAAGCGGACATCAAATTCATTTCTGTTCTGTGCTATTCCAAACAAGACTCCTTAGAAGCTCTGACAGAGTCCAATTGGCTTCCTAGAACACATATTTTAAGATATGTCTTACATCACTGCCACTGCCCGACGATGCTCGACTGGTGCTGTACATACTCTCTATGATTTTCTAGCACCCAGCTTCACTCATTTCTCACAACCAAAAAGATGCATACGATGTCTCTCCTCAAGCCAAAAACCATTAGCAGCTATCGCGGCAGATAATTCTTCCTCTTCTCCACATCCAAGTCCAAGTAATAAACCCAAGGCGGAAAAGCCACTCTCCCAAGCCCAGCGAGATTTCCTCAACAGCGCCGTACGATTCCCCTCTCTTTTGGACTCTCTTATGCCAAACTGTTCCTAATATACTTCCAGCTACGAGTCAATCAAGCCGGTGAACTAGCTGCAACTCTAATCTACACCACACAAACACCCCCCATAGTCAATTCCCACCCACACCTCCGTCCCTTAATGCAACACATGTACACCCAAGAAGTCGGGCACTTCCACACCTTCAACAGCCTTATTGCCAAACACCGCGTCCGCCCCACAGCTATGTATCCCATCTGGACCATCGCCGCCTCCGCTCTAGGTTGGGGTACTGCCATCATGGGGCGGGAAGCAGCCATGGCTTGTACGGAAGCTGTAGAGACTGCGATTGGGGGCCATTATAATGACCAGGTGAGGGAATTGGTAAACATGATGGAGGAGATAGAAAGCACAGGGGAAGAGGTAGGGGATGAGTTGAAAGAGTTGGTGGGTACGATTAGGAGTATTAGAGATGAGGAGTTGGAACATTTGGATCATGCTGTAGGGAATGATGCAAAAGAAGCAAAGCCTTATGAGTTATTGACGGGGGTTATAAAGGCAGGGTGTAGGGGGGCCATATGGGTTAGCGAGAAGGTATGAACATGTATAAAGTGTACGAAGGACATATATATGTTTTGAAGTGTATGAGGCTTGTTTCCTAATCTGTTATACTACAGTCTTAAATAAACAAAACGGCTTAATTTTGCGTATCGTGTATGTGAATGCTAACCACCCAATGCGCCTGTTTCCTTGTTTTTGTGCAATATACAATTACGTTAATAGGCCGTTAAATATCAATTACTGCCAAGATGTTAGCAAGAGAATGTACTAACAAGTGAGCATCTGTCTACTTACTAAATTTGTAGTGGTGCTACCATGTCTACTTGATAGAGCCAGTGGGAATTCAGCTCTTCGGACACAAGCCAGTGATATGGAAATACGACCAGATGCCCTTGTATCATACTCAAAAGTTCATCGGCATCTTTCTGGCCCAGAAGGTCATCACTTGCAGAGAATGGCATTTGACTCCCTCTCGTGGTCCCACGCCTCCTACGTCTGATCGAACCTTGGTTCTGGCTCGGTACATTGCCCAACGAACTAGGTGGTCCATTAGATGAAGATACAGTTGCCTTTCGAGCGCGTAGTTGATGAGCATTTTCAGGCTCTGTTGGCAAAGTAGAATCCAGATCTGCGGGATTATCCGACGAGGCTTTCATCGCAGCTTTCTCATCAAAGGCATCTGATTGTCTATTCGTCGCAAGATTGGTATTTGACGTGTCTGTACGTCTATCATGCTCAGCATTCGCATCAGCAGTCCACTCTGTCACACTGCCCATTGGATGACTTTCATGAGGCAATTTCTCAGATATGCTGCTCAGTCCCTGACCAGGAGCTACCATGCCTGCTCCAGGGGGTCCGCTTTGTCCAGTGGCCTCTTGTTCTTCTTTCTCGGAACTCTTACCACCCTGCGACTGAGAAAATCGAGCAGAATAAGCAACGTAGGCTTGGTATTGTTTCCAGTTTTGTACCTCGTTATCAGGATTACACCTGAAAACAAGTCTGAAAATCTTTGTATTGTTTTCCGCAATACGACGCCATGTGTCATCGAAATCTTCGTTAAGCGGGTCACGCATGCAATCTTTGTCTATGGTAGGCTGCTTTATGTCATCCGTGAGTGGATTGAAAGGTTTTGGAACGGCGTTACCAGATAGATCCAAATGTATAGCTGGTCCTCCGATATCTGTATCGTCCAAGGAAGGTAGCATAGGCAGCTGAGATAATTGTGTCAAGCCCAATTGATCAGTAGTTCGGCGTGGAAACTGTGGCATTGGAGGAAAATTAATGTTACCAACGCCGTCATCATCACTGTTTGGTTGTGGATGTCCAGCTGGTGATGATTTCCTGTGAGCCTTGCTTGGGTGATTGATAGTTCCAAATCCTTCAGGTGCAATATCGGACACTAGCACTTCCCGGCCGTCATCAAGAAGAACTGAGTCCCGGCCAAGGGCAACACCTGTTTGCTCAGCATCCTTCCAATGATCGGTACCATCGCCATCGACATCGGCAGCATGTTTTGTATTCCCTTGTACACGATTGTCGGTTGTGAGTGGCTTCCATTTGTCGGGCATAATGTTAGGGTTACCCTCTTCTTCCCAGTCAACATCATGATTGAAACTACGAAAAGATCCCTGAGTAGCCAGACGTTCAGCTTTTGCTCTTTTCATTTCTTGTGATTCTTTGCTTTCCGTTGGCTTTAGCACCGGATCTGAGTTGCCGTCATATATTCCATTCATTTTTGCCTCGAAATCCTCTTGTTCCCGCTCCATTTCTGCTCGCCTCTCCTCTTCCATAATCTCATCCACATCGCACCCAAGATGCTCTCTCATCAAACGCATCCGCAGGGTATGAGCGAAGCGTCCAACAAGGTAAGGCTCACCTGCCATGGTTGACCAAAGCATATCAGTGTCTCGAACAACGGCCGCAGTCTCTGAATCTCTATTACCCAACATGGATCGCTCGTTGATATTGGCTGAGCCAATCAGTGCGATACGATCATCTACAATAATAACCTTTGCGTGAATATAGAGCTGCTCAGTGACAAGGGACTTCTTAGGACCAATTCGACCCCAGGAACGAAGACTGTAAAAATTCACAAAATCTTCAGGCTCAATTCCATGAGCCCTTAGGCGTTCAAAGATCGAACTTTCGCCCCGACAGATGCTACGGAACTGGCATTGCATGATCAATCGTACACTAGTGCCTTCAGCTTCATCCACAGTATTCTGAAAGCCAGGCATGAGCGGAATCAGTATGGTGCATCGCCAATCTTCTCCATTCTGGTATGCTCGAACAGCACGTTCAACGATAGCGTCCCCAATCTTATTAATGATTTTGACACCCATAGTTTCGCAGCTGGTGATAAAGAATTGATTCTCCATGTAAACGAAGTGTTCTGACTCTTCTATCATCTTGCAATATGCATTCATAATACTATGCTCTGTATGAGTAAGACCAAGTGACCAATCCGAGGCTGAACGTAAGATCTGGACTTCACAGGTACCGGTGATTCCTTGTGCTTCGAGATCTGCTGGATCATAATCCGGAGGTGGAAGAAGAAAGGGAGTCGGTCTTGTGGGCTTACGTCCTCGAAGCACGTAATTCCATCTCTGTACAAAATGTCGAGTTAAATCTCGTGCAGGCTGTCCAATAACTTGCATCGAAATATCATGCCATGGCATTCTCGGCGTCTTGGATCGATCATACATCTCTGCATATGGCTCATTCAGTTTGAAGAAATCTTGGACACGGGGATTAGAGTAGTCTTTCCCTGGCCACAGCTGACAATGATCTGCATCTTTCGGAAGATCAGAGTCCTCGAATCCAGTAGGTTTATCATCTGTAACCGAATGTTGAGGTGAGTCCCATCGACCGAAACACAGATCAATCCCACCAACGAAGGCAACGGTATGATCCACAATACAGATCTTCTCGTGATGTGCAAAAAAGAACTGATTCTTTTTATACTGGTTCGGGGACCTCTGAACGAAGATATTGGGATGCAGATCGAGGAACCAGTGCTTGGTTAGCTCGGAATCGATTGGAATAGCAGCTTCAACATTTCGATATATGATGATGAAGACTTTTACACCCTCCATCGCTTTTTTGTGCAGTAATCGATCCAGGCGCCACTTCTGGCTTATAGCTGCAGGTCGACGCATATATAGCTGTGGACTGAGCCACCAATCATGGATATATATGACATCTTTTGCCATATCTATAGCTCGAGAAACATTCCACATGTAATCTCTACCATCCACAAGCCATTGGGCAAATACACCAGTTCTTATTGGCGCAAAACTCCCGAATCTGTTCGGTTTCGACCATTGTGTATTGCTTAGCATGAAGGTTATAGACTCCTCAAACTGTCTCAGTTGCCGTTCATTCTTCGCCAGAAGTTTGACTTTCCGCTCAGAATTGACAATTTTGAGAGTGTGGTGTGAAGGATGCGTTGCGGTGGCTCCAGCCCTTGTAATTAACTCTTTACCACCAAGCTCCTTCAACTTCCTCCGTTGCTTCTGAATGTTGAAATGTTCGTCCACCAAGTAAACATCATATATGTGCATATTTTCTGGCGAATCGACACACACGACGTAGCTGTGTCTCACAAGGAACCATTTGGGAGAGTGTCTGTTAAAAATACTATGTGGTGTCATGATTTTCCTCACATCCAGACCCTTGGCGGACTGGATAACGAGAAAGCCTTCCTTCCCATGAAAACTTCCCTCCGCAGCTAAACGAACTCCGAGTGCAGAAAGTTCTAGAAACCTACACAGACGATTGCTGTCGGCGCGAAAAATGAGCCACCGGATCATCTCCTGAAGATATTGCTCCAGTCTTCTCCTCTGTTTCTCATTAAAAGCAAGTTTCTTCTTTTCCTCAGTAGCAGCTCCGGCCATTTGGCTTTGCCCTACCACACTGGACATCCTGCGTGACATGCTTAAAGATGGGCGCCGCTTCTTTCGTCTACGCTCAGTATCGCTGTGGGTGGCTGTGGCTTCTCCCCCAGTTTCATCGGCTCGGATGGTGTCTGCCTCATCCTCTTCACTTGACAAACCCATTCCCCTAAGACCTCTGAAGTATGGAAACGCCCCTGATGGGAAATGAGGCTGTTTTGGCCCCGCCCCAGTTTTGAGTTGTATGTATTTGTCATTACGACCTTGAAGTTTATACCGCAAATGCAAGTTCGCAAAATCTCTTAGAGACCGATCGATCACCCATTTCATTCGATTCAAGCCACTACCATATTCAAGCTCAATTCGGAAAACAAGATGTCTCTCTGACTCTGTAGGATCCTCTATGCTTGTTTTACTGTCCGCAACGTGGACTTTTAACTGCTCGAGAATAACAGGAATACGTTTGTTTCCATTGTCGTCTCTTTGGATCATGCTAGCTAGCATAAGAGCTGCTGGAGCTCCGGCCCGAAGTTCAGCCATCAACTCAGCTGATTTCATATAATCAATCTTCTGTTCCTCTTTCCCTTTTCCTAGCAACTTCAGGCCATGTTTAAGAATCTTCCATCTCTGGGCCCCAAAAGTTGTAGCTCGCTCAGCCCCTAAGAACGGTCGTTTTTGGGCTGTACCATCTCCATCACTCTGGCCGCCAATTCCTGTTAAAGCTCTCCTAAAGTTACTCGGTCTCCTACTAGACGGAGTTCCATCAAAATCTCGCGGTTGTCCAGGACTTCGGCCATTAGCCATCCATGAACTCCCTCTCCTCCATGAACTGTGTCCTCCAGCTCGATCCTGGCCTTCTCCTTCGGAAACATGCCCTCTTTGCTCTATTGAACCATCCGTTGCCCGCCTAGTAAATGAAAACTTCGGCCGGCTAGATCCTCCCGGAGTGTCCGTACTTGATGTAAACTTGTTTCTGGGGGTGTTAGGGACTGTCTGACTTTCCCCTTGACCTTGAACATATCTCCGAATGCGGCGCTTTCGCTTCGGCTTGGCCATAGTGGCCGACTCATCAGCAGTCTCCTCGGCATCTGCATCACTTCCCTCCTCCTGTAGAGTGCCAGGGAACCTTATTGGGCGATCAGTGATTGGAGAAAGCGGTGCTGAGACCGTGCCTTCATCTATAGATTGAGCATTGCTTTGACTTCTGCTATGAGTTTGTAGTCCACCAGTAGATGCTAATGCCTTTAATTTTGACATCAAGTATTGGCCCCGGCTTTCCTTGCTTGGAGTTTCCCCATCCTCAAACCCCCATTCTTCTTGCCTGTTATTTGACCCATCTCCTTCCCGATCAGCTCTCAAAAACTGCACGCTTCGTCTACCAGGAGGAGTGGATGTGCCGAGCCCAGTCGAAGCCTCGCGTGGGAAAGAATTCGCATGGTTGGGTGGCTTCTTAATCGCTGATGGTAGTTGTCTTGGGGAAGAGGTCGTAGTGTTAAATGGAGGTGGATTCGATGCGTGTGGACTATAGTCATGATGTGCAATGCCTGCATTCATATAATCTGACGCTTCGGTGGTGACCAGACCCAGGCCATTATGGGTGGCATCGCGATTTGAACCATCAGGCAAGCTGGCCTTCTGTGCATGCGTGGATCCATTAACTGCAGGATTAGATGAGGCGTCTAGAGCTGTAACTTTTGGACTTTGGCTCCTGGGTGAAACTGATTGCTCTGTATGGTGTGCCATCCCTCCGTCTTTGGCTTCTGCGCAACGCAACTGTGGCGGGTGCTGCCCTGTGACCAACTATTGTTCCTTTGTCGTGAGACTCGGTCTCATATCGCGTACAACAAGCTGTATTCCATAAAGTAATGATTCGCAGGTGGTGGTTTCCAAACTGGTGTACAGGTGTGGCAGCTCGGATTCAACTCAATAGCTTGAGGAAATAGTGGTTTCGGCTAAGGAGATTGAATTCCAAACGACACCAATTGAATAACTTTTGAACTGCTGTACAAAGTCCAGCTTCTATTTTATGCAATCGTGAAGGCGTTATAGTTTCTGGTTCATTACAAAGGTTCATTAGCAAAGGTGAAGTCATCCGGGGGTCTGCTTTAATTACAAGGGGCAATCGGCTTAGGTAAGGGCTGGGGGAGCCTGTAGCCTGTAAGGAGAGCCCTTTAAATTCGTTAGGCTTGGAGATCGAATTAGCATCGTCAGCTATCCCTGCAAGTCTCTCCAGGAATTAAGAAGAGGCCGAGGACCAATCCCCTTCCCCTCCCATCCCCTCCCCTCTCTTTCCTTTCCCTACTCAGAACACAGTACTGTATTATTATTCATTATTTTATTACACAACCCAACACGGTCAATCTTTACTGTACTGCTGCCCAGTGATTTTAAAACTACTTAGTGGCGCCAAACCAGGGTGAAGAAGAACCGAGAGTTCATTGCTATTACTTACTTATAATGGGAGAACAAGACTCTTCTGGCGTCTCCGTCAAGACCATCCATATAGGAAGCGGCATTCTTGGTGACATATATGGCTTGGAAGAGCTACCAAAGTCTTGCAATTCGGTGGCATGTTTATGGCTCTTGCATGGCAGAAATAACACCAAAGAGTGGATGAAGCATATTGCCACAAGCTGCCTTTTGGGATGGCAAAAGCGACAGCCTTCAACCTCCAATGTTGGCTTGATCGCTATAGCGTTTGACCAAAGAAATCACGGCACCAGATTGGTTCACCAAGCAGCAAATGGATCATGGAGAGAAGGTAATGAGACTCATGCTCAGTAAGTTAGAATGCGCCTTGACTGTAGCTTTGTTAGCACCATTATCTCAAATTGACCTAGCTTGTTATAATCTTGCATTCCCAGACTGAAAATCACTAATTCTTGCATAGGGACATGTTCAGGTATTGTGATTGTCTAGAAGATGAGCCCTCATGCTAACCAGCCTTAGCGTTTACCATGGCACAGCGGCAGACACTAGTCTTCTTATAGATCACCTTGGCTCTTACATTTTTCAAGATACAGATGGTCCTGTGATCAAACAGCATTTAGTCATCGGCTACTCCTTAGGGGGCCATACGGCGTGGCAACTATTCTTTAACGAACCTCGTATCTCTGCTTCGGCCGTCATCGTTGGATGTCCAGATTATGCCCGCACGTAGTTCACCTAAATTATTGAACAAAGCTCTAACACTCAAGAAGGCCTCATAAGCGACCGAGCCCGTCTCTCCAAGCGCAAATCTTATACATCCTCGAATGGAGCAGGCTTCCTTGGTAGCCACGACTTTCCTAGCGCACTTGTATCCAGTGTTGAGAAATGGGATCCCAAAGGAATGATTTTTGGGGAGTCGGAAGCAAAATCTGAATTCGATGAGTCAGAGCAATTTTCCCTCCGTCGGCAGTTAGATCCGAAGATCAAAGGCAAACGACTCCTTTTATGCTCAGGAGGTGCGGATAAGTTAGTACCTTACCACTGCACGGAGCCGTTCCTCAAGTTCTTGAAAACTGCCACCAGCGGATGGTATCAAGACGCCAATGTCTATGTAGAAGACATTGTGTATCCAGGAGTTGGTCATGAGTATGTTCCCCTGCAGCTGAAATATCATAATAATTTTGAGATAAAAACACACGAAAGCTCACTTTGATGCCGCGATATTGTATCTGCCAGCTCTTAGCTCATAACGTTTACTGACTAGTGGCTGGGTAGATGCACTGAGGGAATGATAAATGATATTACAAGGTTCATTAGTGACACTCTAGCCGGGAGCAGTATCGAAGTCACAGTTGCATCCAAGATTTGAGTTCTAAATGAGTTCATTCCGGTCGTACCTCAAAATGTTTTTTGGACAATTCCGTCTTATTTGGCACCTTACAAGATTGGGTAGGAAAAGTAGTCGGATACTTCGAGGCATTTGTGTGAGTTTAGAATATAAAAATACATCCTAAGACCATAGTTACCCTCAAATATACAAAACTCACCTTTCTGTACTGTATCTATCATATTCACTAACTTCCAACCACTCAAAGTCTTATGCCAGTGATAATAATAAATTGTACAGGTGCCATACCGACAAACAATAAATGCCAAGATGTCACACCCATGCTATCCTCGCTTAAGAAAGGGGCTCGTTAAACATTTTAAAAACACAGACAACAGAAGTTACGTGAGTGGTTTCACGGAAACACGTCGAGTCAGAAACGGGGGAACTTAGAAATAAACTGAGAGGTATGATAACAGAAGTGCAAAATTGAGATAGCGAGTATCCAACCAAAACCCATCCCTAATTTGCTCACAATCTCTCGGAATCGATGAAGAATCATATCGAGCTACAAATATTCTATTGAGCGAGGAAGAAGAAAAACCGAAAACTGTGGTAAAATCAATCTATTAAGGGTTACCTTATGAAGGGGGATCACTGTGAAAAGTTGACAGCCAGCTAGCTAATGGGAGTCGGAGCTTACGAAGGACATCAGTCTCAATACCGACACGACAGTAGAGCCCTTTTTCAAAACCAGGCTCCAAGTCACCCCTGCATGGATAGAGATAATTTCCCGCAGCAACTCCACCAAATTGGGAACTAGGAATGCTTCTATTAAGATTCTATCGCGTCTGGAATGTAGAAATACTAAGGATCAGAATCCAACTACAGTAGCTCGCTTTCGTAGCTGCCACCGCATCTAAACTCAACAACTTAGAGTGCCCCTCTTCTTAATCGTAGAATTTTTCATGATAATTGGATTAAGTTTAGCCATCCACATTCCTTTGTTTCCGTTATAATCCCAAATTATTCGGCGATCATATCTAGGTGACAGACGATGTTGCCAGAGTCTCGTTTTCCCGTATACACGCAGCAATTCCTTGGAAGCTTCCTTGAACGTATTACCGAAGCAAAAGGCGTCAATTGAATTGAGGTTGCAAAAGATGAGGGCAAGAATCTCAGAAGGTAGGGACTTCAAATCAGGCTTCGAACCTACAGAGTGAGTTAGCTGTTGATACTCCTTGGTTATAGCTGCGAAGTCATTCTTACCGGTGGCTTTCGACTCTTCATCACCTGTATTGAGCCTAGAAGATTCCCCCAAAGTGTTTACTACACTATCAGTCAGCTATACAGTCTCCTAAAGTGGCAGTGAAGAGCTTACTAGATGTAGGTCTATTTCCCGCCATCACCAAAGATATTCGTTTCTTGAAATCTGCTATTCCTGCTTCTGCTACCATAATGTTAGGTAATGAAGTTCAAGGTTATGTCGAGAAATTGTCATAGACTTCTAATCTTTGGGTATTGCTTTGAAGTCCGAAACGCTTCTTTGCACCGAACACTTGTGTCAGTGGTGGTTCCTTGAGTCTGGAGGTTAGGTTAGGAAGACGAAATTAAGTAAGATAGATTCAACATTGAACAAGTCGAGATACAAAGCCACAAAATGCCAAGGAGTTTAAATTAAGCTAGCTATTATGACAGAAACGATTCAATACAACAACACTACGCCCTCCCTGAACAACATTCACCAGCCTCACCGGCAAAACCTTTTCCCACCACCGGTACCGCGAAACGCACAAACCGGCAGTAAGTATTTCCTTCTCTTTTATTCGTATAAAGGCTATCTCGATATTCTGAGTTTCAGATTTGTACCAAACCCTAGGGGATGGTGCAATTGAATCGCCACAGATAATCTTCGGGTTTCTGGGTAATCAGGTCTCTAGCTAACCGACGCGCGAGTGAAACACCTCCGAAGTCCCGCCCCTAGAATGCTGGTTATTTCTTTTGTAATTTTGAAGTATTTAGCAAGTTCCTTTTTTGTTGGACAAGGACGCGTATTTGGACAGGACTGTGACCCCCTGCCCTCTTTTTTTTCCCCCCCAACAAAACCACCAGCGCGTACTCGCTGTTTACCACGTCCAAAAGATATGCTACCTACACCCAATCTTGTTTAGATATCTGTAATATGTTGTGATATATGAAAATACCTGATTAATGAATACTTGATTGTATGGTCTGTGACGAAGTCATTTCGGATGATAGCGTGTCTTAACACTCCAATACTGATCAAAAATATTTATATCAAACAGGATAAAATGTGGTTTACCATAAAAAACTCGCTATTCCCGTTGTAAACTTCTCAGACCAGTGCACCTATATGTATAGAAGACCGATCAAGAACTTAGATAAGAAACTCGAGTCAACTGACTTTGGGGGGGGGGGGGGGTTAGATCAGAGCGAGCGTCTTTCTGAATATACACCATTGCCATTTCCCCGATCGTTAACTCCCAAATAATTCCCAAATTTGACATAGCAAAAAATATATTGATGTTCTCAAAAATCCTGTCAAGGATTAGTGAAAATTCACCTCCTGCTTATTCAACAAAGAATTGCTACAGTAACAAACTGCGGGGACTCAACGCCCAACGTACTTTCCTTATAATAAACTAGTATATTTAGATAGAAATTCTCTAAGAGAAGAATCAGGCACTTATTACCAGCACGACTGCACATACATGAAGTCCGATACTAACCATATTGTTCAAGAACTTAACTCTTAAAAAAGAAGTCAATGGACATGGCGTATTTCGAGAACAGATGAACAGCTAAATTATAAAAGCTGTCAAAGCGATAAGAACAGTTTGAACTGATTAAAAACACAAAAGGGTACCTTGACTATATTAATCAACCAGAGATACAACAACTTACCACCACCTCACTACAACTAAAACATAAGTCCAGAGACTTCAAAAGATACATCAAGTCATACCCTTATAGCAAAGCTAACACAAAGGAGCCACTTTCACACATCCGCATTCGAACCTCGATAATGTCTTCATCCAACCAGCGAATCCGGGCCTTTCAAGAAGGAACACAGCCCGTCTTTTGCTGCCACAAGTCCAAACACGCGGCCACGATGATAACCTTTGAAGGGGACGATAGAGCTATCCAAGTCCATCTTAATGCACTTGCAACCATAAGCCAATTCACAACAGATACCGCAGTTCCCGATGGTTCTGAGCCACTTATTCCTATTAAAGTTGTTAGTCCAGAAATTCATTCTGTGGTTCTAACTCATTCCCCTTACTTCATTAGGGCCATGATGATGCCACAAGACTCCCTTGAGCCTGAGAGTATCCGCTGGTTTTTGCGGAAAGCCTTGGAGATACATGGTCAGGAAAAAGATTTGTGGATGGAGCTCCATAACATTAATGGTGTAGGCGAATCTGGCTACCGCAAGATCGACGACTTAGGAAAAATATTCGGTTGCCCAGAGCACCGTAAGAATGTTGTCGTAGAATTCTGGGTAAAAGACAGTCTCATGGATGAATCTAGATTCACTTTGCGGAGAACTGGCGATGGGTCCAATGTGATGGTCTCGAATGGCCCAGAGTCTGTTTAAATGCCCAAAAAGTTCTCCACTTTTAGGCAAACAGATAACTGGAGCTCGCCACAGGGAATTTCCTACCACGTATCGGCGTTTCTATGAATCTCATCTTCTTCCTGGGCTTTTGGACTTAGTCCACTAAAAAATACAATAAAACAGATAACTGGATCTCGCCACAGGCAATTTCCTACCACGTTTCGGCGATTCTATGAATCTTATCTTCTTCCTAGGTTTTTGGACTTAATCCACTAAAAACAAATGCAATAAATCACTCTACTATTGTCATAATGCTTTGTCAAAGACGTTTCTTGTTCCATCACACTTATAATAAATGCTCAACTCACATATGTTAATCTAGAAATTTCCAAGTGTCACCGTGAAAGAATTGGACCACTTCAAAATTATATAAGTGATTCAAGCCATTATTTAATATGCTGTACTCAGCATGTATTGTACATATGAGGTTCTAGTATTGCGTTTGGAGATGGGCTGTTTTCCGACTCCATTATTCACCCAGCTCAACCGAAAATGAACAGCTTTCTGAACTACGTGATAAATTCTGTTTCGTCTAGAATAAACACACCAAATTGCCTTAAATTTTCATAGGATTGAAGACTTATTTACTCGGGCACTTCTGTTACATATAAACACTCGTGTTTACCTCAAGTACTAGATACATCAAGAAAATATAAAAAGTGTCATCATGGAAGCTTGGGTAATAGAGATGAGATTTCTTGCGCCCTCAGAATCTTAAGATGAAAGGCGTGATTTTTGTAGAAGCCTCACAATTACAGGAGGGATTTGATGCATATTTCAGATTAAAGCACTTGAGATGCCACCACGAAACATTTCATTGGCACACTTTCAGGCGTAGATACAGTACAGGGTGCGTTCCTGCTAATCAGATTCCAAAAATTATACCAACTCTATACCCAAAACATAATCAGAAGCGCGTTCCTATAACAGGAAAATCAAGGAGGTGTACGACTGGCCACAGGAAGCAATAGCTCACTGGGTGGACTGAAAACAGTTGGTTGTTCTGAGGTGATATCTCAAAAAAAGGAAACCCCTTAGTTATCGTGATATGTAATAAAGCCATTCATCTGAGAATGGGCAGTGTGAAAGCTAATTTCTTTCCATTTAAGATTTAGCTTTGTCCCAAAGTCTTCTCAGATACTCCCTAAACAGTCTCCCGGTAGTATTCCACGATATACAGTACGTAGAACCTCTGACATTCATCGAGTAAGGGTAAAGCTCACTGTCCTAGAAGCCCAATGCCACAATCAAGACCAGCCTAGTTTTTCGTTGGCTCAATTTCCACCAATTTCTTGAATGAGACATCCACCTTACGGACATTCTCTTCTAACAGGCTATTTAGCAAGAATATGCATTCAACCCCATACCGTATCGCAAGCATCCGTTGATAATAGCTTTTTAATCCTGTTGCTGCCTTACACACCCAGTCATCCTCTAGATCGAGTCCTTTGTCGAATCTCACGAACAATTACGCCATTCCCTTATCTGTAAAGATAGACTGGCTGCTAGGTAGACTTTACAGATGCTGGTGTAGAGTATGGCTCTGAAATGCAGATTTGGTTGTCAGTGAAGAAGCTTAAAGTGGTCGATGATATTTTTGAAGTAGGTTACATCTTTTTATATGGAAAGAAATATGAAGAGACAGCTATGGAGATTCACGCTAGCAAAATATATTCAACACTTTGTGGCAACCCTGTAGTTCCACACTCCCAAGACAAAGGCTTGCAGTATATAAATTTTCAATACATGAGGCAAAAACGTTTCTCCGCTTACATTACCAGAATATAATCTCTGATCGCAATGAATTTCCATTATTTGAGGTATGTGATTCCCCAAGTTACTATATCTGATCTGTAGAGCTTGCCTCTACAAGTCTGGCAAGAATTTCTATAACTTAATAAGATATAGGAGTGATCACTATTGCCGTAATATATTGTCACCGACACAACTGATTTTACAGGCTTTCGAAAACCATACTACCGTTTTAAGCTCCATCAATGTAGAAAAGTACAAAATGGCCAAACTTTAAATACAATCCACTTTGTCTATGATTGGATGCACTCATATAAACTTGTTTTGGAAGAAGACTTTTTGTGGTAATGACCTTATATTCATCTTGTCTCAGCCTACGAAGTATCTACCTAGTTTCTACCGAAAAAAGGGGATATTTCGACCCGCTTTTTAGCCGAGCCAAGTCTTCAACTTCAAGTTGCAAAGTCACTAGCTTCGATCGCTCGGCATCAAAGCTACTAAGTCGAATAAGTTTTTTCTTTTGTTTTATATCAGACTCAAATCTCTGATTCGTTGAACCATAGCTTCATGATCGCGTTCATCGGTGTTCGCAATGGCTAAACGTCTAATCTTAGTTTGCTGCCATGCAATCTATAGGGGAGGTCCAACTAAAGGTATCGATGAGAACGAATGGCTACTTGCACCATTCATGAAAGGAGAAACACCCGTATTCATTGCTCACTGTCAGGTAAGCTACAAGCCCCGGAGTACGATTCTCACTCAGAGTGAAATAATCACGAATTCATCTACGGATTAAGAGGTGACTACTCAGTACGAGACTTGTTGTTCTCATAGAAAGCGGCTCTGATCACTCAATCAGCTTATGCTAGACTTAGGATGCTCTTACCCTCCTTTCACAAGACCCCTCGGCACTCCTGATCTTCTCGGGCGCTGCCACCAAACAAGAAACGCCCCTAAGTGAGGCAGCATCGTATCTATCGTTAGCTGTCGACAACAAATTCTGGGGAATAATATCAGCTCAAACAAAATCTTCAATTCTCCTAGAAGAACAAGCACTAGACTCTTTCTCCAATCTTCTGTTCAGTATCATAACGTTTTGGCGCACTGTAGGAACCTGGCCCGAGAATATTACCATTGTGAGCCAAGGCTTCAAAAATGATAGATTTCTGAAATGCCATGTAAAGGCAATAAGATGGCCAATAGATAAGGTAGTATTTACAGGCGCAACGCCTTGGTCGGTGGATAAGTTCAGTTGGAATGAGCAGAGGATAGCTGGAGTGTTGAAAGCCGAATATCAAAATGCAAGTATCTATTTTTAGCAATCAGTCTCCCAATTGGAAGAAACCCATCACCGTGATTTTGGTTTCAAGAGACAGCTAACGGGAATACAGGGATTTGCTCCCTGGAATCAAGACCCTTTGGGTACAGGTCATTTCTTGCAGGAAAAGAGAAAGAGCCGGAATTCCTGGAGTGTAGATCAGACTTTATTCAAAACTGAACTAGAAAGGGTAAGAAGTAGAGTTCGTACTAGACTCTTGAATGTCGGATCAATGGTAGAGGAAGTATTGCTGGAAGGGTCTCAACCATGGGAATGATAGTAATATAAATTGAGCTTGCACATATTTAGATGTTGATTGTCCATTCCTGATTTTTAGCAAGGGGGTTATATCTAGACACTGCACTCTAATCCATAATGAAGCAACTCGACAAGGCCAATATTTATGAAATCCAACACCACGAGCTTTCAGTACAGTGCTGACCAAGTAGTCATCATATGCATGATTTAGGAATTCCTATTTTTACTGAACTCTCTATCTGGAGCACTTAGTTTCTTAAGTAAGTTTCTTAAAGTTTGGCGTTCCAAGGCTGATAACACTTTTGCACACAACGATAATGAATGGTTAAAGTATTACCAGTTTAAGGATACTCTGCATAACTTACCAGGGCCCCAGCCTTTAGTAGCATCTCAAGATGCATAAGGGACTTTAGATGTTTCCAACTCGGAATACTGGCTGATACATGTGTATTCAAGGCCTAACTCGCTGTCTGGTATCTTTAAAAGGTCTGCTAGTTTCTGGGTTGTAGAGGAACGGGTTAAGAAATCATAGAGGCGATTTATTGACAGGCAGAAGGATGTTAAGAAGCGAGGCAATGGCGGTAATATCCAGGTGAAGAGGCACTCCAATGTTTTAGTTGTTGGGCCTGAGGTTTGGTAATTGAGATCTTATTTAGTACCTCCCTAAATTCCTTCATCTCCAGAATGTGTTACAATGAAACTCGCAGCTTGTGCAGCAACACTAGGGAAACCACGGCCTTGGTGATTATAAAAATCTATCCCATTTGTTCCGAAGACATTCAAGATAGGCTTTGACAGTGAAATTTTGCTATAACGGAGTTGGCCCTGTATCACTAAACACCACGAAGTTTTGACATAATGGGGGCTTTTTCCCTATAGTGTCAGCCATGTGATACTCACGAGAAACGTGTTGTGTTTTTTTTGGATATCAACATTTTCTTAGCAAGCGGATCACCCTTCACTAACCACTAAGGCAAACCCGACAAACGCACCTCGAAGGGCAAGCCAAGCTCTCAAAACATTGAGCAGACTGTTAGTCCTCACCGTGAGATGTGGTAGAATTGGCGGGAGCATTTAGTTTCGCTGACTGAGAAGAATTTCGAGTGAAGATTCTCCCTTTTCAAGATCAGGTTTCTCCAAGTCCGATACCAGAGGGCCTAAGCCACCAGCGCCTAAATATTGAGAAGTCAGGTTAAACCTCGACAACTTAGCAACACATGCTATTCCAAGTGGGAGAAGATCTATCAGTGAGTGTATCGACCCCGTTTAATTATAAGTAGCAACCAGAAACTAATTGTAACTCTCATTATCAATGGTATGATAGATAAACAACCGAACTTGAAGACGTGATATAAGAGCAAAATACTTCAACTGCACAGATGATACTTAACGTAACGTAGCATAGGCCGATGGAATGGATGAAGAAAAAGCTTCGGTGTTGGTTTTATGACGAAATCTTGGCACAGACGAACATGAAACTACTTAGAAATTTCTAAACCATAGACTTGTATGCAGATTTCAAAGTTGAAGGCAGAATTTGACTTTTGTACTAGTACTTTAAAAGTAACTTGACTTTTCGAAGTATTTATGTTCTTTAAACCATATCTCTAGCTTCTATTAAAGGATAGCTTCATTGGTATAATATATTAGATCTGATCATTGCTGAGGATTGTAGTTATAGCTTTGTTATATTCATAATTTGACTCCAGGGGAAATGGGGGCGGTCTTGGCATTTTCGCTCGTCAAAAATGATGAAAGTGAGCTTCAGTGCCTCCCTAGCTCACAACCTTACAAGAAACCTTCAACATCAAAGGCATCAATTATATAAAAACTGACCATCATTTAGCATGACGTCCGAGCCGATTTCCGTTTTATTCGTGTGCCTGGGAAACATATGTCGATCAACCAGTACGTCACCTATCACCCGCTGGTCGTTCACGGTCTGGATACTGATTCTTCTAGTGGCAGAAGGAATCTTCAGATCTATGGTTTCTAAACCGCCGTATCAAGCCCTTATTCACAAGGTTGATTCCTGTGGTACAGGTGCTTATCATGTTGGGAGTGAACCAGATTCAAGAACGATGTCAACTCTGAAAGCAAACGGAATCCTTGACTACGACCATGCGGCACGGAAAGTAAGTCTTTAGCTTTTTACAATACTCGGAACTCCCATTTGACCGAATTCCAGGTTAAGCCTTCGGATTTCGATACTTTTGACTACGTTTTTGCTATGGATAGGGATAATCTGAAGGTAATCAAGGAGCCTACTTTCTTCGTGATGAGTTCATGACCTAAATCATCACAGGATCTCCAACGGATTCATCAACGAGTAGGTGGGAAAGCAAAGGTCATGCTATTCGGAGAGTTTGCCGGCAAGAAGAGAGCGGAAGAAGTCGATGACCCGTATTATGGATCCAAGGATGGATTTGAAGTGGCGTATGAGCAATGCTCTCGTTTCTCCAAGAACTTCTTGAAGGATGTCTTTCCAGACGACGCCAGATCCTGAAAAGGATGTGGCAAAAGATAGGGAGAAGGATTGAGATGTCTTCAACACTCTGTGCGCCTGCGCTGTTTGCTTGTACCCTAGAGCTACGTACTTATTATGTATACAGTATACGCGTGTTCTCGGAGGCTCTGCGGCAGGCACACTTGCGATTCAGCGCGGCTTGAGCTTCGGGATACGGAATTGTGAAAATTGTGGTGCTCGGTAGACGTCTCCTTAAGGCACAAGGCAATATAGACCTGGTTTCTTTCTTCGAATCCCCTCAGCTCCACCACAA
>Ga0247734_1000968_pt1 | contig 23174 bp, 19 predicted proteins | sample UWRJL103311B2_FD_180933 | JGI IMG/M metagenome (GOLD analysis project Ga0247734, IMG submission 180933) | Plant litter microbial communities from Arlington Agricultural Research Station in Wisconsin, United States - UWRJ-L103-311B-2 | ecosystem: Environmental > Terrestrial > Plant litter >... | reverse complement strand
ATCGTCCGCCTGCCCGGACCACGGGGCGAAGCCGGGGCCGCGCCGTGGTCAGAAGCGGGGGGCGGCTCTTGCGCCTGGCGAGCAGTCACTCGATCCTGCGTAATTGCGTCCACCCTCAACTCCCACGCCACCGTATATGATGATTGACATATATATTATGCTCGACATATGTCGATGGCGAATTTTAAAGGGCGTCGCATCGTGCTCGCATGGCTCAAATCTCTCGGGCAGGATTGGTCCCACGACCCGCAGGGCATGCCGACGCGGCGCAAGTTTCTGATTCTCGCCGTAATGGCGTTCGGCCAGTTCATGGCCCTGTTCGACATCCAGATCGTCTCAGCATCGCTAAAGGATGTGCAGGCAGGTCTTGCCGCCGGGCCGGACGAGATCAGCTGGGTGCAGACGGCCTACCTGATGGCTGAACTGGTGATGATCCCGCTATCCGGCTTCCTCGCCAACGCCCTGTCGACGCGTTGGGCCTTCGTGTTCTCGGCGAGCTGCTTCACCTTCTTCAGCCTGATGTGCGGTCTGAGTTGGAACCTCAGCTCGATGATCGCCTTCCGCGCGCTCCAGGGCTTCACCGGGGGCACGATGGTGTCGCTTGTCTTTGCGACCGCCTTCACGATCTTCACCGGCAAGCAGCGCGCGTTCGTGCCCGCGATCCTCGGCGCGGTGAGCGTGATGGCGCCGACGCTGGGACCAAGTGCCGGCGGCCTAATCACCGACATGATCGACTGGCGCTGGCTGTTTTTCGTCAATGTGGTGCCGGGCATCGTCACGGTCGCGCTGTCCTCGCAGGTGCTGCGCGTCGACAAACCGAGTCCTTCGATGTTTGCCCGGATCGACTGGGTGCAACTGGTCGCCATGGCCGCCTTCCTCGCCGGTCTCGAATACGTGCTCGAGGAGGGGCCTAGGCACGACTGGTTCGGTGACACGACCATTGCGGTATCGGCCTGGTGCTCGTTCGTCGGCTTTTGCCTCTTCCTCGAGCGGTGCTTTTTCTCGGTGAACCCCTTGATCAAGCTCAGCCCCTTTCGTAACCCGACTTTCACGTTCTCCTGCATCTTCAACCTGGTTTTCGGCGTCGGGCTCTATTCGGCGGTCTATCTGGTCCCGGTCTATCTCGGGCAGGTCCGCGGCTACGATTCGCTGCAGATCGGCACCACGGTGATCGTTGTCGGCCTCGCCCAGATGGTGAGCGTCGTCGCGTCGGCCCGGCTGATGCAGCGGATCGACCTGCGCCTGATGATCGGTACCGGCCTCTCCTGCTTCGCGCTCAGCCTCTGGTTGTCATCGCGGATGGCGAGCAATTGGGGCTTCTGGGAACTGTTGCCGAGCCAGGCGCTGCGTGGCTTTTCGATGATGCTCTGCATCGTGCCGAGCGTGACCATGGCGCTCGGCGGGTTCCAACCCGCAGAGCTCAAATACGCCTCGGGCCTGTTCAACCTGATGCGCAACCTTGGTGGCGCGATCGGCATTGCTGTGACCAACACGCTGCTTCAGGACCACACTCGCATCGCCTCGCTGCGGTTGGGCGAAGCGATGGCACACGGCGCGGCGCCGGTGAACGACATGATCGCATCGATGGCGCAGCGCATGTTGGTGATCGAGTCCGATCCTCGCCAGGCCCTGCTCCTCGCGCAGGGTCTGTTCGCCCGCGTCGCCGGACGCGAAGCGCTCACGCTCGCCTTCAACGACGTTTTTCGAATGATGGCGTGGATGTTCGTTGCCGCGCTGGTGATGGTCCCGTTTTGCCGGCCACCCAAGAACGCGGCCCCACCGACCGAAGGAGTGCATTGAGGGCATGAAAACAGTCCGCGCAGCATCGCTTCTGGCGACCACGCTGCTCACCGCGTGTGCGGTGGGGCCGAATTACCAAGAGCCGGTCCTTGCCCTCGCACCCTATCATCAGGCGGCGGTCGCCATTGCGGCGGAGGATTCACGGTGGTGGAAGCGGTTCACCGACCCCGTGCTTGACCGGCTGGTCGAGCAGGCGCTCGCACAGAATCTCGACATTGCGGCAGCATCCGCACGGATCGACCAGGCGCGTGAAGCGGCACGGGCGGCGGGTGCGGCCCTGCTGCCGACCATCGATCTGGCCAGCTCCGCGGAGCGGAACAGGCAGTCGCTCGACACCCCGTTCGGTGCCGCTTCCCACCAACTCGGCTTTTCGAGGAACTACGCGCTTTACCAGTTAGGCGGTCAGGCCTCGTGGGAGATCGACCTGTTCGGCGGGCTTCGGCGGGGTCGCGAAGCGGCGCAGGCGGATCTTGCATCGACGCTGGCGAATGCGGACGCGGTGCGCCTCAGCATCGCGGCCGAGACCGCTGACGCCTATCTCCAGCTGCGCGGCCTTCAGGCACGGCTCCAGGTTGCCGAGAACCAACTCGACACCGAGAGGAAGCTCGTCGCGCTGGTCCGGCTCCAGAACAGCCAGGGGCTCGTCGCCGACCGAGACCTCAACCGCTCGTTGGGCGAGCAGCAGGATGTCGAGGCGTCGCTCCCCTCGCTGCGGGCAGTCATCCAGGGACAGATCAACCGGCTCGACGTGCTGACTGGCAGGCAAGCCGGCACCGGCACGACGGCGCTTTCGTCAATCGCGGACGTGCCCGTCGCGCCCGATCCGAGCGGAAGCGTCGAGCCCGCCGAACTTATGCGCCGTCGCCCCGACCTCGTGGCCGCCGAACGTCAGGTGGCGGCGGCCAACGCCCGGATCGGGATCGCGGTCTCGGATTACTATCCGCATATCTCGCTCAGCGGCCTTCTCGGCACCGCCGCTGTCGGCGGCACCACCCTGTTCGCCGGCGGTGCCCTCCAGGCTACTGGCGCAGGAACGCTGCGCTGGCGGCTGTTCGACTTCGGCAAGGTCGATGCCAAGGTCGCGGAGGCGAAAGGACGCGAAGCCGAGGCGCTGGCCCAGTACCGGAGTGTCGTGCTAAAGGCGACCGAAGACGTCGAAACCGCACTCACTCAGCTTGCCGAGGGGCGCAGGGAGATCGCGCTGCGCGAGCAGGAAGTGGCGTCCCTTTCGCTCTCGCGTGATCAGGCTCGTCAAGGCTATGCGGGGGGTGTGCTGACGCTGGTCGACGTGCTCGACGCCGATCGGGCGCTACTCGCTGCATCCGACCGGCTGGCCTCCGCTCGGGCCAACACGGCGCGCGCATCGGTGGCCGCCATTCGGGCGTTGGGCGGCGGATGGCAGACGAGGAGCTGAAATGACGGAAAAGATATCGCACAAGGAGAGGACGAGGGCGCGCATACTCGACGTCGCGGCCGAAGCCTTGCGTGAGCACGGCGCGGACGGCATCGGCGTGGCCAATCTGATGAAACGGGCCGGGCTGACGCACGGAGGTTTCTACGCACATTTCGAGAACCGCGACGATCTGGTCACGCACGCGATAGACCGTATGTTTGAGTCCAGCCGTACGATCATGCTGCGCAACATGGACGGCGTCGGCCCCGCCGAGGGCCTGGCCGCGCTGATCGACGACTATCTGTCGGATCGACGGATCGAACAAGTGGCCCGCGGCTGTCCGATGCCGCCGCTGCTTGGCGAGGTGGCCCGGATGCCCGCCGCTGCCCGCGCTCGGTTCGAACAGGGGGTCGAGGCATTCCGCCTAAGGCTCGAAGGTGCGCTCGAGGCGCTCGGTCACAGGGAGGCCGACCTTCTCTCCCGATCGGTTTTAGCCGAGATGATCGGTGCGGTGATCCTGGGCCGCGCCGCAACCCGCCCCGAAGATGCCCTCGCAGGCCTCGCGGCGTCTAGGGAGCGTCTGAAAACGCGGCTCGGACTTGACGCGAAAGCGGGCCCAGGCTGATCCGCCACCGGAGACGGTGACGGATCGGCTTACCGTTGATCCTGCTGTTCGGTTCCCATAGTAGGGTTCAGTTCGAATGGCTGGAAATAAATATCCGCAGTGATCTGCGCATCGAGCCTTTCAGGCACCGCTTCCAGGCCCTTCAGACCGATGATCCGGCGCCTCGTTCATTGCCTGCAAGTGGGACTTGCGTCCTTCCCGGGCCGCTGACGAAATAGCGGCTTTCAGCCGAACACGGACGTTCTGGGAGGCAGCAAGCTGCGGCAGGGAACGGGAAAGGCTGGCCGATCTTGGAATGGCGGCTCACCGAGCAAGGGGAGCGCATAGCTGCCTGTCGCCTTCCAGGATGGGGCGCCGTTGTAGCTGTTGTTCTCGAAGCGCCCGGTTGCAGACCTGACTTGTCACGGGCATAGCATCTACACCACAAAATCGCAGTGCGTTGACGCTGAAAAGTTTCGGGTCGTTCTCCTGCGGTGCAAGCGATAACAAGGAGAGCGAAAGGGATGCTCGGATTGATCTGATCGATCAAGTGTTCAGCACGGCGCTTTGGTGCCCCGGAATTACGTAACGGCCTGCTTACAGGGCAGGCTCTTCTGGTTAAAGCCGGCCAATTCTCCACCCCCGGATCGCGGCGGTGATTCCTGCGCGACGTTGGCCTACCCCCTTACATCGCGGCGAGCTTTCGCTTTCGGGCGACAAGCGCAGCTTTGAGCGCCACCACCCGCGCGGCACTATCCCCTGCAGATCCAAGCTCCGCCCCAGCAACCGATGAGAGTTGCTTATAAGGGCTGAAATTATATCTATTGATTTGGTAGAGAATTGATCGATACGCGGCCCAGCTTTTTATTCCGCAGGGGCCGCAGTGAACACGAACCATATCCAAGTCAGTCCGGTGCGCATCGGTGCGCATGCGCGCCGCTTTGCAATGACCGCCAGTGCGCTGGCGCTGGGCATGGCGACCTCGGCCATCGCCCATGCGGCAGAGGCAGAGGCAGAGGCTGCGGCAACCGCGGCGCCTGCGACTGATGCCGCGGAGAATGCTGGATACATCGGCGAGATCACCGTGACGGCCCGCTACAAGAAGGAAAGCGCGCAGGATGTGCCGATCGCCATCACCGCGATTTCGGCCAGCCAGTTTGAAGCGCAGGGCGCAACCACCGTCAAACAAGTGATGCAGCAGCTGCCCAGCCTGAACATTCAGGGTTTCAGCGGCCGCAACCAGACGATCACCATTCGCGGCATCGGCACCAATGCCGGCGGTACCAACGATGGCCTGGAGCAGGGCGTGGGCCTCTACGTCGATGGCGTGTACCGCCCGCGTACAGGGTCTGTCATCACCGACCTGCTGGAAGTGCAGAGCATTCAGCTGCTGCGCGGTCCGCAGGGCACGCTGTTCGGCAAGAACACCGTGGCGGGCGCGCTTGATATCCAGACCCGCGAGCCCACTTTCAAGCCCGAGGCGCGGGGTGAGCTGACATATGGCAACTATAACCAGATCCGCGGTACTGCCAGCCTTGACGCCGCGATCAACGACGATCTGGCCTTTCGCGTCAGCTATCTGTACAGCCGCCGCGACGGGTTGATCCACAACAACACGCACGACGAGGACTGGGACAACCAGATCAACCATTCGGCCCGCGTCGATGTGCTCTATCAGCCCACACAGAACTTCAAGCTGCGCGTCATCGGCGACTACAGCATCCAGAAGGGCGACATGGGCTTCTACAGCGTGGCAGGCGTCCTGCCGACAACGCTGGCCAACGGCACGCAGGTTCGTGGCTTCTACCGCCGGGCGCAAGACGTAGGCTACACGCCAAGCAGGGTGGATCCCTTCGCCCGCACCACGGACATCGATTCATCCCAGTATGACAAGATGCCCAGCTGGGGCGTTCAGGCCCGGGCGGATCTCGATACCGGCGCAAACACGCTGACCTCGATCACCGCCTATCGCAACTGGAAGTGGATCCCCAACTACGACGGCGACCAGATCGGCGCCAACGTGGTGACAAATTCCGTGGTGGCGACGGCGCAGCAGCAGTTCAGCCAGGAATTCCGCCTTGCCTCCAAGGGGGAGCGGACGATCGACTATACCGCCGGCCTCTATTTCTTCTGGCAGAAGGCGGACGATATCCAGCTGACGGAATATGGCCGCGACGCCGCCGGCTGGTTGAACACTCGCAATACGCCCACCGCCGCCGTTTCCACCTGGACGCCCAACGCGCTGGATGGCCTTCAGGCCATCGCCCATGTCGTGCCGCAGACCTACAGCTATGCCGCTTACGGTCAGGCCACCTGGAACATCTCTCCCGCGTTCCGCCTGACCGGCGGCCTGCGCTATACTTATGAGCACAAGACCGGGCTGTATGACAGCTACTCTGGCGGAGAAATTGTGCCGATTGCCAACCTGGACAGTTCAATCCGGGCCGCCGTCGCCGCCACTCGCGCGTCGCTGGCGCCGACCGCAAGTTATACCGCAAGCCATAACACTGGGAACCTGTCATGGAACCTTGTCGCGGCCTATGACCTTAACCCCGATCTGCACGCTTATGCGATCTATTCGCGCGGCTACAAATCGCCCGGCATCAATCTGGTGGCACCGTCCAATGGCGTGGACATTTTCGTCAAGCCGGAGAAGGTCAACAACTACGAACTGGGCCTGAAAAGCCGGTTTCTGGGTGGGCAGGCAGAAGTCAATCTGGCGTTGTTCTGGACGGATGTGAGCAATTACCAGGCGAATTACGTCAACACCAATGTCACCCCGGTTGTCAGCTACATCACCAACGTGGGCGACCTGCGTTCGCGCGGCGTGGAACTGGATGCCCGCGCCAAAGTGGCCGAAGGGCTGACCATCGGTGCTGCGGGCACGTATACGGACGCCATCTATCGCACTTATACCGATGCGCCCGCGCAGTATCTGAATTCCTACCTCACCGCGATCGACCTGTCGGGCCGCCGCGCCTCGGGCACTTCGAAGTGGGCGTTCACGGGTAATGTCGAATATGTGCAGCCCCTTGGTAATGCCGAAGTCTATTTGGGCGGTGACGGCAGCTATCGCTCGAACTTCTATTCGGCGGTGAACCTCGATCCGTTCTCCAAGGTGCCGGGGTATGCCGTGTTCGGAGTCCATGCCGGTGTTCGCGATGCCAGCGGCACGTGGGATTTGTCGTTCTGGGTGCGCAACCTGTTCGACAAGAATTACTACAACACCAAGGCCATTAGCAGCTCCTACGGCGTGATCCTGGCCGGCCTTGGCGATCCGCGGTTGTTGGGCGTGACCCTGAAGGGCCGCTTGTGATGCGCGGCCACCTCCCAATCCCCTACCCTCGAAACCACGCCCGCTGGGTGACGCTCACGACACGCGAAGGAGCAGTGCAATGACGAAACGGACATTGAAGCTTGGCCTCGTTCCTATGGGCGCAGGCGGCCCGGGGCACGGAAATCGCTGGCTCAATCCCCAGATCCCCGGAGATGCCAGCGTCAACGTGGACTGGTTCATCGAAGCCGTGCAGCAGGCCGAAGCGGCCAAGTTCGACTTCGTGTTCATCGTCGACAGCCAGTTCATCACGGCGGATTCCCCCCCGCATTACCTGAACCGGCTTGAACCGCTGACGCTGCTGTCCGCGCTGGCGGTGGTGACGAAGAACATCGGGCTTGTTGGAACGCTGACCACCTCGTTCAATTCGCCGTTCAATCTGGCGCGTCGCTTTGCCTCGCTGGACCTGATCAGCCGGGGCCGGGCAGGGTGGAACGTGGTGACCAGCGGCGATGCCGGCGCGGCAGGCAATTTCGGTCTGGGCGAGCATTACGATTACGACACCCGCTATGGCCGGGCCCATGAATATCTGGACGTGGTACGCGGCCTCTGGCGTTCGTATGAGGACGGCGCTTTCCCGCGTGACCGCGAAAGCGGCGTGTTCCTTGACCGCACCAAGCTGCACAAGCTGGACCACAAGGGCGAATACCTGTCCGTCACCGGGCCTCTGAATATAGAGCGTTCGCCGCAGGGGGAGCCGGTGATCTTCCAGGCCGGCGACTCCGAACTGGGCCGCGATCTTGGCGCGCAGACGGCGGATGCCATCTTCACCCATTCAGCTCGGTTCGAGGACGGGCAGGCGTTCTATGAAGACATCGCCGGCCGCGTGGCCAAATTCGGTCGCCAGCCCGGCGAAGTCCTGATCCTGCCCGGCATCAGCATCTTCGTGGGCGATACCGATGAACATGCACGCGAGATCGAGGCCGAGCATCAGCGCCACGACAGCAGCTTTGAACTGAGCCTGGCCGAATTTGGCCGTTCCTTCGGGTGGCACGATTTCCGGCAGTACGATCTGGACGCGCCGTTCCCGGTGGAGGCGCTGGAGCATGCCCGCCGCAGCTTCTTCACGCAGGCAAGCCGGATCACCGCGCTGGCGCAGGAAAAGGGCCTGACGCTGCGCCAGACGGTGGAGGTCGCCAGCCTTGCCCGCAAAAGCCCCTTCGTGGGCACGGCGGAAACCGTGGCGAACGAGATCATCCGCTGGTTCGAAGGCCGCGCGCTGGACGGGATCAACGTGATGCTGGGCCACCCGGACCAGTTCGCCCGCTTTACGCAGGAAGTGGTGCCGATCCTGCAGGCGCGCGGGGTCTACCGTCAGGACTATGACGGCAGCACTTTGCGCGGCAATCTGGGGCTGGCCAAGCCCACCAATGTGCGCAGCGCCAGCGAAGCTGCGCGCGCGCCCGACCTTCAGGCGGCGGAATGACGACAGGACGGATAGCGCTGTGACGGGCGGCAGCCTGCCTCAATTTCGCCTGGCTCATTTCCGCTTCGCCTTTCTGGCATTGCTGTTGCTGGCAGGCTGCGGCCCGTCCGGGCAATCTGGCACGTCCACGGTACGCTGGGCCTTCATCATGCCCACGTCCTGGGATCCCGTGACCAGTCGCACCGGGGCGGACATCAACACGGTGAGCCTCGCCTATGCCTCGCTCACCCGGCTGAACAAGGCGGGGGAGCCTGAACCGGCACTGGCGCAAAGCTGGGCCTATAGCGACGCCGGGCTGGAGTTGAGCTTTGACCTGCGCCCGCACCTGAAGTTCACCGACGGTACGCCGCTGAATGCAGCGGCGGTGAAGGCGTTCCTTGACCGGGGCAAGGCGCAGAAGGATTCGTTTCTCAAGGCAGAGCTTAAAGGCATAGACAGCATCACGGCGGACAGCGCGACGCGTGTGACGCTGCATCTGGCCTCGCCCGATTACCAGCTGCCTTATGTCATGGCTGGCCGCGTGGGCGCTGTCACCAGTTCCGCCGCCGCGCGCGATACGAAGAAGCTGGCGCTCTGGCCGGTGGGCGCAGGGCCTTTCCGCATCGTGGAATTCATCCCGGAATCGCACGCCTATTTCGAAAAAAACCCGGATTACTGGGACGCGGCGAATATCCATATCCAGCGGTTGGAACTGACCAATTCGCCAGACCCGTCCACGCTGGTGGCAGCGCTGCTTTCGGGCTCTATCGACGTGGCCAGCAGGATCCCCGCGCACAAGGCCAAGGAAGCGCGCGAACGCGGGCTGCAGGTGGTGATCGCGCCATCGTTGAATGCCGCCGACATTTCGATCAACCGCAACAAGGCGCCGTTCGACAATCCCGGAGTGGTGGAGGCGTTCCGCTATGCATTCGACCGGCGGGACTTCGTAGCGATCCTGACCGATGGCCTGGCCAAGCCTACACACCAGCCATTCCCGCCCGGCTATTTCGCCTTCGACCCGCAGACAGAGCGGCGCTGGGCCTATGATCCCGCGCGGGCGAAAGCGCTGCTGCGTCAGGCGGGCTATGCGTCAGGTCAGCTTTCCATAGAAATCGCCTCCAATCCGCAGACGAGTGACGGAGGGCCTGAAATCGCGCAGGCGCAGTTGGCGCGCATCGGCGTGAAATCGACCATCCGCGTCATTCCGCCCGGCTCTTCCAGCTGGCAGAGCGAGGTCTATATCGGCAAGCATCCGCAAGTCGCCATAGACGGCACTATCGGGCGGGAATCGCCGGTGCAGAACCTGCTCGCCACTTATGGCCCGGCAGGCATCATGAACCTGAGCGGCCCTTACGCCTCGCCCGAATTCCTGGCCGCGATAGATACCGTGCGCCGCACCCCCACCACCGATCCCGCCTATCTGGGCCGGCTGCACGAAGCCGTGCGGATCGGTGTGGCGCAGTCACCCACCAATTACATTTACGCCGCGCCCTGGGTGGTCGCCGCCCGCGCGCGGGTGAAGCATCTCAATATCCTGCCCTCGCAGATCCGCTGGGAAGGAGTGGAGGTTCAATGACTGTCGCCCTGAATGCACAGCAGCCCCCGCAGGACACGCAGTCCCGGCCCGAGGTCCTGCCCGCTCCGCAGGAAGCGCGCCGCCTCGAAGGGCTGCGGCTGATCGGATCGCTGCTGGCGATTTCGGTGCCGGTGTTCATCTTCGCCACGCTGATCACCTTCCTGCTGGGCTATGCCAGCGGACTGGACCCGGCGGCAGGCATTGCCGGCGATGCGGCCACGCCAGAGGCCATCGCCCGCATCCGCACAGATCTCGGCCTCGATCAACCGGCCATGGTGCAATACCTGTCTTGGATGTGGGGCCTGCTGCGCGGCGATTTCGGCGCATCGTGGTTCAACGGCGTGCCGGTGCTGCAACTGATCGCGCAGCGCCTGCCGGTCAGCCTGTCTATCGCAGGCGCCGCGCTGTTGGTCGGCATCGTGGTGGGCAGCGTGCTGGGCATTGGCGCGGCAGTGCGGCGCGGCAGCCGGTTTGACCGCGCGGTCACCGCGTTCGCCTCCGTCGCCGCCGCCCTGCCGCCTTTCGTGGTGACGATACTGCTGATCCTGATCTTCAGCCTGTGGCTGAACCTGCTGCCGGCGGCGGGCTATATCCGCTTTTCGGACGATCCCGCCGGTTGGCTGCGGATCATCACGATCCCGGCGCTGGCGCTGAGTATCGACATCGTGGCCGACCTCTCGCGGCAATTGCGCACGGCATTAGTGACCGCGCTGTCCGAAAACTACGTGACCGGCGCTGTGGTGCGCGGCCTTTCGCCGCGCCGCATCCTGTTCGTGCATGTCCTGCGCAATGCGTCAGGCCCGGCGCTGTCGATACTGGCGCTGCGCATTCCCATGCTGATCGGCGGGGCGGTGGTGACCGAATCCATCTTTACTATGCCCGGCATGGGCAAGATGGCGGCGGATTCCGCACTGCGCGGCGATGTGCCGGTGGTGCAGGGCACGCTGGTCGTCTCGATCCTGCTGGTGCTGGCCTGCAGCCTTGTCATCAACCTGCTGCTGGGCGTTCTGCAGCCCGCCACCCGGCGGAGGGGGTAAGGCCATGATGAAAGCCCTGATCCGCCGCCGCGCCGCATGGCCCGCGCTCGCCGTTCTGGCCGTGATCGCGGTGCTTGTGGCGTTCGGCCCCTTGCTCGCCCCGCACGATCCGCTGGCGCAGAACCCTTATGAGCTGCTGCAAGGGTCCAGCTGGCATCACTGGCTGGGCACTGACGCTTTCGGGCGCGATGTGCTGAGCCGCCTTCTGGCCGGATCGACCATCTCCATCCTTGCCAGCCTGCTGTCCGTGGCTATCGGGCTGGTGCTCGGCGTGGTGCCGGGGCTGCTGTCGGTGTTCCTGCCGCGCGGGTTCGAATGGGCCAGCCTGCGCCTGATCGACGCGCTGATGACGTTGCCGTTTCTGGTCTTCGCCATCGCTATGACCGCGCTCCTGGGCAACGGACTGGTGCAGGCGATGTTCGCCGTGGGCATCCTCATCACCCCCGCCTTCTTCCGCGTCAGCCGCGCCGCTGCGCTGAACGTGGCGCATACGCAGTATATCGAAGCCGCGCAGCTGATGGGCGCATCGACCGGGTTCATCATCCGCCGTCATGTCGTGGCCAAAGTGCTGCCAGCGATTGCGGTGACGGCGGCTTCGATGACCGGCGCGTGCCTGTCCATCGTCGCCTCGCTGACGTTCCTTGGCATTGGCGTGGTGCCGCCCGAACCGACATGGGGCGGCCTTCTCGCAACCGATCTGACCACGCTTTACGAACGCCCCTTCGGCCCGCTGGCGCCGGGGCTGTTGATCGTCTCGGCTGTCTGGGCGCTCAACGCGCTGGCCGATGCCCTTCGCGATCTGAACCTCACCCCCAAGGAGGCCCGCGCATGAACAGCCCCGCGCAGATTCTGCAATTCCCGCGCAAACGCCCCGCTCTGATCTCTCCGCAGCCGGAGGCGCAGCTGCTAGCGGTGCAGGGTCTTTCCATCACCTGCGGGGACGGTCAGCCACTGGTGAGCGACGTGTCTTTCACGGTGCCCAAAGGCGGCACCATCGGCATCGTCGGCGAATCCGGCAGCGGGAAATCGCTGACCTGCCGCGCGATCCTGGGCCTGTTGCCGCCGGGGCTGCGCCTGTCCGCAGGCGCCATCCAATATCGCGGGATAGAACTGGCCACGCTGGACGCGCGCAGCTGGCGCAGCCTGCGCGGCATCGAACTGTCCGCCGTGTTTCAGGATCCGGCGTCTTACCTCAACCCCTCGATCCGCGTCGGCGCGCAATTGGTGGAAGCGATCCGCGCCACGCAGAAGCTGGACCGCCGCGCCGCGAAGGAGCGCGCCATGGCCCTGCTGCACCGCGTAGGGCTGGCCGATGCCGAGACGGTCTTTGCACTCTACCCGTTCGAGCTGTCAGGCGGCATGGCCCAGCGCGTGTTGATCGCCATCGCCGTCAGCGCCGGGCCGCAACTGCTGATCGCGGACGAGGCGACAACTGCGCTGGACGCCACGGTGCAGGCCGAAGTCCTGGCTCTGCTGGATGAACTGCGCCGCGAACAGGGGCTGACGTTGATCCTCGTCTCGCACGATCTGGCCGTCGTTTCGCAAGTCTGCGATCACGTGGTGGTGATGCAGAACGGCGTGATCGTGGAAGCCGGCGCAACGGCGCAAGTACTCCATGCCCCAGCCCATCCCTATACCCGCAGCCTGATCGACAGCCACCGCCGCTATGGTATCGAGAATGCGGCCCCGCCCCCCATCCCCGCTATCGCAGCAACCGTTGTGCGCCCCGCGCCGCTGTTGGCCATCGACAACCTGAAAGCCGCCTACGGCAACCGCGCCGTGCTGCAAGGCATCGACCTCAGCATAGAGAAAGGCGAGATCCTTGGCCTGATCGGCGAAACCGGCTCGGGCAAGACCACGATCCTGCGCGCGATCATGGGGCTGGTGAAGCCGGATGCCGGGCTTATCCGCTTTGACGGCCAGCCAATTTCCGCGTTCTCCGGCGCGCAGCTGCGGGATTTTCGCCGTTCTGGCCAAATCCAGCATGCGTTTCAGGATCCCTTGCGCAGCCTCGATCCTGACCACCCCGTGGGCGCCTCCATTGGCGAGGCGCTGGATATTCGCGTCGGCGTTTGCGTTGACGAACGCGCCCGTCTGGTGGCGCAGGCGATGCGCGCGGTGGGGCTGGACGAAGCGCTGGCGGGCCGCCTGCCGCATGACCTTTCCGGTGGACAGCGCCAGCGGGTGATCATTGCCCGCTCCATTGTGCTTAGCCCCGCGATCTTGCTGCTGGACGAACCCGTCAGCGCGCTGGACGCGGTGAACCGCATTCACGTGCTGGACCTGATGCGGTCGCTGGCGGACGATCACGGCATCGCACAGATCTTCATCTCACACGATCTGGGGTCCATCGCTGGGATCACCGACCGGGTGGCCGTGTTGCATCAGGGGCAGATCGTCGAAACCGGGCCGACAGCGGACCTGATAGCCCATCCGGCCCATCCCTATACCCGCCGCCTGCTGCAATCCGTGCCGCGCCTGACAGCGGCTGCGGACACCCATAATCGCATAGGAGCCGCTTCATGACCCGCCGCAAACTGAAGCTGGGCGCCGTGTTGATCGGCGTAGGATCGGGTTCCGAAAAGGAACTATGGCGCGATCCCGAAGTGCCGCTGGACGCCAGCGTGGACATTCAATGGTACGTCCGCCAGGCGAGGGAGGCGGAAGATGCGCTGTTTGATTTCGTGTTCATCGTCGACAGCCAGTACATCACGCCTGATTTCCCCAACCACCACCTGAACAGGCTGGAGCCGTTGACACTGCTTTCGGCGGTCGCGGTGCAGACCAGCAGAATCGGCCTGATCGCCACGGTCAGCACCACATACAGCGAACCCTTTGACATTGCCCGCCGCCTTGCCTCGCTGGACCTGATCAGCGGCGGAAGGGCAGGGTGGAACGTGGTCACCAGCCAGGATCCCGGCACCGCAGGCAATTTCAGTCGCGATGCTCACGGCAGCTATGACGACCGCTATCGCCGCGCCAACGAGTCCATCGATGTGGTGCAGGGCCTTTGGCAGTCCTACGAAGATGGCGCCTTTGCCAAAACCCGCGATGCCACGCGTTTCCTTGACCCCGCCAAGCTGCACAGGCTGGACCACAAGGGGGAATATTTTTCCGTTACCGGGCCGCTCAATATCCAGCGCTCACCCCAGGGGCAGCCGCCGCTAGTACAGGCGGGCACCTCCGATCAGGGCCGCGATCTCAGCGCGCGGGTGGCGGACCTCGTGTTCAGCTTTGCGCGCAACAGCGATGAGGCGCTGGAGCTGGTCCGCGACATTCGCGCAAGGGCGCATGCGCTGGGCCGCGATCCTGAAAGCCTTGTCTTCGTGCCCGCCCTTGGCGTGACCATCGGCGATACGGATGAGGAAGCGCGTGCCATCGAGGCAGAGCGGCTTGGCCTTGGCGATCCGGCGGCCGCGCTGGGCATGCTGTCGCGCCAGTTCGGCGGGTTCGACTTTTCGCCCTTCGATCTGGACGCGCCCTTTCCGGATGTCCCCGCCCCGCCGGAAGCCGCCGGCATCAGCCGCTTCCACGAGGAAATCGCCAAGGTCCGTCAGGAAGGCGGCACCTTGCGCGATGTGCTGGTGCGCCAGCGGGTGTCGTGGTTCAGGCTGGCCGGTTCGCCCGCCACTATCGCCGATGAACTGGAACGCTGGTATCGGGAAGGCGCGGCGGACGGGTTCAACCTGTTCGTGCAGCACCCGGCCGACTGGGCGCGGTTCCGCCGCGATGTGGTGCCGCTGTTGGTAACCAAGGGTATCTACCGCGATGCTTATAAAGGCGCGACCTTGCGGGAGAATCTGGATCTGCCCGCAGCGCCCGGCAGAACGGCGCAAACGAGCGAAGCTGCGATTTTCGCAGAAGCCTGACAGGTCCTACGAAAAAAAGGGCGCGCCGCTGATCGGCGCGCCCTTTTCCGTTTTACGAAAGCAGCGCCAGAATCTCGTCCGCCTCGAGCCGGTCCAGCCAGTCCGGGCTGACGTGCAAGTGCTGGATCGCCAGACCGGGCCCAATCACCAGCACGGCAGGCTGAGGCAATTCCCATGTTCCCGTGCCCGTCACTTCGCCGATCCACCCGGCAGGCGGAGGCGAGGGCCGGTCATCCGGCTCGAACGTAATCCCCAGGAGGTGCGACAGGCGATTGTTCTGGTCGGTCGCCACCGGGAACGGCAAGTCATGGCGCACCTTGATCGCGCGAAGACGATCATGCTGCTGCGGGCTGACGGCGATCAGCGGGATGCCGCGCTTTTCCAGCGCCGGGTGAAGCTGCGCGGCGTAATGCGGCAGCGCGATGTTACAGGCGGGGCAACCTTCGAAGCGGAACACCAGCACCACCGCCGGGCCATTGGCCACCAGATCACCGAGCTGGATTTCGCCGCCATCGACATCGGCAAAGCGAAGGTCAGGTAGCACGGTGCCTGGCTGCGCCACGGCGGCGGCATCGAAGCGGTCACGCAGGGCGCTGCGCTGGCGGGCATTGGCGGCCAGTTGATCGGGCGTCCAGGCCCGTTCCCGCTGTGCCTGCAAGGCGCCGAACTGCGTCGCCAGTCTCTCGTTCTCGATCGTAGCCATTTTCAGGTGCTCCTGCCTAGAACACCTCATTTATTCGGGCCCGGCCATGTCCGCCAATGAGAGCTGCACCGAGACTTTCGAGATTTGCTCATAGGTTGGCGGCGTGCGCCTCAGATCACATAGAACCCGTGCGTACCGTCGCGTTCCAGCTGGGCTACAAGGCCATACTCCCAGTCGAGATAGGCCTGCATTTTCTCCGCCTGATTGTCCGTCCCTTCATAAGGCCGCTTGTAGCGGCCCTCGCGCCCGCGTGGCTGCGGCGCGCCATCGGGGCCGGTTTCCAGCGCTGCGGTGGACCAGTCTGCATCCAGCACCAGCACCTCCCAGCCCAGCTGCGCCAACCAGGACGCGGTCATGTCGGCGCGGGGGCCAATGTCATCCGCCACGACGATCCGCGCGCCGCGTACAGGCGCGAAATGGTCGGTTTCCTGCACCAGCTGCCCGCCCTGTGCGTTGCGGAAGCCGGGCAGATGCCCTGCCTCGTAGTGCGCGGGCAGGCGCACGTCATAGCGGTAGAGCGTTCTCGATGCGTCCGCCGCGATCAGCGCCAGCGCCTCCAGCCCGATACGCTTTACCCCGGCGCGGTAGGCCACATCGCGGGCATGGTCGCGCGCCTCCTCGGCAAAGGCGGGGTCACCATCCGGCGCACGGCGGATCTGGCCGCTTTCCAGCGTCTGCCCGGCCAGCGTCCAACCAATCGTGCCATTGCGCAGCGCGAAGACGCGGTTGGGCAGGCCAGCATTGATCAGCGACTGCGTGCCGATGATGGACCTCGTGCGCCCGGCGCAGTTGACGATCACCGTGGTTGCCGGATCGGACGCCACCTCGCGCGCGCGCAGCACCAGCTCGGCGCCGGGAACGCTGGTGCCGGTGGGGATGCTCATCGTGTTGTATTCGTCATAGCGCCGCGCATCGAGGATCGCGATATTCGCCCCTTCGCGGATCAGCGCCTGCACCTCTTCCGCGGCCAGCGACGGCGTGTGGCGGCGATGCTCCACGAGTTCGCCGAACGCCTTGGAGTAGCTGTTGACGTCCTCGAACAGTTCGAACCCCGCCGCCTGCCATTCGGCCAGCCCGCCCTCCAGTTCGCGCACGTCGCTATAGCCAAGGCCGCTGAGCAGCGTGGTGGCCTCAGCCGCCAGACCTTCGCCCGCGTCATAGACTACGATGGGCGTGGCGAGGCGCGGGATGCGCCAGCGCGCTTCGGCCTGTATCCGGCGCAGCGGGATCTGCGCGGCGAACAGGGGGTGCCCTTGCGCAAAGTCATGCTCCTCGCGAACGTCGATCAGCGCGATTTCAGTGTCGGCCAGCAGCGCATGGCGGATATCCTGCGGGGTGGCAGTGCCAGTGCGGATGAGTGTCTGCGTAGTCATGCGGGTGTCCAGATATTGGCGACCACGCTGTTGGCGTAGCCGGAAATGAAAGGCTTCGGCGTGCCGTCCGGGCTGTAGATCGCCCGCGAGACCGTGCCGATATCGGCGCCGTAAACGTGGATGCTGACAGAAGGCGCGTCACTGCGGCCATTGGCTACGCGGTGAATATCGCCGATGGTGGGCGACACTGCGTCAACTTGCCCTTGCAGCAGCAGATCTTCACCCTCGGTAATCAGCGAACCGTCGGCCTGCTGGCTGAACCGCTCCACCCGCTCGGACCCGCGCAGCACGCCGACAAGGCCCCAGACGCGGTGATCGTGAATCGGCGTGGACTGCCCCGGCCCCCAGACAAAGCTGACCACGCTGAATCGCGCTGCACTGTCGCAGTGGAGCAGGTATTGCTGGTAGCGATCGGGATGGGGAAACGAAAAGGCATCGGGCAGCCAGTCCTGCCGCGCCACCAGAATTTCCAGCAGACGCGCGCCGCCGGCAAGGACTGCAGCTTCGTCAGGAGTTTCGTCCAGCAGCCGAGCAAAGTCCGTGACGAAATCGCGCAAGGGCGTCAGGTCGCAGGGCACGGATATGGGGGGCGTAGTGGGGGCATCGAACGCGGGGGTGATCATGGCTTGGGCCTCATCCCCGGTGCTTGAACACGGCTAGCCCCCGCATGCAAATGAGTTGTCGATCCGATCTATGACTAGCGCTGAACTATCGCGGGTTTCGGCCGCCAAGCAGAACTCGATTGATCTGCAGGCGGCCGCGTTTATATCCGGCATCCAGCGCCAGGATCGGCCGAGGCTCCCCGCAATGAAGGACATTCCGTGCCGGTCAACCTGCCTACTACCCTGCTGCGCAGCTTCGTCGCAATCGTTGATACCGGGTCCATGCTGAACGCGTCCGAGCAGGTGTTCGTCACGCAGTCCGCGCTCAGCCTGCAAGTGAAACGTCTGGAGGAACTGGTACAACAGCCGCTGTTTCTGCGCGAAGGGCGGCGGCTTACCCTGACCCCGGCGGGCGACGTGCTGCTGTCCTATTCTCGCCGCGTGCTGAGCCTGCATGATGAAGCCGTGGCGGCGGTCAGTGCGGGGCGTTTCGCCGGGCCTGCACGGATCGGCATCGTCCAGGACTTTGCCGATACCCTGCTGTCGGGGCTGCTGGGACAGTTCGCCGAACTGCACCCAGAGGCGCAAATCTATGCGCGGGTAGCCGGCACGGCCGAACTGCTGACCATGCTGGACCGCAACGAACTGGACATCGTCATCGGCTTTGCCGCGCCCAATGACGACCACGCCGTCACCGTGGCGCCGATGGGCTGGTACGGGGATGCCGAACTGGCCGACCGCGACGTGATCCCGCTGGCCGTGCTGGAGGAGCCCTGCCGGTTTCGCGAAGCCGCCATCCGGGGGCTGGAGGATGCCGGCCTGAAATGGCGCATCGCCGTGGAGACCCCGAACCTCGCTACACTGAGAGCCGCCGTGAAGGCCCGCCTCGGCCTGACCTGCCGCACCCGCCTGTTCCTTGGCGAAGACGAACCACTGGAAGACGCCCGCCTCCCCCGACTCCCCCGCATCGCCGCGGTTGTGCGCACCGCCCGCGATCTGGACGAAGCCGCGCAGCGTCTGGCGACACTGGCGAAGGACGCGATACAGTCGCTGTGAGAAGCCTGGCCGGATGACGCCGCGCCAGTACTCCCTTGTCCCACGCGATCAAGTCGCCGCCAATATCCCGCGCAAATACCGCCCGTAGTCCGGCTGCTCGTTTAGACCGTATGTCCGGGCTCGGCATGCAGGGCGGCTCGCCCTACACTGTGCTTCCGAGGGTTGCTCGGACAGGCACCGATCCCAACTCAGGAGCGACAAGCCATCTGCTCACCATCGAGATAGCCCGCCGCAAAAACCCGATCTCGCTCGAGCGGGCGCTCGCGATTTCCCAGTGGGACGAACAAGCTGCATTCGTCCTCAATGCCCGCTCGGGCCGTGTCGCGCTGCGCACCCGCGCGCCGTCGTGGATGGACGAGGACGGCGAGCCGATCCCCGGGTCGAGTTGCAGCGTCCTTGCCGACGCGAGTACCTGCGTAAGGCAGACCTGCTCGAAAGCGCATGGGATGTGATCGATCGTGCCACGTTCGAGGCCAAGTGGGCTGAAGAAGTCGCCGAGGCGGTCGAGCAAGTCGATATCGAAACGGTACGGCTCGCCACGGGCCTGCTGTTGCCGATCTGGTCCGCCCTGCCGTCGGATCATCTCGCCGTGAACCGCATCGTCGACAACGACGGCAATAGCTGGGTTGGCCGTATCGTCTTCGACCAGCATGTCATAGAGCTCTACACCAAGCTTGGCATCGCCAGGAGCGAGGACCTGCCCGTCGACGCGATTGCCAATTCGGTTCTGTCGGGGCGCAGCGTTGAGGTCACGCGGCCCTTTGCAATGACATTCAAGCGCTCGATTGTGAACGGCAAACCCCGGGTCGAGATCGTCGATGTGCCCGCGGGCCAGCTGCCATGGCTCAAGTCACTTGGATGCTTCGTCGAGATCATTGCATACCGAAGCAGGACATTCATCCCCGTCAACGATGCGGAGGGCGTGTTTGCGACCATTCTCCAGACTGTCTGACCAAAGGGGAGGAGTCCATGGTCCTACGACCACAAATATGTGATCTTAGATGGATATTTTAAACATTTATATGTGATCAAAATCTGTTGACGCCGACATATATTCATATATTCAGCGGCTTCTGAGGACATATATTTATGAACACAAAACAGCAGGCGATCGCCCGGAAACATCTCGACCGGAAACTTGATCCGCTACGCACCGCCGAGGTAGCGATGCCGCCTCGGGGCTGGATGAAAGCGATTCGCGAAGCCTTGGGAATGACCTCCCGGCAACTTGCCGGACGGATGCGAGTGTCCGCTTCGCGGGTGCCGGCCATAGAAAAGGCCGAGATTACAGGCTCTACGACGATCAGGACCCTGCGCGAAGCTGCCGAGGCAATGGACTGCAAGTTCGTCTACGCCTTCGTCCCGATCAAGCCGCTCGATGCTATCCTCAAGGACCAGATCGCCCGCAAGGTCGATAACGACATGGGGTGGATTAATCACACAATGAGGCTTGAGAACCAAGCGGTCAGCCCCAGTGACGTAGACGATGAGCGTAAGCGCCTGATCAATGATACACTCTCCGGGTCGCTACGCGGATTGTGGGACGAGCGATGACCGATCCGCTATTCACAGATGACGATGGCGCCAACACCCCGTTGGAAGCGGAGGAACGCGAGCAACTTATTCCATCGTATATCACCACGCGGGGCGAACTGAATGAAGCCGAGGCGAGCAATATCGCCGATGGCTATCGCTGGCTCATTTCGAGAAGGCGCGACATCCTCGACCAAAGGACACTGAGCGAATTACATAAGCGCATGTACGGTCAGGTCTGGAAGTGGGCAGGAAGCTATCGGACCACACCGCGCAATATCGGTATCGACGCCTATCGTATCCCGACAGAGCTGCGCGGCGTCATCGATGACGCCCGCTACTGGGTGAAAAATGACACCTTCTCTCCAGACGAAATCGCCGTTCGCTTCAGCCACCGCATCGTGGCGATCCATCCGTTCCCGAACGGCAACGGCCGCCTCTCGCGCCTCGTTGGTGATGCGCTGGTGACCCAGTTAGGCAAAGAGCGGTTTACTTGGGGGCGGGTCAGCCTCGTCGATGCCGGAGAGACGCGCGGTGCCTACGTCACGGCCCTGCAGACCGCAGACAATCATGATTATGGCCCCTTGATTGCTTTCGCACGGTCCTGATGGGCCGGATCCATGGCTACGTCTTTGCGCGCGCATAGCGGCATAACAGGGATCATAGCGAGACCGCGGCTTATCGAGGCCCAGGAGAGAGAGGGGAAAGGGATTGGTGTTCGCAAAATTGCCGAACGCCAGAAGAAGGTGAAATCCTATGCTCCAGACTGTTAAACTCGCCAAGCTGATCCTCTCCGACATCAACGTTCGCAAGGCCGGTCATGACCTGATCGAACAGCTCGCCGCCAACATCTTGGCCCGCGGCATTTTGCAGAATCTGATCGTCACCGCAGTGAAGAAACCTCGCGGCGCCTTCGCCGTGATTGCAGGCAGCCGTCGCTACCGAGCGCTGATGCTGCTCGCCGAGCGCGGCGAAATCGTCGCTGCCGATTACGACGTTCCGGTCCTGATGCTAACCGGCGACAACGGCGCGCTCTCGGAAGCCTCGCTTGCGGAGAATTTCCACCATCTGGCAATGTCGCTCACGGACGAATGCCGCGCATTCCAGCACTGCCTCAACCAAAGCGATGACATCGACGCCGTCGCCAAGCGGTTCGGCATCACGCGCCGGTTCGTAGAGGGGCGCCTGCGCCTTGGCCAGCCTCGCAGAGCCCATCTTCGAGGCTCTCGCGTCGGGCGAAATAACGCTCGACATGGCCAAGGCCTACGCCTCGACCGAAAGCCACGAGCGCCAGATGATGGTCTGGAACAGCTACGGCAAGAGCGCATACAACGGCGCCGACACCATTCGCCGTGTCATCGCCAACGAGAGCATGAAATCGACCGATCCCGTGGCCCGGCTGGTAGGCCACGACGCCTACGTGGCGGCCGGCGGCATCATCGATCGCGACCTGTTCAGCGACGCGGGCGACCGCTGGAGCGACCCCGAAATCGCGCAGAACCTCGCGGGCGCGCTGATGGAAGCCGAGGCCAAGCGCATCGGTGACAAAAAGGGGCTGGCCTGGATCAGGCCGATCGCCAACGCCAGCACCTGGGAAGCTGCGCGCGGTCTCCACCGCGTCAACCTGCCCGAAATTCCGATCAGCGACGAGGAAGAAGCGCGGCTCGTGGTGGTCGAAGCCCGTCTCGAGGTGCTGGGAAGCGAGATGGAGAACGAGGACCTCGACGAGGCGGTCTTCGCGGCGCTCGATACCGAGTACGATACCCTCAATGAGGAGGCTAATCAGATCCGGCACTATCGTCCCAAGATTCTGCCGCCTGAATTCGCACCGCGCATCGGCATGTTCCTGGCGCTCTCCCAGACGGGCGAGATGGAACTGGACAACGAAATACTACAGTGAGACGCCGCTGCGCGTCACGATGGTCGAACCCGAGGAATTCGACACTAATGGCGAGGGCGAGGGCGATGCCGAGGATGGCGAGCCCGGCGATACAATCGTGCCTACCTTCCGCATCGAAGAAGGCGCCGACAACGCCAAGGGTGGCAATGGCATAACTGGCGGCACCGCCGCGGTCGACCCGGACAGAGCGGCACCGGGCGGCAAGGCGTTGAGCCAGGTCCTGCTCGATCAGCTTTCCGTACAGCGCCGCGACGTCCTGGGGGCAGCGATCATCGCCAACCCCGCGCTCGCTATCGACTACATGCTTTTCGTCATGCTCGATGCCCGTACCGGCGACGGCTCGCGCAGCGGCACCACCATCCGGTCCACTCGCCCGGAAGATCCGATGCTGGCCAACAATGTGCCCGACACACGCGCGCGCGATTATCTCGCCGAGGTCCGCGAGGGGCTCGATGCAAGCTGGACCAGCTCGAACGACAAGGTGGCCCGGTTCGAGGCCTTCCGCATCCTCGATGACGAAACCAATTCCGCCTGGCTGGCTTGGGTCGTGGCGTCCGCGTTTGAAGCCAAGGACAGCTACACCGTCCACCAGAACCCGCTCCAGAACCGGCTCGCGACCATCCTTGAAGTCGATGTGGCAACCTGGTGGCGACCGACCAGCGAGAACTTCTTCGATCGCGTATCGAAGGGCACGCTTCTCTCGCTGCTCGACGAGGTCGGCGGCCCCGCGCTGTCGGGCCGTCACGCCAGCCAAAAGAAGACCGAGATTTCGGCATTCTGCGAGAAACTGTTCGCCGGCGAGGCGGTGATCGAGGCCGAGATCAAGGAGGCGGCTCTCGCCTGGGTAGCCTGCGCGATGGGCTTCAACGATGTGGCGACCATCCCTGCCCTCGACGAGGGCGAACCCGGGGCCGAAGGCGATGACGATCTCGCTAGCCTGATCGGGGAGGACGAGGGCGCCCCCGATGACGGCGATGACGGGGAAGCCG